>Ga0164241_10003053_pt1 | contig 17354 bp, 13 predicted proteins | sample OricomyardsoilBY_FD_108780 | JGI IMG/M metagenome (GOLD analysis project Ga0164241, IMG submission 108780) | Backyard soil microbial communities from Emeryville, California, USA - Original compost - Back yard soil (BY) | ecosystem: Environmental > Terrestrial > Soil > Unclassified | place: USA...
AATGAAGTCTTTAGAGAATACGCCGCCTTTCAACAAGTACTCGTTGTCAGCTTCCAAAGCAGCCAAAGCTTCTTCCAAAGATGAGCATACTTGTGGGATTTCAGCTTCTTCTTCTGGCTCTAAATCGTACAAGTCTTTAGTGGCAGCTTCGCCCGGATGAATCTTGTTCAGAACGCCGTCGATACCCGCCATCAGCAAGGCCGCGAAGCACAAGTATGGGTTAGCAGTTGGATCTGGGAAGCGAGTTTCAATACGTTTAGCTTTCTCACCAACGGTGTAAGGAATACGGATAGAAGCAGAACGGTTTTTAGCAGAGTAAGCCAACATTACTGGAGCTTCAAAGCCTGGAACCAAACGCTTGTAAGAGTTGGTGGAAGCGTTACAGAAAGCGTTCAATGATTTGGCGTGCTTGATGATACCGCCGATGTAGAACAACGCCGTTTCAGACAAGCCAGCGTAAGCGTCGCCTGCGAATTGGTTTTTGCCATTTAAAGAGAATGATTGGTGAACGTGCATACCTGAACCGTTATCGCCAATCAAAGGCTTAGGCATAAAGGTCGCTGTCTTGCCATATTGGTGCGCAACGTTGTGGATACAGTACTTGAGGATCTGTACTTCGTCCGCTTTCTTAACCAAAGTGTTCGCGCCAACGCCGATTTCACATTGGCCAGCATTTGCTACTTCATGGTGATGGATTTCAATTTCCAAGCCCATAGCTTCCATAGCGTTACACATAGCACCACGGATATCGTGCAATGAGTCAACTGGAGCAACTGGGAAGTAACCGCCTTTTACGCGTGGTGCGTGGCCGTGTTTACCTTCGGTGTCATCACCTGATTGCCAGGCAGCTTCTTCAGATTTGATTTTGTAGAAAGCGCCGCCCATGGTGCTAGAGAAATGAACGCTATCAAAAATAAAGAATTCTGGCTCAGGGCCGAACAAGGCTTTGTCGCCCAAACCAGTTGATTTCAAATATTCTTCAGCGCGCAAGCCCAAAGAGCGTGGGTCGCGGTCATAACCTTGCATAGTGGCTGGCTCAACGATGTTGCAACGCACGTTAATGGTTGCTTCGTCGTAGAAAGGGTCTAACACAGCTGTTGAATCGTCAGGCATAAGGATCATGTCTGAATCGTTAATACCTTTCCAGCCGCCAATTGAAGACCCGTCGAACATTTTACCGTCAACGAAGAAGCTGTCATTCACTACGTGAGAAGGGAAAGTAGCATGTTGCTCTTTGCCTTTAAAATCGGTGAAGCGCAGGTCAATCCAGCGAGCTTCGTGTTCTTTAATCAGGTCTAAAGTCTTAGACATTGAATGCCTCCAAGGTGTTTATAGCTTTGTATTGAGCTAAGGTCAGTGAAATTTTCCCGCTTCTATCCTTCGTTCGTTCTGGTCTACTTGCCAGAAAAACGAGCGGGCGAGATTAGGGTGATCAAAAAGGGGCAAAATATATGCCATTCAACAAAAATAGCAACAAGTCTTTAAAAATAAGGGGCTATAAAAATGACATTTTTCTTGTATGCACCAAAATTGAACATATGTGTGTGCGCATGATCTATTTTGGTGCTTTTTAAAGAAAAGATATTTCCTTTTTATGCATAAATAAACCATCTAGTTCAAATCGACGGTAAATGTATTGGCAAAATGCAGCGCTTTGGAATGGCCATGTTTTGAGGTTTATTTTGTCATAGCTAAAATTGATCATCCTACGCTTGTCTCTATCCTTTATCTTCTATAAAAAGCCCTGCTTGTTTCTGTTGCTATTTTTTGCGCCATTTTTTTGCGTGATGCGGTTGCGGCAACGTCGGTATTCATAAAATTACACACAATAATACGAACCCAAAGGTTGTTATATGGCTCATGCAATGACGGTTACTGAGATTTTTCTGATTGCGATGGTAATCATTTTTACTATTCCTTATTTGATTTGGCGGCTTGGGCGCACGGACTACTGGGCTCCACTCGTGGTGGTACAAATCATTATGGGGATTGTACTCGGCCCTGGCGTATTGGGCGCAGCCTTTCCTGACTACTACAAATTCGTATTTAGCCAGCCGGTAATTCAGTCGCTTAACGGTATTGCTTGGTGGGCGGTAATGATCTTTGTGTGGATTGCCGGCATCGAACTTGATTTGAAAAAAGCGTGGGAGTACAAGCGCGAAAGTAGTATTACCGCTGGTTTGGCGCTAGGTACTCCGCTGCTCTTTGGTTGTATTGCTGCGATTGGTTTGATGGCATTTAGCGAAGGCTTGATGGGCGAAAAAGGTATGACGTGGCAGTTTATCTTAGGTGTGGGTATGGCCTGTGCTGTTACCGCTTTGCCAATCTTAATTCTGTTGATGGAAAAACTGGAAATTCTGCGCCAGCCAATCGGTCAGCGTATTTTGCGCTACGCCAGCTTGGATGATATTGCCATTTGGGGTGTGCTTGCGTTAATTCTGCTGGATTGGGAGCGTGTTGGTCGCCAAGGTATGTTCTTGGTTGGCTTTGCGGTATTGGCCTACGGTTTCCGTAAGCTTATGGTTGCGATTCAAGAGCGCGACCGCTGGTACGCCGGTATTATTTGGCTGGCAATTTGCGGCTTAGCGGCCGATTGGGCAGGGTTGCACTTTATGGTAGGGGCGTTCCTTGCCGGCGCGGTGATGGATGCCGAGTGGTTTAACCAAGACGATATGGATAAGTTGCGTTACTTTATTCTGCTCACGGTTATGCCCGTTTTCTTCCTCAGTACCGGTTTGCGTACTAACTGGGACGTAGGCGGCACCACTGTCTTTATCGCCGCTGGTGTGCTCTTGGTTGCTTCGGTGGCGGGTAAGCTGGCCGGTATTCATGTGGCCGGTAAAATCCTGAAGTGGGAAAAAGGCGAGGCTTCCATTATTGGCTGGCTGTTGCAAACTAAAGCTCTGATTATGATTATCTTTGCCAACGTCTTGTTGGATAAGCAAATCATCACCAGTGAAACCTTTACAGCGCTGCTGATTATGGCGGTATTGAGTACCATGCTGACGGTGCCTATAGTCGCGCCAAAACTGCAGAAAATGAAAGAGATTATTTTCCGCTCTAAATAATGCAGGCAGCATAAGGGCGCAATAACCGGCGCCCTTTGCATTAATTACTTTTGTGATTATTTATCTGCAAGAATGGTAGCGCTAATCTGCGCACTGACATAATCGAGAAAACACGAAATGCGCGATGCCAGCGCGGTATTACGGTAGTAAACCGCATTAACTGGTTGCAATACTTCCACCGTTTCATTCACTAATATCTGCACCAAGTTTCCCTTCTGGCGATCTGCCTGCGTCATAAAATCTGCAAGGCAAACTATTCCTTCACCTGCCAGCGCTAATTGCCGCAAGGTTTCACCGCTCGAAGCACGCACGCAGGGCGTTATAACAAATCTATCGCCTTGCACATTGCGCAGAGGCCAAGCATTCAGTGATTCCGGTCGAGTAAATCCCAGCAGGCTATGCTCCGACAATTCCACTACTGATTGCGGCTCACTGCGCTCGTGCAAATATGCAGGGCTTGCAAATACGCGCAAACGACTGGTCATCAGCGGCCGTGCATGTAAAGTCGAATCACTCAGCGTACCGATGCGAATCGCAATGTCAGTGCGATGCTCCAGTAAATCGATAATCTGGTCGTTAGTATTTAACTCTAACTCGATATCGGGATACTGTTTGCGAAAGCCGCGCACCAAGGGCACCAGCACATGCAACATAAAGGGCGATGCAGCGTTAACGCGCAACAACCCCGCGGGCTGGTTGCGGCGCACTTCCATTTGCTCTTCAGCATCCTCCACCGCACTGATAATTTTGCGCGCCTGCGCCAGAAATACTTGGCCTTCTTCGGTCAATTCCAATCGCCGTGTGGTGCGGCGCAGTAGCGTCACGCCCAGCTTTTCTTCAAGGCGGCTCAAGGCACGACTAATCGCCGAGACGGTTTGACTCAAATGCTCAGCAGCAGCGGTGATAGAACTGCTATCTACCACTGCGGCAAAGACCTGTAATTCATCGAGTGTTGTTTTCATTGTTGAATTTTATTCAATAATCTTATGCAAATACACCTATTTTTCTGCAAAGGTAACTTGGGGACAATAGCGCCATCGACAACATCTAGGCTATTAACAATTAGGAAAGTTTCATGCGCATCCCCATTGCTCTGCTGGCGCTCACCGTCAGCGCGTTTGCCATAGGTACCACCGAATTTGTAATAGTGGGGCTGATTCCCACTATCGCTCACGACTTGCATGTAAGCCTACCTTCGGCGGGTTTGCTCGTCAGCCTCTACGCGTTGGGTGTTGCAATTGGCGCCCCGCTGCTAACTGCCCTTACCGGTAAGGTGCCGCGTAAATTTTTACTGCTCGGTTTAATGGCCCTATTTACGCTTGGGAATCTTGTTGCTTGGCAGGCGCCGGGTTATGAATCGCTGGTGATGGCGCGTATTCTGACGGGTCTGGCGCACGGTGTTTTCTTCTCGATTGGTGCGACGATTGCGACCAGTCTTGTCGCCAAAGATAAAGCTGCGAGCGCAATTGCCATTATGTTTTCCGGCCTTACGGTTGCGTTAGTGACTGGCGTGCCCTTGGGAACATTTATCGGCCAGCATTTTGGTTGGCGTGCAACATTTTTGGCGGTCTCTGCACTCGGTATGATTGCATTTCTCGCCAGTTTGATTTTTATTCCGCGCAATTTGCAACACGGCTCCCAACACAATAAACCTGCATCGGTTTTGCAACAGTTACAAGTATTAAAACAACCGCGTTTGTTATTGGTGTATGCGATGACGGCGGTGGGTTATGGGGGTACATTTGTAGCTTTTACTTTTCTGGCACCGATTTTGGAGCAAATTACCGGCTTAAGTTCTGGCAGTGTTGCGCTGGTGTTGTTGGTGTACGGTGTTTCCGTTGTGGTAGGTAATATTTGGGGCGGAAAACTCGCCGATAAAAAAGGCCCAATTGCTGCGTTGCAATTAATTTTCGGTGGCCTTGCAGTAGTGCTGTTGATATTTACCTTCACCGCCTCTAATCCATGGCTGGCGATTGCAACCGTATTGGTGTGGGGTGCATTTGCGTTTGGCAATGTTCCCGGTTTGCAAGTGTATGTGGTGCAACAAGCAGCGCGTCATGCACCGCATGCAATTGATGTTGCATCTGGTTTAAATATCGCTGCATTTAATTTGGGGATTGCCTTGGGTGCGTGGGGTGGCGGTTTAATTGTCGCTCAATGGGGCTTACAACATACACCTTGGATCGGCGCTTTGATCGTTGTTATCGCCATATTACTTACGCGCTGGAGCGGCCAGCTCGACCGCGCTAACCCACTGCCGATTGAATTACCTGCTGATGGTATTGTCAGTTCTCATTAACAGTTAGTGCACATTAATTTTTTACAGGAGATCATTCATGACAAATTCATCATTAAAAATTCCACCATTAGGTTTAGGTACATTTCGTTTGCAAGACCAACAAGCATTTGATGCTGTTTATAACGGTATAGAACTTGGCTATCGCCATATTGATACCGCACAGATTTACAAAAACGAAGCCGATGTTGGCCGCGCAATTGCCGCTAGCAAAATTTCACCGAATCAATTATTTGTCACCACAAAAATCTGGACTGACAGTTTTGCCAAAGGCAAATTAATTCCTAGCTTAAAAGAAAGCTTGCGCAAATTGCAGTTGGAGAAAGTAAACCTGACGTTGATTCATTGGCCGTCGCCCAGCGATGAAGTTCCAGTCGCGGTTTATATGGAACAGTTATTGGAAGCAAAGCGCGAAGGCTTAACAGATTTGATCGGTGTTTCCAATTTCACCATCAAGCATTTGCAACAGGCAATTGCGGCGGTGGGCGTAAACGAAATTGCCACTAACCAAATAGAAGTACATCCGTTTTTACAAAACCGGAAGTTAGTGGAGTTTGCAAAGCAGCAGGGAATTCATATCACCGCTTATATGCCACTCGCCTACGGCAAAGTGATGCAAGAACCGGTAATCCAGAAAATCGCGCAAACGCATAATGCAACCGCCGCGCAGATCGCATTGGCATGGTCATTACAACAAGGTTTTGCGGTGATTCCATCATCCACTAAACGTGAAAATTTGCAGAGTAATTTGGCGGCTGAAAAGATCAAATTAAGTGATCAAGAAATAAACGCGATTGCAGCATTGGAGCGCGGCGAGCGAATTGCGAATCCGGGCTTTGCACCTAAGTGGGATTAAGGGGCACTCCCACGTTTTGCCTAAAAGCACTAGGTAAAAGGGGCGCTGAAAGTGGCTCGCTCAGGTATAATCGCCGCCTTTTTACCGAGCTAGGCGCTATTCCATGCACTTTATTGTCAAAGTTTTCCCCGAAATCATCATCAAAAGCCCTCCAGTACGTAAGCGCTTTATGCGTCAATTGCGCGATAACCTGCACACCTTACTAAAGCCGATTGATAGTCGCATTAAGGTGCGAAGTGACTGGGAAAAATTGGAAGTCGTGGCGCCGGATGTGGATGAATCCGTCATTGCGCAAGCCTCCGTGGTGTTGGCGCATACGCCGGGTATTGCCAATTTCTCGTTGATTACCGCCTACCCCGTGGGTGACTTGGACGATATTTTCCAGAAAGTGCTGCCGCATTGGAAAGAGGCGCTCGTCGGTAAAACCTTCTGTGTGCGCGCCCGTCGTCACGGCAATCATGAATTTACGTCCACTCAAGTTGAACAATATGTTGGCGGCGGCCTGCTGCATAATTCCGACGCTAAGGGTGTGAATTTACACACCCCCGATATAGTGGTGCCTTTGGAAATCAAATGGGATCGCCTATTTGTTGTTGCCAAAAAAACGCAAGGTTTGGGTGGTTATCCGCTGGGCGCGCAAGACGCTGTGCTATCGCTGATTTCCGGTGGATTTGATTCTACGGTTTCAACCTATCTCTGCATTAAGCGCGGCCTGCGTGCGCACTACTGTTTTTTCAATCTCGGCGGTCGCGCCCATGAAATCGGGGTTAAAGAAGTCGCTTACTATTTATGGAATAAATACGGCTCATCGCACCGCGTAAAATTTGTGACAGTACCCTTTGAAGATGTTGTACGCGAGATTTTAGAGAAAGTGGAAAATCCCTATATGGGTGTGATCCTCAAGCGCATGATGTTGCGTGCCGCCGAAGTGGTGGCTAAATCGTTAGAGCTGCCTGCGTTAGTGACTGGCGAAAGTGTTGCGCAGGTTTCCAGCCAGACACTGGTTAACCTGAATGTGATTGATCGCGCTATCGATATGATCGTGCTGCGCCCGTTGGCGACTATGGATAAGGGCGAGATTATTGATATCTCTCGCAAAATTGGCACGGAAACTTTTGCTGCGCAAATGCCGGAATACTGTGGCGTAATCTCGGTTAATCCAACTACCAAAGCCAAACTGCATAAAGTGGAGATGGAAGAGTCGCGCTTCGATATGGCGGTACTTGAGTGCGCCATTGCTGACCGTCGCGCGCAGAATATCGATGAAATTGTGAACGAGCTAGATGCAGATTTATCAGTACCCGTTGTTGGAGAAATGACAGCAGGTCAAATCCTTATCGACATCCGTCACCCCGATGAAGAAGAGACAAACCCGCTAAAGCTGGATGGCATCACCATTCTGAAAATACCTTTCTACGGCCTCAATAATAAATTTCCCACGTTGGAGCAAAACGCCCAGTACCATCTCTATTGTCAAAAAGGCGTGATGAGCCAATTGCATGCTGCAAATTTAAAAGATGCTGGCTATTTGAACGTGGGGGTGTATCGGCCAGAGCCGAAAAGTGCGTGTAGTTTGTAGGCGCTAGAGCGATGAACAAACGTTTAGTGGAGTTTGATTATTTACGCGGTTTGTCGATTGCACTTATCGTGTTGGGCCATTCGATTTTTTTGTGGCTGGATGGTTTTCCACTGGTGCTGGAAAATCTCTTCCGCGGTGGAACCGGCTTATTTGTGTTTATCTCCGGTTTCTTTTTTCACCGCGTATTTATGCAAAAATTTGCTTACGTAGATTTTTTAGCGCGTAAGCTACAGCTCATTTTTATTCCTTTCGTATTTATTTCCCTTATCGCCTTAAGTTTGCGTTGCGTAGGCTGGTTTTGGTACGGTCATTCATTAGAAACCATTCTGCTTAATTGCTGGTACACCCTACGCAATGGCTTTGTATTGTATCCACATTGGTACATTCTTTTTATTTTGTTCACCTTTGCGCTATCGCCGCTGCATATTATTTATGCGCGCCTAAATCCTTACTTACAGCTAGTGCTGCTTTTGTTGTTTTCGCTAGTGGCGATATTTATGCATCGCCCAGACTCTAATATTAATGTGCTGCAATCGGTTATCTATTTCACACCGTTTTATCTATTGGGCATTATTTTTTCGTGTTATTCGGAAGTGTTGCGGCTGTGGCGAACCTGGCTGTTTAGGTTGGGTTTGCTCGTCATGGCGATAGCCATTTATTTGCAGAGCTACGTGTTTGTTCATATCGGAAATTATCACGATCATGCATTTACGTATGCGGGTGTGGATTTACAGTTTATTCAAATGCTGTTTGGTTGCTTGGTAATGCTTGAACTGAGTTATCGCATCAAGCCTGGCGCGTTTGCGAATCACTTATGTTTTTTGGCGAGCTTGAGCTTCCCCATCTTTTTCATTCACCCACTCTTTACTATGGGCATCGAAAATTTGTTGGATTTGCCGGTAGCGGCTGAATGGGTAAAGTCTAAAAGTCTGTTGGCGGCACTTACAGGAACGGGGCTTATTTTTATTATTCAATTTTATGGCTCGGTTGCGGTGATCTTGCTGGTGCGTCGTTATATTGGGCAGCGAAGCCGGTGGTTGATCGGCTAAGTACCTTGAAGAAGCAAAAAAATCCACTGTTAGGGGGTTTTGATTCTCAACAGGCCATTTGTTTGAATTGCGCAAACGGCCGGATTGCTTAAATTTTCACCAATCTCTTTCGATAAGCATATCCCTGTAACGCCGACATAGGTATAATGCGCGGCCTCAGATTTGCCGCAAAAATCTTGTGTAATGAAATTTTGCGGCGGTCGCGTCTAAATTGTTGGTGTAAGCATCTGATTTACAAGCATTTTAGGCGCTAGCGTTTGGCGTTTGCCAAACGGCAGGAGAGTACCCCTGCACCCATTGCCTATTCATTCCCAAGAGAATCACCACTGTGACAGATACAGCTTCAGTTCGTAAATTACGTAATATTGCCATCATTGCTCACGTTGACCATGGTAAAACTACCCTTGTTGACAAGCTGTTAACTCAGTCTGGCACCCTTAATCGCCGCAATGAAGGCGCTGATCTGATCATGGATTCCAACGATCAAGAGCGCGAGCGCGGTATTACCATCCTCGCGAAAAACACCGCGATCACGTGGAATGACTACCGTATCAACATCGTAGATACTCCCGGACACGCCGATTTCGGTGGTGAAGTTGAGCGCGTTCTGTCGATGGTTGACTCAGTATTGTTGTTGGTTGATGCCGTTGGTGGGCCAATGCCACAAACTCGTTTCGTAACGCAAAAAGCGTTCGAACAAGGTTTGAATCCTATTGTTGTTATCAACAAAGTTGACCGTCCGGGCGCGCGCCCTGATTGGGTTGTTGATCAAGTATTTGAATTGTTTGACCGTTTGGGTGCGACCGACGAGCAATTGGATTTCCCCATCATTTATGCTTCTGCCTTGAATGGCGTTGCCGGTTTGTCGCCAGACGCTTTGGCAGACGACATGACTCCTTTGTTCCAAATGATTGTGGATAAAGTAAAAGCACCAGCGGTAAATGCTGATGGTCCTCTGCAAATGCAAATTTCTGCACTGGACTACAACAGCTACGTAGGTGTTATCGGGATCGGCCGTATTACTCGCGGTACTTTGTCGCCCAACCAACAAATCGTTGTTGTGCCGCACGAAGGCGAACAACGTAAAGCTAAAATTCTACAAGTGATGGGCTTCCACGGCCTTGAGCGCGTTGAAACCCAATTGGCAACAGCGGGCGATATCGTGTGTATCACTGGTGTTCAAGGTCTTGGTATTTCTGACACCTTGTGTAGCCCAGATTGCATCGAGCCAATGAAACCATTGAGCGTTGATGAGCCAACCGTAAGCATGACTTTCCAAGTAAACGATTCTCCGTTTGCGGGCAAAGAAGGCAAATACGTGACTACCCGTAATATCAAAGACCGTTTGGATCAAGAGTTGATTGCCAACGTGGCTTTGCGTGTTACAGAAGGTGAAACTCCGGATAAATTTATTGTATCTGGCCGCGGCGAATTGCATTTGTCGGTATTGATCGAAAATATGCGTCGTGAAGGTTACGAGATGGGCGTATCGCGTCCTGAAGTAATTGTTAAAGAAGTGAATGGCGAAAAACACGAGCCCTTCGAGCAAGTGGTAATTGATGTTGAAGAAGTTCATCAAGGTAAAGTGATGGAAGAGCTCGGCCTGCGTAAAGGCGAGTTGCACAACATGGAGCCGGATGGCAAAGGCCGCATCAAGTTGGAATTCCTCTGCCCATCGCGCGGTTTGATTGGTTTCCGTGGTCAGTTCCTGACTATGACTTCTGGTTCAGGCATCATGACCAGTATTTTTGATCACTACGGCCCGGTTAAAGAAGGCGAAGTGGCCAAGCGTCAAAACGGTGTGTTGATCTCTATGGTGAAAGGTAAAACTCTCGCTTATGGTTTGCACCCACTGCAAGAACGTGGTCGTTTGTTCTACGGCGCGGGCGCGGAAGTGTATGAAGGCCAAGTTGTTGGTATTCACTCACGCAGCAACGATTTGGTGGTTAACCCAACTAAAGCAAAACAACTTACCAACGTTCGTGCATCCGGTACTGATGATGCGTTGACCTTGTCTCCACCCATTCGCCACACGCTTGAACAAGCGTTGGAGTTTATTGAAGACGACGAGTTGGTAGAAGTGACTCCGCTCAGCATTCGTGTGCGCAAGAAATTGCTCACTGAGAATGAGCGTAAGCGTGGTAAGAAAGCGTAATTGCTTTTAAGCTTGCGAAAAATCCCTCAAGTGAAAGCTTGGGGGATTTTTTTTGAACAACTAAACCCCCTCCCAACCTCCCCCTTGAAAAGCGGGGAGGAGCTGTACTCCCTGCTGAACGCGCTATGTTGTGCGACACTTAAGCTTTCACGTCTTTTTAAAGAATGGGTGGCTTAGCTTGTCCCCCATAATAAGTTCGAAGTCGAGTCAGCCCCTCCCCGCTTTTCAAGGGGGAGGTTGGGGGGGGATTGTGGGAAGCACAATGGATATTTATTTTCTACTTTCATTTCTAATTCTCGGCGCCTTCACCGGTCTTTTTGCCGGCTTATTTGGCATTGGCGGTGGCGGTATCATGGTGCCAATACTTACCCTTATTTTTGTGAAAATGGTATTCCCTGCTGAGCATTTAGTGCACATGGCGTTGGCGACCTCAATGGCGGCAATTGTACCGACTGCGATTGCAAGTTTGCGTGCGCACCATTTGCGCAAGGCTGTCTTGTGGTCGGTGGTGATAAAAATTGCACCGGGAATTTTGCTGGGCACCTTTGCGGGAACTTTTCTGGCGAGTTATTTATCCGCAAAGCCTCTCGCGATTTTTTTCTCTTGCTTTATGGCATTTGTTGCACTGCAAATGGTGTGGGATCGCAAGCCAAAACCCTCGCGCAAAATTCCGGGAACGGTTGCCTTAATGGGTGTAGGCTCAGGAATTGGCGGTATTTCTGCATTGGTTGCAATTGGTGGCGGTACGCTTACTGTGCCGTTTTTGACATGGTGCAATGTCGCTTTGCCCGTGGCAATTGGTACATCAGCTGCGGTGGGTTTGCCTATCGCATTTTCTGGCGCTATAGGTTATTGGCTTAATGGCTTGCAGGTTGAAAATCTACCAGCTTATACCTTGGGTTTTATTTATTGGCCTGCAGTAATTGCTATGGCTAGCGCAAGTTTTTTTACGGCGCCTTTAGGTGCAAAACTCGCGCATACTTTGCCTATCTCTTTGCTTAAAAAATGCTTTGCAATCTTGCTGATGAGTTTATCTCTGCAAATGATATTTACCGTATTTGGCCATTAATTATGACGATTAAAAAATCTATTATTGCAGCGCTCAAGCAAAATCTACTGCCGGGTTTAGTCTTACAATGTTTTGCACTGGCGATAGTGCTGATTTATTTTTTCGTGCCAGCATCGCAACCTGTTTACGCATGGTTTGGTGTTTTAAAGCATGATTACGGATTTTTCTATGCCTTTGTCGCCACCGCATTTTTTGGCGGTTTTATTCCTTTCGTTTATTTGTGGGTGACCAAGCGCATAGATCCATCGCGCAGTGCTTTTGCGCTTTTTTTGTTTTATGTGATTTTTTGGGGCTTAAAAGGCATGGAGGTGGATTTTTTCTATCAGCTGCAAGGCAGTTGGTTTGGCTATGAAAACACCATAAAAACGATTGCCACCAAAGTGGCGGTAGATCAGTTTATTTACAGCGGGCTTTGGGCTGCACCCATGATTACCATTACTTACTTGTGGATGGAAAATGGTTTTAGTTTTCGTGCTTGCAGTGCAGCGCTCACTAAACCATTTTTCTTGGTGAAAATCCCCACGGTAATTTTTTCCAACTGGTTGGTGTGGATTCCTGCGGTATCCATTGTTTACAGTATGCCGCAGGATTTACAAATTCCACTTTTTAATTTGGTGCTTTGTTTTTGGGTGCTGCTTTTGGCAGTGTTGAATAAAAAGCCTGATGTTAATTAGCTGGGCTGATAGCCCAGCTGCTTTATGGCATGTACATGCTGCATAGCGCGCAAATAGGCCAATATTTTTTTTGTGCGTGCTTGGGTAATTTCTTCTGCTTTGCGCTCCACTTTGTTGACTGTAAATCTTAGTGCTTGAATCCCTTTTGGCCAATAATCTGAGCTGGAGCAAAGGTTGGTGTTTGTTTCCATGAGAGATAAAAAATCTGCGCCCAAGTGATTGGCTAGCGCTGCATTTTTCGTAACAGCCGCTTCGGTATTTGGTTTATGAGTCACTACCTTGGTTGACATGTTCAAGGCTTTTTTAGGTAATTTTTTTCTAAGGTCAAACTGATCGGGGTCGGCCGGATCAACCAAGAATAACGCAATAATTTTGCCGGGATACTCTGCCGCTACACTCGCGGCTGCAAGCGCACCAAAACCTTCGGCAATTAATACTACGGGTTCATCAATACTAATAAGTGATGCAATAATACTGTTGCGCCATTTTACCCAATCAGTACTCGCCGAATCGACCAAACGAATTTTGCTGGCGCGCGGAATATTTTGTGTCCAAAGGTTTTGCCAGTGTTGGCTATATTGAATACCTGAGTCTGGCACCATAAGAGCGCGATAACCGTGAAGTGCGCACGCCAATTCAGTTGAATAATGGGTGATATCTGTCATGACAAACTCCTTTAATCCGAAGGTCTTATCTGCAGATTAAGCGCTCTTAGCTGAATTGTTAATGAACAAGGTTTTTAACTATTAGGTTTGGTGGCGAGGTGCGTATGAACCTACACAAAAATATTCCACACTAAAATCCCGCGATTAATGTTGTTTGTTGAGGAAAAAGATAATGAGCGATTTAATTATTGAAGATGTTCTGGTTGGCGAAGGGAAAACGGCCGTAAAAGGTGCCTTGATTACAACGCACTACCGCGGTTGCTTGGAGGATGGCACTCAGTTCGATTCCTCTTACGACAAAGGCCATCCGTTTGAATGTGTGATTGGCACCGGGCGGGTGATTAAAGGCTGGGATCAAGGCATTGTGGGGATGAAAGTGGGCGGCAAACGCAAACTCTTTGTGCCCGCACATTTGGCTTACGGTGAGCGCCAAGTGGGGCCGGTTATTAAACCTAATTCCAATTTAGTGTTTGAGATTGAGTTATTGGAAGCGCTAACGCGGGATGAATAGCTAATTGTATGAGAATTGGCAAATAGTTATAGTTTCTTTTTAATCAATTCCACGAGCGCACCAATATGATCGGCACGATCATTCAATGCCGGTATATAGCGATAATTTGCCCCGCCAGCATGCATAAAAATCTCACGATTCTCTACCGCTAACTCTTCTAGTGTTTCTAAGCAATCCGCACTGAACGCGGGCGAAACAATAGCGATATTTTTTGTACCATTCTTTGCCAACTCTTCTAAAGTTTTATCGGTGTAAGGTTGCAACCATTCGGCATAACCAAAACGGGATTGAAATGTAGTGAGGTATTCGTCTTTTTGCAGGCCTAATTTTTCTGCGACTAAGCGTGTGGTTTTTTGGCAAAAGCAAAAGTAAGGATCACCTAAATCTAAATTGCGCTTGGGCATCCCATGGTAAGACAGTAATAATTTTTCTGGCTTGCCGTGCTGATTAAAATCTTCCTGAATGCTGGCAGCCAACGCATCAATAAAGAGTGGGCTATCGCAATAGCTATTAATGAAATGTAATTCTGGTACAAAGCGCCATTTTTGTAATTCGCGCGTGACCGCATCAAAGGTGGAACCGGTAGTTGCAGCGGCATATTGTGGGTAAAGCGGCAGCACAATAATTTTTCGCACGCCCTCCTGTTGAAATTCGCGTAGCGCTTTTTGTATAGATGGGTTGCCGTAGCGCATACCTAATTTTACGTTTGCGCTATTACCTAATTGCGCTTGAACGGCTGTGGCTTGACGCTTGCTAATGACTAACAGCGGCGAGCCTTCATCTGTCCAGACGGTGGCATATTTGGCGGCAGATTTCTTTGGGCGTACGCGCAAAATAATGCCATGCAAAATCAGCATCCAAATAATTTTGGGAATTTCAATGACACGGCTATCAGCTAAAAATTCTGCAAGATAGCGGCGCAATGCTGAAGCAGTTGGTGCATCCGGGGTACCTAAATTGACAAGCAGTACGCCGGTAGTGGCAGCTTTGGCTTGATGAAATAAAGGGTCGATATTGGCCGTTACTGACAGATATTGGTTTTTCATAGGGTGGAGTCTCGCTGGCCTCTTATTGCTAAAGTGCAAATTTAGAGGGCAATTTGGATGGGGTGGCACCTTAAATGGTGCAACTGTAACAGGGATGAATTTATCTGGCAAAAAGCCGTGTTCGACTGAATTTAGGCTAAGCTTTAAAGACGATATACGTTCTATTTCGCAGTTCGGTTTAGCCATTTTTCAAACCTTCTGTTTCCACAGAGTTATTAGGCATTCTATGAAGTTTACGACCCTCTTAAGGCGCATGGCGCTATGGAAAAAATTTACATGTCTGGGCTTACTCTGTCTTGCTGTTATGGCTGCACCTATAGCGCTCTATTGGAGTCAAGCCAATACAGCTTCGGCCTTTGCGGGTAAAGAGCGGCAGGGGCTCCCCCAGGCGCATCTTATGTTGAATATTATTCAACGCACCCAGCAGCATAGAGCACTTTCTGCGCGTTACTTGGAGGGCGTGGATATCCCCGTGCAAGAGCGTCGAGTCAAAGCCGAAGAATTAGAAGCCGCTATTTTTGCCTATGAAGTCTATTTCGATAAATATCCTAATAGGGAGCAGCGCGAGGAGTTCGCACGTGTAATAGCTGGTTGGAATGTATTACAGCGCCAAGTGTCACAAAAAAAAGTGAACGCTACGGAAAGTTTCGATTTACATGTCGCTCTGATTGCCGAGCAGTTGCAATATTTACAAACGGTTGTGGATTTTTATCAGTTGAGTTTAGATCCTGATGCCGAAAGCTATTTTCTAATTGAAGCTGGCTTAGTGCAGTTGCCAGAGCTGACAGAGATATTGGGTCAAATCCGTGGTTTGGGCGTGGGTCTGCTTACCAAGGGTCATGGCAATCTGGAGGAGCGTGCGCATCTTAATGCACTCTTGCTTATGAGCAAAACTAAAATGAACAACCTGAGCGCAAGTGTGGATAAGGCCGCAATAGCAAGAAAAAAGAATAAAAAAATTGTAGATAACAATTATCAGGCAATTAAAACCCAATATCAAAAAATTGTTGATTTAACTCAAAATGAAATTTTATCTAGGGAGAGATTAACTTTTTCTTCAGCGGATTTTTATGCAGCCTTTACTTGGGGGCTAAATAGTTATTTTGCTTATGCCCATTCGGCGGTAGATCATCTAGACGATATTTTAGCTGAACGCATAGCTGTCCATAAAAACACTCTGTTTATGCAGTTTATGATTATATTTTTGCTTGCTTTGCTAGTGGCCTTAGTTGCCATGAAATTTGTTCGTACTATTTTGCGGCAACTAGGGGGCGACCCCCACTACGCCACTGAAGTGGTACAGGCGATTGCACGTGGAGACTTGGATTATGAAATTGAAACTACATATCCAGATTCCTTGCTTGCTAGCCTTGCTTCTATGCAGAAAAAGCTTAAAGAAAATGATCGTTTAAAAAGTGATTTTGTAGCGCGCGCGAGCCATGAATTTAGAACGCCTCTAACAGCAATTAGCGGTGCTTTATCGCTGTCTGTGAGCGGTCAATTAGGTCAGTTGCCACAGTCTGCAATTAAGGTGTTGGATATAGCGCAAAAAAATAGTGTGCGATTAGCGGAATTAATTAATGACTTGCTGGATATTGATAGATTGTCGATTGGTAAATTAGAACTGGATTTGCAAATTCAACCCTTAATGCCAATTGTGGACGATGCCTGTTTATCTATGACCTCTTATGCCCATAAATATGGCGTTCATCTTGTGGTAGGGCCGCGTTATGAATACCTTTTGGTTAAAGTGGATGCGCGCCGATTACGACAAATATTAGTTAACTTTATTTCCAATGCTGCAAAATTTTCCCCCAAGGGCGAAGATATAACCATTAATGTTAACGCCAGTTTTGATAAAGTAAAAATTGAAGTTATTGATCATGGTTGCGGTATTCCAGAAGGCCGTCAGGCAACACTTTTTCAAAAATTGTCATCTGCAGAAACGGCTCGTCTAGGTTTGGTTGGTGGTACGGGCTTAGGGCTCGCCATTGCCAAGGAGCTTGTTGAAATGATGGGTGGCACTATAGGCTTTGTGTCAACGGAGAACGTTGGTTCTTGTTTTTATGTGGAATTACCGCTGGAAGAGGCTAATAGCGATTAAGAAAATCGCCTGAGCTAATTAAGGGCAAATGGTTGGTGTCCTGTTTATAAATATACACCCATGCGTCCATGGGCTCACCATTGGTCAATAATACTTGCGTCATTTGACGTTCGTATTCATGGGGCTGTGGCGATTTTTTTTGCGCAACCTTCGTACACATCTAAATTGTGAAGTTGTGCTTCATCTTCTAATAAATAAATTTCCCCAATCGCCCAATGTTCGGTCTCGCTCAAGACTAAGCCTGGGTAGTAATCCACCATAAATAACTGACCGCGAATTTTA
>Ga0164241_10003054_pt1 | contig 17331 bp, 19 predicted proteins | sample OricomyardsoilBY_FD_108780 | JGI IMG/M metagenome (GOLD analysis project Ga0164241, IMG submission 108780) | Backyard soil microbial communities from Emeryville, California, USA - Original compost - Back yard soil (BY) | ecosystem: Environmental > Terrestrial > Soil > Unclassified | place: USA...
CGTCGCGCGGGTCGAGGTCGGCCAGGGCATCGCCCGGTTCGAGCCCGTCCATCCCGACGGCCATCACCACCACCATCACTTCGTCTGCGACGAGTGCGGGGACCTGAAGCCGTTCAGCGACGACGAGCTCGAGCAGGTCATCCACAAGGTCGCCAAGCGCCTCACGTTCGACGTCAGCGACCACGACATCACGCTGCACGGCACCTGCCGGGACTGCCGGCCCGCGCGCTGACCGCGGGCCCGCTCGGGCCCAGGAGTACGATCGATCGCATGTGTGCCGGATGCGCGATGGCCGCGGCCGCGGGCGCCACGGGAGTACGGACGTGGCTGCAGACCCACCACTTCACATGGCTCACGCCGCCGCGCCTGAAGCGCGCGACGGTCGCGATCTTCGTCGTCGCCTTCCTCGTCTCCGCGGTCGGGCTCAGCGGCTCCGGCGCCTGAGCCCCGCCTCCCGCCTCAGCGGATCTCGCTGCGCACGATCCGCCAGAAGCCGATCGCGAGCGGCAGCAGCATCCACAGCGCCAGCGACGTGCCGACCCGGCCCCACTCGGTCGCGCTCGCCAGGTGGTCGGCCAGGTCGGTCAGCGTGCGGCCGGTGTCGAGCCAGTCGAACGTCTTGTCGAGCGCGTTGATCTCCCCGAGCGCGCCGAACGCGATCGGCAGCAGGAACGACGCGACGATCGCGGGGGCGGAGGCGAGGAACGCCGCGCCGAACGCGACGCCGGTGATCATCCCGACCGCGGTGTAGAACACGAGCTGGCCGAAGAACCCGATCGGCAGCGTCCACTGGTTCGGGACGTCGGGCGCGGAGACGATCGTGCCGATCGCCGCGACGAGCAGGCAGAGGACGAGCGCGACGCCCGCGAGCACGAGCCCCGCGAGGAGCTTCGCCGTCATCACGCGCAGGCGGTCGGGGACGAGCGCGAACGTCACGAGCCCGGTGCGCTGCGACCACTCCGAGGTGGCGAGCAGGATGCCGAGGATCGGGAGCAGGAAGCTCGCGGCCTGGACGCCGTTGGAGAACAGCTCGCGGAAGGTCTTGTCGGGCGGGTCGCCGGTCAGGCAGGTGATCAGCACGACGAGCGCCACGAGCGCGCCGGTGCCCAGCAGCAGCCAGAACCCCGCGCGGGTGTCGGTCATCTTGCGCAGCTCGACGCGCGTGAGGCGCCCGAGGCCGGGACGGACGTCGCGGCCGGCGTCGGCGCTCGCGGCGCCGCCCAGCTCGATGGTGGCGGCGCTCATGCTCCCGCCTCCTGACCCGCGGTGGCGGTCAGTTCGAAGAACAGCCGCTCGAGCCCGGCGCCCTCCGACGGCGCGAGGTGCGTGAGCGCGACGCCGCCGGCGAGCGCCGCGCGCCCGACCGCGGCGGGCTCGGCCTCGGCGATCAGCCCGTCCTCGACCGGGTGGACGGCGATCCCGCCGGCGTCCAGCGCGGTGCGCAGGGCGGCGTCGTCGGCGGAGCGCACGAGCGTCCCGGTTCCCGACAACAGCTCGTCGCGCGTGCCCTGCGCGGCGATCTTCCCGTTGCCGATGATCACGAGCCGGTCGGCGATCGCGTCGACCTCTCCGAGGAGGTGCGAGGAGAGGAGGACGGTGCCGCCGCGGTCGGCGAAGTCGCGCAGCAGGCCGCGCATCCAGCGCATGCCCTGCGGGTCGAGGCCGTTGGCCGGCTCGTCGAGGATCAGCACCTCCGGCTGGCCGATCAGCGCGTTGGCGAGCCCGAGCCGCTGGCGCATGCCGAGCGAGTACTGGCGCACGCGCTTCTTCGCCGCCTCCTTGTCGAGGCCGACGATGTCGAGCAGCTGGTCGGCGCGGCCGGGGTCGACCCCGATCGTGTCGGCGGTGATCGCCAGCGCCTCGCGCCCGCGCCGCCCCGCGTGCTGGGCCGAGGCGTCGAGCAGGATCCCCACCCGCCGGCCGGGGTTCGGGAGCGCGCGGTAGTCGCCGCCGAGGATCTGCGCGTGGCCGGCGTCGGGCTTGGAGAAGCCGCAGAGCATCCGCAGCGTGGTCGTCTTCCCGGCGCCGTTGGGCCCGAGGAACCCGGTCACGGTGCCCGGCTCGCACCGGAACGAGACGTCCTCCACGACGACGCGTCCTCCCAGACGCTTGGTCAACCCCTGCGATTCGATCATGCCCCAAACCTAGAGGAACGGTCCCGGCCGCTCGTTACCGTTCGCTGACATGGCCACCCAGATCGCCCTGCTGCGGGGCATCAACGTCGGGAAGACGAAGCGGCTCGCGATGGCGGACCTTCGCGCGCTGCTGGAGGAGCTCGGCTTCACCGACGTGCGCACGTACGTGCAGAGCGGCAACGTCGTCTTCGCCGGGCCGAAGGCGGGCGCGGCGAAGAAGATCGAGGCCGGGATCGCGGAGCGCTTCGGCTTCGACGTGCCGGTGATCGTGCGGACCGAGGCCGAGCTCGCCGCGGTCGTGGAGGCCAACCCGCTGAAGGCGGTCGCCGACGACGACGCCAAGCACCTCGTCTCGTTCCTGTCGAAGAAGGTGCCGGCCGCGACCCTCGACGACGTCGACCGCGAGGCGTTCGCGCCCGAGGAGTTCGTGCTCGCGGGGACCGAGCTCTACCTGTGGTGCCCGGGCGGCGTCCACAAGTCCAAGCTCGCCAAGAAGCTCAGCGACAGGAAGCTCGGCGCGATCGCGACCGCCCGCAACTGGCGGACGGTCGAGAAGCTCCTGGCGATGGCCCGCGAGGGCTAGGCGGTCGCGGGCTCCTCGAGCACGCCGGCGAGCCGTCCCTCGATGATCTCGCGGGCCTCGAGCACCATCCGCTCGACGAGCTCGGCGACGGTCGGGACGTCGTGGATCAGGCCCTGGCAGATGCCGGCCGTCCAGACGCCGTGGTCGACGTCGCCGTCCTCGAAGACCTTGCGCCCGCGGGCGCCGGCCACCAGCTCGCGGACGTCGGCGAACTCGCCGCCGCCGCGCTCGATCTCCAGGACCTGCTGGCTGATCGCGTTGCGTGCGACGCGGGCGGTGTTGCGGAACGGCCGGAAGATGAGGTCGGTCGAGCGCTCGTCGGCGAGCGTGATGTGGCGCTTGACGTTGTCGTGGATCGGCGACTCGACGGTGCACATGAAGCGCGTGCCCATGTTCACCGCGTCGGCGCCGAGCGCCAGCGCCGCGACGAGGCCGCGCGCGTCGGCGATGCCGCCCGAGGCGACGATCGGGATCGTCAGCGCGTCGGCTGCGGCCGGGATCAGCACGAGCCCGGGGACGTCGTCCTCGCCGGGATGCCCGGCGCAGTCGAGGCCGTCGATCGAGACCGCGTCGACGCCGATCGTCTGCGCCTTGAGCGCGTGGCGGACCGACGTCGCCTTGTGGATCACCTTGATCCCGGCGGGCTTGAAGTGCTCCAGGTGCTCGACGGGGTTCGAACCGGCGGTCTCGACGATCTTGATCCCGGCGTCGATGATCGCCTGCCGGTACTCGTTGTACGGCGGCGGCTTGATCGTCGGCAGGATCGTCAGGTTCACGCCGAACGGCTTGTCGGTCAGCTCGCGGCAGCGCGAGATCTCCGTGGTCAGCGCCTCGGGCGTGGGCTGGGTGAGCGCGGTGAGGAACCCGAGCGCGCCGGCGTTCGCGACGGCGGCGACCAGCTCGGCGCGACCGACCCACTGCATCCCGCCCTGCACGATCGGATGCTCGACGCCGAACTCCTGGGTGAAGCGTGTATTCAGCACGCGCGAAAGCCTAAGCCAGGCGCGGGTTCGGCCGCCGCTCCGGGTCGGCCGGGCGCACCTTCACGTACCAGCCGTCGTCGTCGCGGTCGATCTCCATCTGCTCGCCGAGGTTGCGCGCCGGCCCCGCGAGCGCGACCCCGCCGCCGAGCTTGACGACCAGCCGCCGCGCGTTGTCGGGCCCGCCCGGGACGACGACGTGCTCGCCCTGCAGGCCCGGGTCGCGCGCGACCGCGCACTCCCACATCTGGCCGCGCGAGACGCCGCTGTGATCGGCGATCTCGTCGAAGAAGTCGCGCGGGCTGACCGACAGCGAGACGCCGGACGGCAGCTTCTCGATGACCGGGCTCCAGGCGTCGGCGAGCCCGAAGTCGCGCTCGAGGACGTCGGCGGCGATGTTCGCGGCGGCGCGCGCCATCTGCTTCTCGGGCGGCCGCGCGCGGGCGCCGAGGAACGCGAGCCAGTAGCCGGCCGGGTCGCCGCCGAGCTGCACGTCGAGCACGCGCAGGTCGCTGGCCGCCGGGGTCGGGATCAGCGCCGCCTTCTTCGTCTCGCCCGGTGGCGGCAGCACGTCGGCGATGCGCTCCACGGCGATCGCCAGCTCGGCGCTGCCCGCGGTGCGGTCGAAGCGCGTGTGCTCGACGTTGGTCAGCGCGAGCTTGAAGATCCCGACCGTCGGCCGTCCCAGGGCCGAGCCGCGCAGGAACAGGACGAGCCCGGCCGAGCGGGTGCTCGCGGGCGTCCGGTCGCGCAGCTGCGTCATCGCCGCGCGGGTGCGGGCGTCGAAGTCGGTGGCCTCGCAGCGCAGGAGGTCGGCGATCTCCGAGGGCGCGCCGGGGTTGAACCACGCCGAGACCGCGTTGGCGTCGGTCGCCTCGTCGCGCCCGTGGAGGTTCTCGGCGTAGGCCTCGAGCCGCTCGCGCGCGTCGGCGGGCAGCTGCGTCCCGAGCGCGCCGCCGACCGGCACCACCTGCTTGGCGCCGGAGTCGTCGATCTCCAGGCGGTGGACGGCGAAGACCTCGAGCGCGAACGGCATGCCTCGACTGTATGTCAGTGCTTCTTCTTCTTGCCCTTCGCGGCCGGCTTCTTCTTCTTGACGGCCTTCTTCTTGATCTTCAGCGTGACCGCCTTTGTCACCGTCGTCGGCGCGAAGCGGCCCTGCGGGCTGGTCATCGACACCGTGGCGCCCACGGCCAGCGACTTGCCGCCCTGCGCCCGCACGTAGGCGAGCAGCGCCTTGCCGAACTTGGTCAGCGGCACCTTGACCTTCTTGGTCGCGCCGGCCTTGACGGTCACCGTCGCCGACTGCGCGACCGTCACCGTGCCCGTCTTCTGGCCCTTGCGCGACGGGCCGTAGCCCTTGACGACCTTGCCCTTCTTCTTGGCCGCCGCGGTGGTGGCGCGGGCCGACGCGCTCTTCAGCCGCGGGTCGACGTAGAGGCTGCCGTCCGCGCCCTTGGCGTAGGGCGAGAAGTCCGAGATCGTCGTGTCGGACCGGAAGTACGCGAGCGGCCCGACGTCGAGCCGGATGCGCTTGATCGACTCGAGCGCCGCGAGCACCGGGTTGAGCTTCTCGACCCGGTGGTTGTGGTCGAGCATCGAGCGCAGCACGCTCGGCCGCAGGGTGTCGTAGACGGTGAGGCTGCCGCCGTTGGCGAGGGTCCTCGCCGGCAGCAGCCCGATCGCCTGGAACACCGCGTAGCGGATCCGCACCTCCTCGGCGAACAGCGCGTCGTACTGGCGCACGAGCGCGCGCTCCTCGGAGGTCAGCGCGAAGAACCCGCGGCAGTCGCTGGCCTCGAACGTGCCGGGCGCCTGGCGCGTCGTCGCGCGCGTCGCCTTGTCGTCGTCGCCCTTCTTCGCCGCGTCCTCGGAGTCCTGCGGGCAGGCGATCGTCGCCTCGACCGCCGCGGCCTGCTCCTCGAGCTCGCCGGCGAACTGCGCGCCGCCGGTGAAGCCCGCGCAGGCGCCGATCACGTTGCCGATGCAGACCTTGATCGGCGCGGGCTGGTTGCTGAGGTTCACGCACGATCCGCCGACGTTGCCGACGCACGTCTGCACCGGCGTCGACTGCGGGACCTGGCCCTCGCAGGCGGTCAGCGGCGGCGCGCCGCAGACGATGCCGTCCGCCGGCTGGGGGCCGGGCTTCTCGCCCTTGTACTGCGGCGTGCCCGACGACGGCTTGTGCTCGCCGCTCCCGCCGTAGCTGACGGTGATCGGGATCTGGTTGCCCAGCCCGAGCTCGGGGTTCAGGTAGGTGAACGTGCAGAACGAGGTGGTCGGCGAGCTCGCCGACGCCGTGAGCGTGCACGAGCTCGTCGACAGGCTGCCGGCCGTCGCGGCGATGGCGGCGACGCCGGTCGGGGAGAAGGCGCCGAAGCGCTGGTCCTTGTCGATGACCATCGCGTTGCAGGTGTACGGATCGCCGGGGTTCGGGCCGCGGTCGCAGACGACGTCGGTCTCGGTCGCGCGGCGATCGTCGTTGGCCGCCGGCGGCGGCGGGACGGTGGTCCACAGGCTCGGCGTGTCGCGCGCCTGCTGGCAGAACGGGCTCTCGCCGCCGATCGCGCCGTAGAAGCCGTAGAGCTCGAGCGGCGCGCTGGGCGCGGCGGGCGGCGAGCCGCTGCGGCTGAGCGCGAGGCTGCCCTCGGCGTAGAACGGGCCGTCGTAGTAGCCGGGCGCACCGTTGTTGCCGAGCCCCGAGGGGTTGGGCTGGAACGCCGCCGGCCCGCATGTGTAGTACTCGCCCTCCAGCCCCTGGTTCCCGTGGGTGTTCAGGGCGAAGACGACGAAGTCGCCGGTGGTGTCGGTGACGGACCGGTGCTGGATGGCGAGCAGCTCCGCGTCCTGCTGGTTGACCAGCGCGCGCGAGCCGTTCTCGACCGTCGAGAACGCGCGCGGCCAGTAGCTGATCCCGGGGATCACGGTGTGGCCGTCGCCGGGATCGCTGAAGTTCCACGTGCCGCTGAGCGAGACGTCAGGGTCGGCGCCGTACTCGCTGCCGTCAACGGGCGGGATCGAGCCGGTCGCCTGCACCTTCCAGCTCGCGCCACCGTAGGCCGATTCGACGAACCATCCCGGGGTGATGACGAAGACGCCCGGGCCGTCGGCCGCGGCGGTGGCGGCGAGCGCCAGCGCGGCGAGGAGGGGAAGGAGCAGTGCGACGACCCGGGGCATGCCCGCAAACGTACCGGCCGGACTTGACTTCCGGAACCCCGTGTGGGCTAGTATACAAGTGTGGAATCGCTCAGGATCACCAGGAACCAGCGCATCCATGGCGCCACGCGCGCCCAGGTCTACGGCGTGCTGCGCGACGCGATCGTCAGCGCCGAGCTCGAGCCCGGCCGTCAGCTCAGCGAGAACGAGCTCGCCGAGCGGCTCGGGGTCAGCCGCACGCCGATCCGCGAGGCGCTCGTCCGCCTGCGCGACGACCGGCTCGTCGAGATCGTCCCGCAGCTCGGCACGTTCGTCTCCCGGATCGGGACCGCCGCGGTCCAGGACGCGCAGTTCATCCGCGAGGCGCTCGAGTGCTCCGCCGTCCGCCTCGCCGCCGAGAAGGCCGAGCGCTCCGACGTCGCCGCGCTCGACGGCCTCCTCCGCCGCCAGGAGGAGGTCCGCGACGCCAACGACTACGACCGCTTCTACGCGCTCGACGACGAGCTGCACGGCGCGCTCTGCGAGCTCAGCGGCCACGGCGTCGCGTGGTCGCTCGCCCAGCGCGCGAACGGGCACCTCAACCGCGTCCGCCGCCTGAGCCTTCCCCAGCCCCGCTACCTCGCGGAGATGGTCGCCGAGCACAAGCTCGTCGTCGACGCGGTCCGCCGCGGCGACCCCGACGCCGCCGAGGCGGCGCTCCGCCACCACCTGCGGATGGTCCTGTCCGGGCTGCCCGCGATCCACACCGAGCACCCCGACTACTTCGAGGAGGACACGCCGTGAGCATCGCCCCCGAGACGCTCCGCGAGCTGTACGAGCAGATGGTGCTGATCCGCGTCTTCGAGACCGAGTCCGAGCGCCAGTACAAGGCGGCCAGGATCGGCGGCTACTGCCACCTCTCCTCCGGCCAGGAGGCGGGCACGGTCGGCGCGCTCCACGCGCTGCACGCCGACGACCTCCTCGTCACCGGCTACCGCTGCCACGGCTTCGCGCTCGCCCGCGGCGTCCCGCCCGAGGCCGTGATGGCCGAGCTGTTCGGCCGCGCCGACGGCTGCGCGCACGGCCGCGGCGGCTCGATGCACATGCTCGACGTCGCGCGCGGCTTCTACGGCGGCTGGGGCATCGTCGCCGGCCAGCTGCCGGTCGCCACCGGCCTCGCGCTCGGGCTCGTCCGCCAGGGCAAGCCGCAGGCGGTGCTCTGCGAGCTCGGCGACGGCGCCGTGAACATGGGCGCCTGGCACGAGTCGCTGAACCTCGCCGCCGTCTGGGACCTCCCGGTGGTGTTCCTCGTGGTCAACAACGGCTACGGGATGGGCACCGCGGTCGACCGCGCCTCGGCCGTCCCCGATCTCTACCGCCGCGCCGACGCCTTCGGGATCGCCGGCGTGCGCGCCGACGGCGACGACCTCGAGGAGACGATCGAGGCCGCGACCGCGCTGCTGACCGCCGCCCGCGAGCAGCGCAAGCCGGCCGTGCTCGAGCTGATGACCTACCGCTACCGCGGCCACTCGGTCGCCGACGCCGGTCTCGCGTATCGGACCAAGGCCGAGATCGCCGAGCACATGGAGCACGACCCGATCGTCCGCGTGCGCGCGCAGCTGCGCGACGCCGGCGTGACCGAGGCCGAGCTCGACGCGATCGACGCCGCCGCGGACGCACGGGTCGCCGCCGCCGTGGAGTCGGCCGCCGCGAGCGCCGAGCCTGACGTCGGCGCGCTCGCCGCCGGGATGTACGCGAGCGGCAGCGCCGAGCAGTTCGAGCGCATGCTCCCGGGCAGCCCGTTCGGCGAGCGCGAGCTCGTCTTCGCGGGAGGGCTGGGCGCATGAACGCCGCGATCGCCACGGCCCCCGAGGACGTCGACGTAGCCGAGGTAGCCGCCGGCGCCACCGAGGTCATGACCTACCGGGAGGCGCTGCGCCTCGCCCTGCGCGAAGAGATGGCGCGCGACGAGCACGTCTTCCTGATGGGCGAGGAGGTCGGCGTCTTCGACGGCTCCTACAAGGTCTCCGCCGGCCTGCTCGACGAGTTCGGCGCCGACCGCGTCCGCGACACCCCGATCTCCGAGGAGGGCTTCGTCGGCGCCGGGGTCGGCGCGGCGATGCTGGGCGAGCGCCCGGTCGTCGAGATCATGACGCTGAACTTCCTGCTCGTGGCGATGGACCAGGTGGTCAACCACGCGGCGAAGATCGGCGCGATGTTCGGCGGCGAGGTCCGCTGTCCGCTGGTCATCCGCACGCCCAACGGCGCGGGCAACCAGCTGACCGCGCAGCACTCGCAGTCCTTCGAGGGCTGGTTCGCCGGCACGCCCGGCCTGAAGGTCGTCGCGCCCGCGACGCCCGCGGACGCCAAGGGGCTGCTGAAGGCGGCGATCCGCGACGACGATCCCGTGCTGGTGATCGAGAACCTCCCGATCTACAAGGAGAAGGGACCGGTCCCGCTCGACCCCGACTTCGTCACGCCGATCGGCCTCGCGAACGTCGCGCGGACCGGCAGCGACATCACGATCGTCGCGCACTCGTTCGCGACCGTGCGCGCGCTGCACGTGGCCGAGCGGCTCGCGGCCGAGCACGGGATCAGCGCCGAGGTCGTCGACCTCCGCTCGCTGCGCCCGCTCGACGTCACGACCGTCGCCGAGTCGGTGAGCAAGACCAATCGCGTCGTCTGCGTCGAGGAGGGCTGGCCGACGTACGGCGTCACCGCCGAGCTCACGGCGCGGATCCAGAAGGTCTGCTTCGACGAGCTCGACGCCCCGGTCGAGCGGGTCGGGATGGCCGAGGTCCCGCTGCCGTACGCGAAGAACCTCGAGCACGCCGCGATGCCCAACGAGGACCGCATCGCCGCCGCCGTCCTCGCGACGCTCGACCGCGTATGAGCGACGTCACCATGCCGCGCCTCTCCGACTCGATGGAGGAGGGGACGATCCTGAAGTGGCTGGCGGAGCCGGGCGCGGCCGTCGAGCGCGGCCAGGAGATCGTCGAGATCGAGACCGACAAGGCGACGATGACCTACGAGGCCGACGCCGCCGGCGTCCTGGCGATCGTCGCCGCCGAGGGCGACACGCTCCCGATCGGAGCCCTGATCGCGACGATCGGCGGCGCGAGCGCGCCGGCCGCCAACGGCACCGCGCCGGCGAGCGAGCAGCCGTCCGTCGCGGCACCGGTCGCACCCGCTCCACCCGCCGCGTCTGCGCCCGCGCCGCCCGCCTCCGCGCCCGCTCCACCCGCCGTGCCGCCCGCCCCCGCCACGGCGCTCTCTCCGCCCGCACTCGCTCCACCGCCACCCACAGAAGCCGCGCCGATCGCCACGGAATCGGGCGCGCGCGTCAAGGCTTCGCCGCTCGCCCGCAGACTTGCGCGTGAACGGGGCGTCGACGTCGCCACGATCTCCGGCACCGGGCCGGGCGGTCGTGTCGTCAAGGCCGACGTCGAAGCGGCCGCCGCGGCTCCTCCGCCCGCCGCACCCACTCCCGCCGCCGCACCCGCACCCGCCGCCCCCGCGCAGCCCGCCGGCAACCGCGGCGACGTCACCGTCGTCGAGCCGACGCGCACGCAGTCCCTCATCGCCCGCCGGATGGCCGAGGCGAAGGCCACGATCCCGGAGTTCCAGGTCTCGGTCGCGGTCGACGCCGAGGCGGCGTTCGCGCTGCGCGAGGAGCTGCGCGGCGTGGCGTCGCCGCTGCCGTCGCTCAACGACGTCGTGATCAAGGCGTGCGCGCTCGCGCTCCGCGAGCACCCGCGCGTCAACGCGAGCTACAAGGACGGGCGCTTCGAGCTCTACTCGCGCGTGAACGTGGGCATGGCCGTCGCGGCCGAGGGCACGCTCGTGGTCCCGACGATCTTCGACGCCGACGTCAAGAGCCTCACCGCCGTCGCCGCCGACACGCGCGCGCTCGCCGGCAAGGTCCGCGACGGGTCGGTCGCGCCGCCCGATCTCGCCGGCGGCACGTTCACGGTCTCCAACCTCGGGATGTTCGGCGTCAGCCACTTCACGGCCGTGATCAACACGCCGCAGGCCGCGATCCTCGCCGTCGGCGCCGCCGTCCCGCGCGCGGTGCCCGGCCCCGACGGCGCGCTCGTGGCCCGCCGCGTCATGGAGCTCACGCTCTCCGCCGACCACCGGATCGTCTACGGCGCCGACGCCGCCGCGTTCCTCGGCACCGTCCGCGAGCTCGTGGAGCAGCCGCTGCGGATCCTCGTCTGAGCGCCCAGCCCGGGCGCCGCCTCCGCGGCGCGGGGACCGAGGCTCAGCGCGACCCCTCGGCGGCCGCCACCGCGACCATCGCGGAGCCGATCGCGGCGATCTCCTCGTCGTCGCAGACGTAGGGCGGCATCGCGTAGACGAGCTCGCCGAACGGCCGCAGCCAGACGCCGTGCGCGAGCGCGACCGCGGTCGCCGCCGCCATGTCGACGGGCGCCGCGAGCTCGATCACCCCGATCGCCCCGAGCGCGCGCACGTCGACCACGCCCGGCAGCTCCCGCGCCGGCGCGAGCCCGGCCAGCAGCCCGCGCTCGATCCGCGCGACGTCGTCGCGCCAGCCGCGCCCCTCGAGCAGCAGCCCCGTCGACGCGAGCGCCGCAGCGCACGCGAGCGGGTTGGCCATGAACGTCGGCCCGTGCATCAGCGCCCCGGGCTCGCTCGCGGCGACCGCCTCGGCGACCTCGAGCGTCGTCAGCGTGGCCGCGAGCGTCATCGCGCCGCCCGTCAGCGCCTTGCCGACGCACATGATGTCCGGGGACACCCCCGCGTGGTCGGAGGCGAACAGCGCGCCGCTGCGCCCGAAGCCGGTCGCGATCTCGTCGCACACCAGCGGCAGCCCGTGCTCGTCGCAGACCGCGCGCAGGTGGGCAAGGCACGCGGGGGAGTGGAAGCGCATGCCGCCCGCGCCCTGCACGACCGGCTCGACGATCACGCCCGCGAGCTCGTCCGCGTGGCGCGCCGCGAGCGCGCTCACGCCCGCGGCCCACTCCGGATCGAGCGGCGCGTCGAACCCGTCGGGCGGCCGGTCGGCGAAGACGTGCCGCGGCAGGACGTCGGCGAACAGCCGGTGCATCCCGCGCTCGGGGTCGCAGACCGCCATCGCCCCGAACGTGTCGCCGTGGTAGCCGCCGCGCACGGTCAGCATCCGGTGGCGTCCCGTGCGCCCGAGGCCGGCGTGGTACTGGACGCACAGCTTCAGCGCGCCCTCGACGGCGACCGACCCGGAGTCGGTGAAGAACACGCGGTCGAGGCCCGCGGGGGTCATCTCCACGAGCCGCCGCGCGAGCGCGATCGCCGGCTCGTGCGTGAGCCCTCCGAACATCACGTGCGGCATCGCGTCGAGCTGCGCGGTCAGCGCGGCGCGGATCGCCGGGTGCCCGTGCCCGTGGATCGCGCTCCACCACGACGCCATCCCGTCGATGACCTGGCGGCCGTCGGCGAGCGTGATCCGCGTGCCGCGCGTGGCGACGACCGGGAGCGCCGGGCGCTTGCCCGGCAGCGGGGCGTACGGATGCCAGACGTGCTCGGCGTCGAACGCCAGCCGCTCGTCCCAGGCGCCGTCCATCAGCCCACGCGGAACCCGGTGCTCGACGAGATCGAGCTGATCCCGCTGACCTTCACGCAGGGCTTGCCGTCGGCGTCGAACAGCGTCGCCTCGGTGAAGCCCAGGCGCTTGCCGCGCCGCAGGACGCGGGCCTCGGCGCGGACCGGCAGCGCGCGCACGGGGTCGAGGAACTTCAGGTCCATCGAGATCACGCCGGTCCAGTCGTCGGCCCCGGTCACCGACAGCATCGCCAGCCCGAGCACCATCTCGGCGAAGCCCGACAGGAACGAGCCCTGGACGGCGCCGTTGGGCGACTCCATCCCCGGCGGCGGCGTCATCGACGCTCGCGCGAGCCCGGCCTCGAGGTGGTCGCAGCGGACGCCGAGGTGGCGGGCGTTGGGCTCGTCGGTCCACCACCGGGCGATGGCGTCGAGGTCGCGGGCGGCGTCGTTCACGCCGGCGACCCTACCCACGGCGGGCTACATGTCGAGGTCGAGCTGGCCCTCGTTGACGTCGGGATCGTCGTTGCCGCGCATCCGCTTGCCCTTCGTCCAGTGGCGCACGACCTCGCGCGGGCGCGCGGAGCGCCAGCTCACGCCGCGGCACAGCGGCTCGAAGCGGACCTCGCCGTCGCGCTCGACGGCGAGCACCAGGCCGTAGAGCTTGCGGCCCTTCTTGTCGACCTCGACGATGTCTCCGGGCTTGATGGGCGCGACGCGCACGCCGGGGACGCTACCGGCGCGTCCGCCGAGAGACGGGTAGGTCGAAATGCGGGGCCGGAACACCGAGAACTGGGGATGTTGGCGACGGCCGCTCCTGCCGATCCTTGTGGAAGGTGAGCGGACCCCGGCGCAGCATCCTCCTCGCGGTCACGGCCGGCGTGCTCCTCGCGCCGGCCGCTGCGCCCGCGTCCGCGCCCTCCGATCCGCTCCTCGACCAGCAGTGGGCGCTCGCCGCCGACGGCCCGCTCGGCGCCCCCGCCGCGTGGTCGCGCACGACCGGCGCCGGCGCGGTCGTCGCCGTGCTCGACACCGGCGCCGACATGACCCACCCCGACCTCCAGGGCGCGCTGTGGACGAACCCCGGCGAGGTCCCCGGCAACGGCGTCGACGACGACGGCGACGGCTGGGTCGACGACGTCCACGGCATCGACCTCGTCAACCACGACAGCGACCCGAGCGACGACGAGGGCCACGGCACCCACGTCGCCGGGATCATCGCCGCGCGCGCCGGCGACGACGAGGGCGGCGCCGGCCTCGCGCCCGGCGCGCAGGTGATGCTCGTCAAGGTCCTCGACGACCACCGCGCCGGCACCGCCTCGAACCTCGCGAAGGGCATCGAGTACGCGCTCGCCCGCGGCGCGCGGATCCTCAACACCTCGGTCAACGGCGACGACACGAGCGTCGAGCTGCGCGCCGCGCTGGCCGCGGCGACGGCGGCCGGCGCGACCGTGGTCGCCTCCGCGGGCAACGACGGCCGCGACATCGACGCCGCGCCCTCGTATCCCGCGTCGTACCCCGACCTCTCGCTGCTGACCGTCGCCGCGGAGGGCGAGGGCGGCGCGCTGGCGCCGTTCTCCAACCGCGGGCTCGCCGCCGTCGACGTCGCGGCGCCCGGGGAGAACATCCTCTCGACCGCCAACGGCGGCGGCTACGAGCTGCGCTCGGGCACGTCGATGGCGGCGCCGTTCGCGAGCGCGACGCTGGCGCTCATGGCGTCCGCGCGTCCCGACCTCCCGGGGCCCGCGCTGCGCGCCGCGCTGCTGGCCTCCGCGCGCCGCACGAGCCTGCTCGGCGGCCTGCTCGGGGCCGGCGCGCTCGACGCGGCCGGCGCCGTCGCGGCGATCCTCGGCCCGCTTCCGCCGGCGCTGGCACCGACGGCGCGCGCCGCGGTCCGGGCGTCCTCCTCGACCATCGCGATCCGGGCGCTGAAGACCGGGCGCCGCGCGAAGGGCGCGACGCTGCGCTGGTTCGTGAGCGGCAACCGCGCCGCTGTCGCGAACGTCCGCGTGACGCTCGACGGCCGCACGATCGCCAAGCGCAAGCCGAGCGCGCGCTCGCGCCTGGTCGTCAAGGCGCGCCCCGGGCGGCACCGCTACGGCGTCGTCCTGCTCGACGCGCACGGCCGGAAGCTCGCCGCGCTCAGCGGCGCCTTCCGCGTCGCGCGCCGCTAGCACCGCGCGTCGCCCCCGCCACGCGCCCGTGGCCGGTCGCGCCCCTCACACCGGCGACGGCGCGACCGAGCTCGCCGCGCCCCTCACACCGGCGACGGCGCGGGCACGACCTCGCACTGCTCGTGCGGCGCGTCGTCGCCGCGCCCCAGCAGCGCGCCGACGACCGCGAGCCCCGCCGCGACCCAGAACGCGGTGCCGTAGCCGGCGAGGGCGGAGATCGCGCCGGCCAGCGGCGCGCCCACCCCGACCCCGACGTCGAAGAACGCGGTCAGCGTCCCCATCGCCCGTCCGCGCCGCGCGTCGCTCGTGCGCTCCACGACGAGCGTCGCCAGCGACGGGAACAGCAGCGCGAAGCCGACGCCCATCACGACCGACCCGACGGCCGCCACGATCCACGTCTGCGCCAGCGCGATCAGCGCGAGCCCGACCGCCTCGAGCGCGAACGAACCGGTCGCCGCGCGGCCCGGCCCGATCCGGTCGGGCACGCGCCCGAAGACCACGCGGCTGAGGACGACTGCCGTCGCGAACGCGGTGAACGCGGCCGCGCCGTGCGCGATCCCGCGGTCCGACAGGTGCAGGACGAGGAACCCGACCATCGTCCCGTAGCCGACGTTGGCCAGCGCGAGCGCGGCGCCCGGCAGCCGCACGGCGTGGGGGATCAGCGGCCCCTTCTCCTCGCGCGCGTCGACATCCTCCGGCGCATGGGTGTCGCGGACCTTGCGCGCGCACAGCGCGCCGATCAGCGGCGAGACCCCGGCGAAGACGAAGACGAGGTCGTACGAGCCGAGCGCGTAGAGCGCCTCGCCGACCACCGGCCCGACGCTGAGGCCACCCCACACCGCGAGCCCGTACATCCCGATCGCCTGCGCCCGCCGCGCCGGCGGCGCGAGGTCGATGATCCACGTCGCGCCCGCGGTGAACGCCCAGCCCTCGCCCCAGCCGAGGACGAGCCGCGCCCCGACGAGGCCGGCGACGCCGAGGTGGATCAGCTGCAGGAAGCCGGCGACGCCGATCAGCACGAGCCCGACGACGACCACCCGTCGCCGCCCGAGCTCGTCGGACAGCCGCCCGGCGATCGGCCGGCTGACCACCGCGCTGAACGCGAACGCCCCCATGACGACGCCGACCGCGACGTCTCCGGCGCCCAGCGGCCCGTGCACGTACTTCGGCAGGATCGGGAGCACGGCGCCGATCGGGAGGAAGCCCAATAGGACGGAGCCGAACAGCCCCGCGAAGGCGGTGGCCTCCGGGCCGCGGGATCGCGCCAAACGCCCGGCAAAAGCGCTGGCCGACATGGGTCGAGCGTATCGCTACACTCCCTCATCGACCTGCCACCTGGCGGGTCTTTCTTTCGTCCCGACGCATAGAGGCACTCCATGGCTCGTGGAGACGTGCGGATCGCGGTCACGCTTGCATGCGAGACCTGCAAACGCCGCAACTACCAGACAAACAAGTCCAAGCGGAACAACCCGGATCGCATCACCCTGCGCAAGTTCTGCAGATGGTGCCGCTCCCATACTGATCATCGGGAGACCCGCTAGCCGGCTGTCATGGCGCGCCGTGACCGAAAGCGCCGGCCCCGAGGCGAGAACCCCGGTCCTCGGCCCTCCGAACCGCACCGCGAGAACATCCCGGGGCCGCTCGACCATGCGTCGGGCGCCGAGGAGGAGTTCGAGGCCGCGATCATCGAGGGCGCCGGCGGCGTCCCCGCCGACGATCCGAACGAGGACGCGCTCGCGGCCTTCGGGGAGAACGTCCCGGGTGGCGAGGACTCCGACTCCGAGACGGTCGACGACGACTACCTCGAGCGCGAGGCGCTGTCGGCCGGTCCGGCCGCGCGCCGCGCCACGGGTGGCGTCAAGGGCGCGCCCGCTCCGCATCAGCCCGCCGCCGGCCGCGGCATCCCGCGCTTCATCGGCTTCCTCCGCGCCTGCTGGGCAGAGCTCCAGCGCGTGCAGTGGCCGGATCGCCGCCAGGTCGGGCAGGCCACGGCCGTGGTCCTCGGCTTCGTCGTGGTCGCCGGCGCCTACCTCGGCGTCGCGGACGCGATCGCCCAACGCGTCGTCGACCTCATCCTGTAACGAAGCGCCGAACTGAGAAGAAGAGCATGTTCCGCTGGTACGTCGTAAACACCTACTCAGGGCACGAGAACAAGGTCAAGCAGAACCTGGAGCACCGGGTCACCTCGCTGAACCAGAAGCGTTTCGTGCGCCAGGTCGTCGTGCCCACCGAGACGGTGTCCGAGCTCAACAAGGACAACCAGAAGGTCTCGGTCGAGAAGCGGACGATGCCCGGGTACGTGCTGGTGAACATGGAGCTCAACGACGACTCCTGGGGGCTCGTGAAGAACACCCCCGGCGTCACGGGCTTCGTCGGAGCGTCGAACGAGCCTGTGCCGCTCACGCAGACCGAGGTCGATCGCCTGCTGCATCGCGAGGTCGCCCAGAAGGTCGCAACGAAGGCGCAGTTCTCCATCGGCGAGCAGGTCAAGGTCGTGTCCGGCCCCTTGTCGGACTTCTCCGGGGAGATCTCTGAGATCAACCAGGACGCCGCTAAGCTCAAGGTCCTCGTGTCGATCTTCGGGCGCGAGACGCCTGTCGAGGTCGGCTTCGACCAGGTCAAGAAAGTCGCCTAGTCATGGCTAAGAAAGTCCTCACAACCATCAAGCTCCAGGCTGCCGGAGGCCAGGCCTCCCCGGCGCCGCCCGTCGGCCCTGCCCTGGGCCAGCACGGCATCAACATCATGGAGTTCTGCAAGGCGTTCAACGCGCAGACCCAGCAGGA
>Ga0164241_10003055_pt1 | contig 17329 bp, 19 predicted proteins | sample OricomyardsoilBY_FD_108780 | JGI IMG/M metagenome (GOLD analysis project Ga0164241, IMG submission 108780) | Backyard soil microbial communities from Emeryville, California, USA - Original compost - Back yard soil (BY) | ecosystem: Environmental > Terrestrial > Soil > Unclassified | place: USA...
ACGTGCTGCGGATCTTCGACCTGCCCTATGTCCTCATCGGAGCCCGCAAGTCGTCGGTGGAGACGCTGTCCATGCTGGCCGTCGACGACGCGAACCAGCTCAGATACGGACCAGCCGCGGCGTACGCCACGATTCTGTTCATCTATGTGGCGATCGTCGCGTACATCTTCGTCAAGCTGCTCGGCGCCGACCTGATCGGCGAGGCGCGAGAGCGCAGCAAGACGGTGAAGCGGCGCAAGGCCAAGCCGGCCGCCAAGGAGAAGGAGGCGGTGCCGGTATGACGGCCGCGACCACGACCGCGGCCAAGCCCGCGGCGAGGAAGACGAAGAGCAAGGGCGTCGAGGATCAGGGCGGGCGCCGCTGGCTGTCCACGCTGGGCATCATCCTCATCGTCGTCTACTGCCTGGCGCCGTTCTACTGGATGGTCGCATCGGCGCTGCGTCAGCCGAACGACCAGGCCGACAACTCCTTCTTCCCGAGCCCGATGTCGTTCGAGAACTTCGAGGCCGTCTTCGGGCCGGGTGTCGGGTTCGGCCGCAACCTGCTCAACAGCGTGGTCGTCGCGGGCGTGACGACGCTGCTCACGCTGATCTTCGGCACATTCGCGGCGTACACGCTGGCGCGGCTGAACTTCCGGTTCAAGAACCTCGTCGCGGGCATCATCATCGGCACCGCGATGTTCCCGAGCGTCTCGATCGTCGTGCCGCTGCTGAAGCTGTTCACCAACATCGGCTGGATCAACACCTACCAGGCGATGATCCTGCCGAGCCTCTCGTTCGCGCTGCCGCTCGCGGTGTGGACGCTCGCCACGTTCTTCCGGCAGATGCCGAAGGAACTGGAGGAGGCGGCGATGGTGGACGGCCTCACCCGCGGCCAGGCGTTCCGGAAGGTCATCATCCCGCTGGCCGCGCCGGGCATGTTCACCACGGCGATCATCACGTTCATCGCCGCGTGGAACGAGTTCATCTTCGCGCTGTCCATGGTGAACGAGAAGTCCATGAAGACCGCGACCGTCGCGATCTCGCAGTTCACCGGTATCTCCGGGTTCGACAGTCCGTTCGGGACCAAGATGGCCGCCGGCGTGGTGGTCACCGTGCCGCTGGTGATCGTGGTCCTGATCTTCCAGCGCCGGATCATCGCCGGCCTGACAGCTGGAGGCGTCAAGTAAACATGCGAAAGAGCAAGGCTGTATTAGTCCTGGCCGTGCTGGCCACCGCCGCCGGGCTGGGCGTCCCGCCCGCCTCGGCGGCCCCGGCGCAGTCCACTTCGGACTCGATCGCGGGTGGTGCGCTGGCCGGCCGAAGACTGGTCGAGCTCTCGGAGACCACGCGCCTGGCGGACCGCCGGGCGCTGGTCACCGGCGATCGAGTGATCGCCATGGGGGATGAGACCGGGTTGTACCCGGCCACCGGATGGCACATCCGCGGCGAGATGGGTGGCATCTGGGCGCCACCGGTGAAGCTCCTCGACGGCATCTGGTTCGCCGTCGACGACGCGTGGCTCGGGTCGGACGTGGCCGCGTCCCGCTACACCACGGGCCGGGGCTACCAGCGGTTCGACTACGCCGACCAGGACGGGCTTTCCGTCGGGCGGCTGGACTTCGCGCCCGACGGCGCGCGGGCCAACATGATCGGCCTGACCCTGCGCAGCGACACGCGCCGCACGGTGCACCTCGCGATGGACGCGCACTCCGAGCTGATGACGAACTACCCGTGGGGCTGGACCACGCCGAACGCGGGTGAGGTCAACCTGCCCGACACCGGCGGGTTCGCCGACGGCGCGCTGACCTTCCGCGAGAAGGGCACCTCGCCGGGCGTCGGCGCGCACGACTACGCCGCGGTCGTCGGCTCCTCGGCCCGCCCGTCGGGCCACGAGCTGGGACCGGACCACCGTGGGCCGCAGGACCCGGCCGTGGTCTGCCCCGGTGACGGGACAGCGCCGCCGAAGTGCGACGACTCCTCGTTCGGCAAGGGCACCGGCGGCCGGCTGAACTACGACGTCTCGCTCAAGCCGGGCCGCGACACCACGCTGTGGTTCACCGTCGCGGGCTCCGACCAGGGCCCCGCCGCCGCGCGTGCCGAGTACCAGCGGGCGGCGAACCACCCCGAGCGTGCGCTGCAGTCCAAGGTGGACGGGCGGGCGGCGCTCGACGGTTACACGAAGGTCGACCTGCCGGGTGACCGGCTGCTGCAGCAGAGCGTCGACTGGAGCAAGCAGAACCTCGCCGACTCCGTGCAGGAAGCGCACAACCTGAAGCTGCGCGACGTGGACGAGGGCAAGGCGTACCCGGCGCCGTCGGGCACGCTCGACGAGGCGCGCTGGCTCGGCGCCGGCTTCCCGGACTATCCGTGGATGTTCGGCACGGACGGTGAGTACACCGCGTTCGCCGCGGTGGCCGCCGGCCAGTTCGACCCGATCAAGTCGCACCTGCGGTCGCTGCGCGATGTCAGCGAGATCGTCAACGCGCACAGCGGCAAGGTGGCGCACGAGATCGTGCACACCGGTGACGTCTACTTCGGCGTGAACTCCGACGCGGGCAACACCGACGAGACGGTGAAGTTCCCGAGCGCGGTCGCCCTGGTGTGGCGCTGGACCGGCGACGACCGGTTCCGCGACGACCTGTACGACTTCGCGGTCCGCAACCTCAAGTACGTCGACGCCAACCTCGACAAGGACGGCGACGGCTGGCTCGAGGGTCTCGGCAACGTCGAGCGCGCGGGCATGGGCGAGGAGAAGCTGGACAACACCGCGTACTACATCCGCGGCCTGCTCGACCTCGCGGACATGGCGGCCAGCAAGGGTGACGACGCCACCGAGTCGTGGGCGAGCGGAAAGGCGGCCGACCTCCAGTCCCGGTTCGAGGACACCTGGTGGGCCGGCGGCGACGCGAACTCCTACGCCGAGTCGATCGACGACCCGGCCGACCCGGCGAACGACAACACCCCGGTCTTCCAGCGGCACTGGACCGGCGTGACGCCGATGGAGATCGAGCTGCCGGACGGCAGCCCGCTGGCCAGCGGCGAGCACGGCACGACCTCGCTGACCCAGCGGGAGAAGAACTGCTACACGGGCGAGTTCGGCCTGTTCCACACCGGTAGTGGGCCGACCTCCGACCCGGCGGGCAACCCTGGTCCGTCGTGCGACACCGTGGTGTCGTCGGTGAAGAGCGAGCGCGCGTCGTTCACCCTCAACACCGGCATCATGGCGGTCGGCGAGGGCAACTTCGGCCGGCTCACCCAGCAGCGCACGTACACCACCGGCAACGCCCGCGTGCAGCTCGACCCGTCCGTGTGGGAGACGCCGGGCTCGATGCCGGAGATCGTGCCGTCGCCGGACAACGTGGCCAACATCGAGCGGCCGTTCTACGACCGGTCGATGTCGCTGCAGGCCTGGGGCGCCTACGGGATCCTGTGGCCGGTCGTGCACCAGCAGCTCGGCATCGCGCCGGACCTGGGCAACGGCACGCTGTCGGTGATCCCGCAGCTGCCCGACGGCCAGCAGCGCATCGGTGGCTCGGACATCCGGCTGGGCAAGGGTTCCGCGGACGTGAAGGCGTGGCGCGACGGCAGCACGCTGGCGACGTCGGTCGACCTCGACCGGCTGCGCACCGACCTGACCGTCGGCGCGGTGCTGCCGGCGGGCAAGTCGCCGAGCAAGGTCACGTTCAACGGCCACGCGGTCCACTTCGACGTCGTGCAGACCACGCGCGGCACCGAGGTCCGGGCCGACGTGCACGAGGACGGGACGCTCAAGGTCTCGTTCCGTTAGGACGAACAAATGCGTGAAGGGCCGGACCCGTTGCGGGTCCGGCCCTTCACGCATGTCAGCGGGGCGCGAGCTTTGCCTGCTCGGGCACGTCCTCGCCGGCGGCCGTGAACGTGGCGAAGAAGTACTCCGGGGCGATGCAGGCGGTCTTCTCGCCGGTGAGCGCCACGTCGATCTCCTGGTGGGCGAGCAGCAGGACCGCGCCCGTCGCCTGGCAGCCGGACACGAGGAAGGCGAACCGCCGCTGGCCGGCGGGCACCTGGCCCTTCAGCACGGCGTCGACCTTGGTCATGTCCACCCCGGCGCCGGCCAGCTGCGCGCGCAGCGTGCCGCGGTCGGGCAGCTCGGCGGCCGCCGGGTGCGCCTTGATCGTGCCCAGCGGCACGAAGTTCGTGAGCTTCCCCGGGCCCGCCGCGTCGAGCAGCGGCTTGCCGTTCACCGTCGTCACGCCGTCGGTCTCGTCCGCGGGCAGCGCGAGGTAGGCGACCGGGCCGACCGCGCGGACGCACTCGGGGTGGTCCTGCCCGCCCTCGAACGCCACCCGCAGGTCGTCGCCCTCGCGGGTCACCCGCACCGACTCGGGGGTGCGGCAGCCGGTGGAGTCGGTCGCCGCGAGGTACACGCTGCCCGGCTTCGCGGTGTCGTCCTCCGGCTCCTCGTCGAACGAGCCCGCACCGCCGTACCAGCCTGCGAAGGCGTCCAGCCGGATCGGCTCGTCGCTCAGCGCGGCGTACTTCCCGGGCGCCGTGCCCGCCGCGTCGAACGACAGCACCTGCGCCGTGAGCTCGCTCGCTCCCGGCGCAGGTGTGGTCGTGTCGCCCGGCCCGGTCGTGCCGGTCCGGCTCGTGCCGCACGCGGTGGCCAGCAGGACCACCGCCACCCCGATCAGCACCACTCTCATGCCGGAAGGACGGAGTTCGCGGGCGGATCGGTTGCAGGTCAGCGGATGCGGCGGTGGAACAGGAAGCCGGACGCGGCCACCGACACCGCCAGGATGCCGCCGCACCAGGCCAGTGCCAGCCATGGCGCGTTGCCGACCGGGGTGCCCAGCAGCAGGCCGCGCATCGACTCGATCACCGGCGTGAACGGCTGGTGCTCGGCGAAGCCGTGCAGCCACGACGGCATCGTGTCGATCGGCACGAACGCGCTGGACGGGTAGGGCAGGAACATGACGAAGAACGTGAACCCGCCCGCCGCCTCAGCCGACCGCGCGATGAGCCCGGCCGCGGCCGAGAACCACGACAGCGCCAGCACGAACAGCGCCAGCACACCGACCGCCGCGAGCCAGGCCAGCGGGTCCGCGTGCGGGCGGAAGCCGATCAGGAACGCGACCGCCAGCACCAGCACGGTCGACATCAGGTTGCGGGCGATGCTCGCGACCACGTGCCCGCCGAGCACGGCCGCGCCGGAGACGTCCATGGACCGGAAGCGGTCCATGATGCCGCCCTTCATGTCCTCGGTGACGGCCACCGCGGTGAGCGACGAGCCGAAGCCGGCGCACAGCAGGATCACGCCCGGCACCACGTAGGTCACGTACGCCGTGCCGGTGTCGATGGCGCCGCCGAACAGGTAGACGAACAGCAGCATCAGCATGATCGGCAGGGCCAGCGCGGTGACCAGCGCGTCGACGTTGCGGGCCGACAGCCGCACGGAGCGGCCGATCATCGCGCGCACGTCCCCGATCAGGGACGGGGGACGCAGGGCGAGCTCAGACACCGGCGGTCTCCTTCTCGGTCGGGTGCCCGGTGAGGGCGAGGAACACGTCGTCGAGGGTGGCGCTGTGCACGGCGAACCGGGCGATCACGCGGCGGGCGGGATCCAGCTCGTCGAGCAGCGCCCGGACGTGGCCCGCGCTGCCGTCGGTCGCGACCGACACCGCGAGCCGCTCGCCAGCAGGCGCGACTGCGCGGGAGCCGAGCGCGGCGAGCAGCTCGTCGAACGCCCCGCGGTCGGCGGCGGTCAGGTCCAGGCGGTGGCCGGCGACCTGGTGCTTCAGCTCCGCCGGGCTGCCCTCGGCGGCGAGCTTTCCACCGTCCATCACGGCCACCGTGTCGGCGAGCCGGTCCGCCTCCTCGAGGTACTGCGTGGTGAGGAAGACCGTCACGCCGTCGCGGGTCAGGCCGGTGACGACCTCCCACACGGCCTGCCTGCTGCGCGGGTCGAGGCCGGTGGTCGGCTCGTCGAGGAAGATCACCTCGGGCCGGACGATCAGGCCGGCGGCCAGGTCCAGCCGCCTGCGCATGCCGCCGGAGTAGGTGGCGACGCGGCGGTCGGCGGCACCGGTGAGGTCGAACCGCTCGAGCAGCTCGATGGCCCGCGCGCGGGCCGCACGCCGCGATAGCCGGCACAGCCGGGCCATCATGCGCAGGTTCTCCGCGCCGGTCTGCAGCTCGTCGATCGCGGTGTCCTGGCCGGTCAGGCCGATCGCGCGGCGCACCTTGGCCCGCTCGCGGACCACGTCGTGCCCGGCCACCCTGGCGGTGCCCGCGTCGGGGCGCAGCAGGGTGGCGAGCACGCGCACGGTGGTGGTCTTGCCTGCGCCGTTCGGCCCGAGCAGCGCGTACACGCTGCCCCGCGCGACCGTGAGGTCGACACCGCCGAGTACCGGCACCTCTCCGTAGGACTTCTCGAGGCCGCTAGCCTCGATGGCTGGCTCGTGGGGCATGGCATCCCCCTTCTTCGGATCGTGGGACTGTCGTGACCACAGCGCGCACTGCGTATGGCATAAACGGTAGTGCGTAGGGCATAAACAGTGGATCGGGGTTTTTCCCTGAGACGAGGTCAGGGTGATGGGCGAACCGACCGGGTTGCCGGCCAGCTTCGAGATGGCCTGGGGCGTGCGCGAGCGGCCGACGAAGGGCCCGCGGCGCGCGCTCAGCCTCGAGCGCGTGGTGGCCGCGGGCGTCACGGTCGCCGCCGACGAGGGCATCGGCGCGGTCTCGATGAGCCGGGTGGCCCGGGAGCTCGGCACGTCGGCGATGTCGCTGTACCGGTACGTGGCGTCCAAGGACGAGCTGCTCGCGCTCATGGTCGACGCCGCGCTCGGCGAGGTGCCCGCGATCGCCGGGGACGACGGCTGGCGGGCCGGGCTGGAGCGGTGGGCCTGGACCTCGCTCGAGGCCTACCGGCGCCACCCGTGGGCGCTGCAGGTGCCGATCAGCGGGCCGCCGGTCACCCCGAACAGCATCGCCTACCTCGAACAGGGGCTGCGCTGCCTGACCGGGACACCGCTGGACGCGCACGAGAAGATGTCGGTGATCCTCACACTCACCAGCTACGTGCGCAGCTGGGCGACGCTGTCCGGCCAGATCGACGCGGCACTGCGCACCGACCCGGCCGCCTACGAGGTGATGGTCAACTACGGCCGGATCCTCACCGCGCTCACCGACCCGGCCGAGTTCCCGGCGCTGCACGAGATCCTCGCGACCGACGTCTTCGAACCGGACCGCGACCTGGCCGACGACGACTTCGTGTTCGGACTCGCCCGGCTGCTCGACGGGTTCGAGGCGCTCATCGGTTCCTGACGTCCGTTTTGTCTTCTTACGTTTCTCTCATGTTCGCTGGTTAATCTCGGGGACGTGAGCACTGGCAGAGCGGTGACGGCGGGCGGTCTGGCCGCGCTCGTGGCCGGGGTCGTGCTCATCCTCGCCCTGCACGTGGTGCCGCCGACCAGCGAGATCAGCCCGGTCCGCCGCACACTCAGCCAGTACGCGCTCGGCCCGGGCAAGCTGGTCTTCGACGTCGGGGTGCTGCTGGTCGCGCTCGGGTCGGCGCTGGCGTTCGCCGAGCTCGTGCGCCGCAGGCTGGTCCGGCCGGTCTCGGCGCCGGTCGTGCTGGGCGCGGTGTGGGTCGCCTGCCTGCTCGTGGTCGTCTGGTTCACCAAGACGAACTGGTCGGTCGGGCCGAGCGTGGGCGGGGTGATCCACCGCTACGCCAGCGTGGTCGGCTTCGTCGCGCTGCCGCTGGCCGTGATCATCACGGCCGGGCGGGCGTTCGCGGACGCGCCCGGCTGGCGGTTCGCGGCGCGCACGTGTGCGGCGCTGTCGTTGTCCGTGCTCGGGCTGTTGTTCGTCGGCGTGGTGCGGATGCTCGGCGGGGGCGGGCCGTGGTGGCTGTTCCTGCCGCTGGGGCTGGTCGAGCGGGCGATGGCGCTGTCCGCGGTCGCGGCGATCGCCGTGGTGCTGGCCGGGCTGGCGGTTAAATCTCGCGACGCGGTGGCGGTCCCGGCTTAGTCTTTCTGGCGTGATGTCGACGTTTCTCGCGTTCGGCGCCCTCTCGCTGATCCTGATCGTGATCCCGGGCCCGAGCGTCCTGTTCACCATCGGCCGCGCGCTGACCGTGGGGCGGCGCGAGGCGCTGCTGTCCGTGGTCGGCAACGCGACGGGCGCCTACCTGCAGGTGGTCGCGGTGGCGCTGGGCATCGGCGCGCTCGTGGAGCGGTCGGCCACGGTGTTCACCGTGGTCAAGTTCGTCGGCGCCGCGTACGTGGTCTACCTCGGCGTGCAGGCCATCCGCCACCGGCGCCGGGTCACCGAGGCGCTCGCGGTCACGGTGCCGACGATCGGCCCCGTCCGCGCCCTGCGCGACGGTGTGGTCGTCGGCTTCACCAACCCGAAGACGATCATCTTCCTGGTGGTCGCGCTGCCGGAGTTCACCGACGGCCCGGCGCAGATGCTGGCCGTCGGCGCGCTGTTCCCGATCATCGCGGTGCTCTGCGACAGCGTGTGGGCCTTCGCCGCGGGCACGGCCCGCGCCTGGTTCGCCCGCTCCCCGCGCAGGCTGGCGGCGATCGGCGGCACCGGCGGGCTGATGATGATCGGCCTCGGCGCGAGCCTCGCGCTGACCAACCGCGCGGACTGAGCGCGCCCTGCGCATGCGGCTGGTGAACGCATGTTCTAATGTTGCGTTCCCAGCTTTGTCATGATCGAAGGAGCGTGATGGTGTCCACCCCCAGCGAGGCGACCAAGGCCCCCGAGGTGGCGGCTGAGGCCAAGGCTGACACGCCGGCCGACAAGCCGGTTGACGCGACGGCCGAGCCCGCCGAGGCGCCCCGCAAGCGCGGCCGCAAGCCCGGTAGCACCGCCCGCAAGACCCGCACCGTCGAGCTGACCCTGACGGTCACCGGCACGATGGACGGCGACTGGCAGGCCGAGCTGACCCAGAGCGGCACCCGGCTGCTGCAGGGCGTGGCGGTCCCGGCCGCCGCCGTGTCGCGCGCCGCCGCCGAGCTGCACGAAGACATCTCGAAGGCCATCGAGAGCGTGCTGGACGCCGCCCGCGAACAGCACCAGGCCCGCCTCGCCGAACTGGAGGCCGAGCTCGACCAGGTCAAGGCCAAGCTCGCCAACCTGCAGGACGGCTAAGCAGCCCGGACCGCGCGGTTCATGATCGCCGGCAGGGCGCGCAGCATTGCCGCCCCGCCGGCGAGCGCGGCGAACAGCGCCACCAGCACCGCGACCGTCCGCGGCTGCGGCACCGTCAGCACGCCGACGAGCCCGCGCAGGTCGAGCGCCGGCACCTTGCCGCGCGACACGCCGCGCTCGGCGAGCCACCGCTCGAGGCGGACCAGGGCCAGCACGTAGGCGACGAACCCCGCGCCGACCAGGCAGGCGTACTGGGCGAGCAGTGCGGCCGCGAGCCACGGTGAGTGAGCACACCCACCTCTCAACCGCACCCAGGGGGAACGGGACGCAACCCAGCCACAAGTACGTACCGAACTGATGGGATGCCGACCCAACGCAACCAACAGTTCAAATTCCGGGGAGGCGGTCAGGCCATACCATCACGCTACCCGCGAACCGCACTTCGAGGAGACGCGAACGATGACGATCCCGGCCTACGCTGCGGCCACTGACCGTTACGACTCGATGGCCTACCGGCGCTCCGGTGAGAGCGGTCTGGACCTGCCCGCGATCTCGCTCGGCCTCTGGCAGAACTTCGGCACCGAGGTCCCCCTCGAGCAGTGCCGGGCGATCCTGCGCCGCGCGTTCGACCGCGGTGTCACCCATTTCGACCTGGCCAACAACTACGGCCCGCCCTACGGCTCGGCCGAGGAGAACTTCGGCACGCTGCTGGCCCAGGACTTCCGCCCGTACCGCGACGAGCTGGTGATCTCCACGAAGGCCGGCTACGACATGTGGCCGGGCCCGTACGGCCAGGGCGGCGGGTCGCGCAAGTACGTGCTGTCCAGCCTGGACCAGAGCCTGTCGCGGATGGGCCTGGACTACGTCGACATCTTCTACTCCCACCGCTTCGACCCGGACACCCCGCTCGACGAGACCATGGGCGCGCTCGCATCCGCTGTGCAGCAGGGCAAGGCGCTCTACGTCGGCATCTCGTCGTACTCGCCCGCCAAGACCCGCGAGGCGCACGCGCTGCTGGCCGGCATGGGCGTGCGGCTGCTGATCCACCAGCCGTCGTACTCGATGCTGAACCGCTGGATCGAGCCGGAGCTGCTGGACACGCTCGGCGAGCTGGGCGTCGGCTGCATCGGGTTCTCGCCGCTGGCGCAGGGCATGCTGACCGACCGGTACCTCGGCGGCATCCCGGAGGGCTCGCGGGCGAGCCGTGACGGCTCGCTGTCGAAGGACTTCCTGAACGAGGAGAACCTTTCCCGGATCCGCGGCCTGAACGAGATCGCGAAGGACCGCGGCCAGACCCTCGCGCAGCTGGCACTGGCCTGGACGCTGCGCGACGCGCGGATGACCTCGACGCTGATCGGCGCGTCGAGCGTGCGCCAGCTCGACGACAACCTTGCGGCCCTGCACACCCTGGAGTTCACCGACGACGAGCTGGCGGCGGTCGACGATTTCGCTGAGGAGAGCGGGATCAACCTCTGGGCCCGGTCATCCGACCAGTGATCGTGGTAGTCGGGTCCTGCAACGTCGATTTCGTTGTCCCCGTGGCATCTCTGCCTGGGCCGGGGGAGACGGTGCTCGGCGGTGACCACCTGCGCATGCCGGGTGGCAAGGGCGCCAACCAGTCCGTGGCCGCGGCCAAGCTCGGCTCCCCGGTGGCGTTCGTGGGCTGCGTCGGCGACGACGCGCTCGCGCCGACCATCGTGTCCGCATTGGATGGTGCGGGCGTGGACACCTCGTGGCTGCGCCGGGTGCCGGACGCGCCGAGCGGCATCGCGCTGATCACCGTCGCGGAGGGCGGCGAGAACACGATCGCGGTCAGCCCCGGCGCGAACGCCCGCCTGGGGCCGGACGACGTGTCGGCGGCCGCGTCGCTGCTCAGCGGTGCGGAGGTCACGTTGGTACAGCTGGAGATCTCGCTCGAGACGGTCGCCGCGGCGGTGCGCGCGGCGGGTGGCCGGGTGGTGCTGAACCCGGCGCCAGCCCGTTCCCTGCCGGCCGATCTCCTTGCGGAGGTGGACGTGCTGGTGCCGAACCGCTCGGAGCTGGCCGTCCTGACCGACGCCGCCGAACCGTCCACACCGGACGAGGCAGCGGCGCTGGCGGCCGGGCTGGCGGGCCCGGGCGCGGTGGTGGTCACGCTGGGCGCGGACGGCGCGCTGGTAGTCGAGAACGGCGAGCCCACCCACGTCCCGGCACACGAGGTGGAGGCCGTAGACGCCACCGGCGCGGGCGACGCGTTCTGCGGCGCCCTCGCCGACGCCCTCGCCCGCGGCGATTCCCTCGTCACCGCAACGGAATGGGCCGTCCGGGTGGCGGGCATCTCCACCACCCGCTGGGGCGCTCAGTCCAGCCCCACTCGCGCCGAGCTCAGCTGATCGTGCGGCCCAGCTCGTTCACGCGGGCGAGCCGGTCGCGCCACCACGAAGCCCGCGCGGGGTCGGCGATCTCGTACCGGTCCAGCAGGGCCGGGTCCGGGGTCGGCGGCACGGGGGCCACCGGGAGGTAGCCGTCGACCGGGCGCAGGGAACGCGCCGGCCCGACGATGTCCGACGAAAGCAGTGACAGCGTGCCCAGGCCGCACGCGAACTCGAGCGACGGCAGCGCGCCCGCCAGCGCCAGCCCCGCCGCCAACCCGACACTCGTCTCCAGCGCCGACGACACCACGCACGGCAGCCCGCACGCCTCCGCCACCCGCAGCGCCCGCCGCACACCACCGAGCGGGGTCGCCTTCAGCACCGCCACGTCCGCGGCCTCCGCGACCGCCACCCGCAGCGGGTCCGACGCGCGGCGAATCGACTCGTCGGCGGCGATCCGCACGTCCACCCGGCGCCGGACCAGAGCCAGCTCCTCGATCGACGCGCACGGCTGCTCCACGTACTCCAGGCCGCCCGCCGCGCGGTCCAGCGCGGCGATCGCGGCGACCGCGGTGTCCACGTCCCACGCACCGTTCGCGTCGCAGCGGACCAGGCCGGTCGGGCCCAGCGCGTCCCGCACGGCCTCGAGCCGCTCGACGTCGGCCGGCAGCGATGAAGGCGAGTCGGCCACCTTCACCTTCACCGTCGTGCAGCCCGACGAAACGGCGATGCGGTGCGCCTCCGACGGGCCGACCGCGGGGACCGTCGCGTTGACCGGCACCCGGCCGCGCACGGGGTCCGGCCAGCCGACGGTGCACGCCTCGATCGCGGCGGTCAGCCACGACGTGGCCTCGGCATCGCCGTACTCGGCGAACGCGCTGAACTCTCCCCAGCCGGCCGGGCCCTCGATCAGCATGCCCTCCCGCGTGTCGATGCCGCGGAACCGCGTGGTCATGGGGATCGCGAAGGTCCGCGCCTCACCGAAGTCGATCATCGTCTTCATCACGACCGACGCTAGCGGATGAACGCCGTTAGGCTTTTGCATACACCCGGTATGAAAGGGGATGAAGGCACATGACGAGGCAGCACAGCGACGTGACGTCCTCGGTGGCCGACCGATTTCCCACCAAGTATCTGGCCAAGCCCGAGATCAGGGCCTTACCCGAGCCGCCGAAATCGACGTGGAAGATCATCGGTCCGGGCATCATCGCCGCCGGCGTCGGCCTGGCTAGCGGCGAGTTCATCCTCTTCCCCTACATCGCCTCCCAGGTCGGGCTCGTGTTCGTGTGGGCTGCACTGGTCGGGTTGGGCACCCAGTTCTTCCTGAACATGGAGATCGAGCGGTACACGCTGGCCACCGGCGAGACCGCGCTCACCGGGTTCAGCCGCTTCTGGCGGCACTGGGGTCTCGTGTTCGCCGTCCTGGCGGTGCTGGCGAACCTGTGGCCAGGCTGGGCCACCAGCTCGGCGACGATGGTGACCTACCTGTGGGGCGGCGACGTCAAGTGGATCGCCATCGGCATGCTGCTGGTCATCGGGCTGATCCTCACGCTCGCGCCCGTCGTGTACGTCGCCCTGGAGCGCGCGGAGATGCTGAAGGTCGCCGCGGTGCTGGTGCTGCTGGCCGTCGGCGCGTTCGTGGCGATCTCCGCCGACGCGTGGGCCGACGTGCCGAAGATCGTGACCGACGCGAGCGTGCCGACCGAGCTCGGGTTCGCGCTGCTGCTCGGCGCGCTGGCGTTCGCCGGCGCCGGTGGCGGGCAGAACCTGGTACAGAGCAACTGGATCCGGGACAAGGGCTTCGGCATGGGTAAGTACGTGCCGCGGATCAAGAGCCCGGTCACCGGCCAGCCGGAGGCTGCGCCGAGCACGGGCTTCATCTTCGAGCCGACCGACGAGCACCTGGGCCGGTGGCGCGCGTGGTGGCGCTTCGCCAACCGCGAGCAGCTCTACACGTTCGTGCTCATCACGTTCCTCACGATCCTGTTCACCTCGCTGCTGTCCTACGCCACCGTCTACGGCCGCGACGGCCTGGAGAACGGCATCGGCTTCCTGCAGATCGAGGGTGACCAGCTGAGCGCGGCCGTCGGCAGCTGGTTCGGCACGTTCTTCTGGATCGTCGGCGCGTTCTCGCTGTTCGCCGCGTCGCTCGGCATCGTGGACTACACGTCGCGGCTGGTCGCGGACGTCGTCAAGACCTCCTACGCGGGCAAGGCGAAGGAGAGCACGCTGTACTTCGCGGTGGTGTGGGCGCTGGTGCTGATCGGCTGCGTCATCACGCTCGCCGGCTTCGTGCAGCCGCTGGTGCTGCTGGTGATCTCTGCGTCCGTCGGCGGCCTGATGATGTTCATGTACTCGATCCTGCTGCTGGTGCTCAACCGGCGCGTGCTGCCCGACCAGATCAAGATCCGCGGCGGCCGCATCGCCGTGTTGGGCTGGTCGATCGCGCTGTTCGGCGTGCTGAGCGCGCTGACGATCGTCGATCAGGCCAAGCAACTGTTCGGCGGCGACTAGTCCGGGATGGACCGTGCGGCGGCGGCCACCAGGTCGTCGACGGGCGCGGACAGGTCGAGCGTGACGCCGCGCTCGTCCGCGCCCAACGCCTCGAGCGCGGCGAACTGCGAGTCGACCAGCGACGCGGGCATGAAGTGCTCCGCGCGCCCGGCGACCCGCCGCCGCACGGTCTCCCGGTCACCGTCGAGATGGACGAAGAACGCGTCCGCCGCCCGCTCACGCAACGCGTCGCGGTAGGCCCGGCGCAGCGCCGAGCAGCTGACCACGCCGCCGTCGGCCAGCCACTCGCCGATGGCACGCAGCCAGGGCCACCGGTCGGCGTCGTCGAGAGGGACGCCGGCCGACATCTTCGCCACGTTGGCCGCGCTGTGGAACTCGTCCGCGTCCGCGAACCGCGCGCCCAGTCGCCCGGCGAGGGCGGCGCCGACCGTGCTCTTGCCACAGCCGGTCACACCCATCACGACGACCCGGATCACCCGTCAATCATCACAGGTTCTTGGGCAGGAAGCTGCCGAGGTGGTGGCCCGGGAGCGACTTGCGGAACTTCGAGCGCTTGTCCTTGATGGCGTCGAAGGCGTCCTGCGCCCGGTCCGTCGAGACGATCCACTCGCCGCGCGGGCTGTCGAACACCAGCGCGGGACCGGGGCTCAGCTTGAGGATCCGTCGCGAGTCGCCCGGCAGCGGGGCCGTGCGCGGCCGGCGGAGGTAGGTGGTGCGCATCCGCGTGATGTCGCCGAGCGAACACGCGACCGTCTTGCGGCGTCGCTTGTCCAAACGTCCTTGTTGCCGCAGGGACACGATGCTGCCGTCGTGGTCGCGCCACAACCGGATCGTGCACAGCAGCATGACGTTGGAGTTGTCCACATGGAAAACGGCCTGGTTGTCGCGCACCTCGAACCTGGTCCCGAGGTCGGCGGCCATGACCTCGTCCAGGCCGATCTCCTCGAGGGCCCTTCCCTTGGCCCGTCCGGCCACGATCCAGGCGGCGACGCACAGCACGGCCAGCCCGAGGGCGGGCAGGCCGATCGGCGGTAGCTCGGCGAACGAGTTGTTGTTCGCGACCTCGCAGTAGTAGAAGAACATCACCGCCCAGGACGCGGCGCCGAACCGGACCGCACTCAGCAGCCACGTGTGCGGCTTGACGCCGTTGCGGTCGATGACGAAGAACGAGTAGGCGACGAAGAAGGCGTTCGCCAGCACCGGGAACGTGGCGTGGCCGACGATGTGCTGGTCGAAGCGCAGGAACAGGTAGGCGGACAGGCCGACCGAGCCCGCCACCTGCGCCCACGCGGCGGCCGCGTACCGCCGCCACTGCCGGTGGACGTGGTCACGGATCTCATCCCTCATCGAGCGTGCCCTGCACCCGCCAGGGAAAGGTGGGCGTCGTCGAGGGCGGCGGCTCGCGGCGTGCCTTCGCCTCGTCTGCCTGGTGGTGCTCGGGAAGCTCCATCGACATGTCGGCCGCCTTCGCCGTCGCCGGGACGACGTTCTTCGCGACGATCTCGACGGCCTCTTGCAGCCTGCTGAGATCCCGGGACACCTTGACGAGCTTCTGGGCGAGCCTGCCCAGCTCGTCGGCGAGGTCGGATGCGGTGTGCACGGCTCGCAGCACGACGTTCTCGATGGCCAGCACGATCGAGCCGCCACTCGTGTACGGCGCCAGCGCGAGCGCTTCCGCACCCTTCTCGAACAGGTAGAGGATGAACTCGACAATCATGTCCCGGATGACGCCGCGGGTGGCCGACACGGCGGCTGCGGCGAGCAGCATGCAGCTCGCCTGGCCCTCGCACGCCACGCTTCGCGCCTTGATGTCCTCGGCCCGCGGCATCACCGTGCCGAAGAAGGCGTTGAACGAACCGGAGCCGCCCTCGGCATACGTCGGCACCTGCGACAGAGCGTCGATGTGCGAACCGGCCAGCGCATCCAGTTCCTTGGCGGCGTTCTGCAACGTGCCGACGGCCGCTTCGACGGCGACCGGATCACCTGCGGTCACGTCGAGAAAGCCGTCGAGGAACTTGACGTGTTCGATCAGCCAGCCCACCGCCGAACCGGCGATCGTCTTGAACGGGCTCTCCAGAGTGCCGAGCAGGTCGAGTGCGACCACGGCGGCGTTCGCGCCGATGGAGATGCCGTCCTCGCTCTGGATCGACTTCACGACCTGCGACACGGAGTCCAGCGGTCCGCCGCCCGCGAACGACACGTCCCAGTTGTCGCCGCCGCCGACGTTGACCATCGACGTCATGGCTGCCCCCTGGTGAACCGGTCCGCCTGGGCCTGGTCGACCTCGTCGAACGAGTCCGCGACCGCGGTGGCGTCACGCGCGTCTATGCCGACATAGGTGGCGGTGTCGCCGACCTGGTCCGCCAGCGTTGCCACCTTGGCCTGCACGTCCCCCACGAAGACCTGGGACACGATGCCGAGAACGTTGTCCTTCAGGTCGATGCCCGCGACGGAGTCGGCGACCGCGGCCATCCGGTCGCCCCGGACGTGGGCGCCGCGCGACCACGTGCGCAGCTCGTCGGTCTCTACCTGGGTCTTGTCGTCGGTCACGGCTGCCTCACCGCAGGATGCCGCCGTCGCTGCCGTCGTCGGGCGGCCCCGGTGGGCGGGCGCCGCCAGGTCGCCTGCGCAGCACCGCGCCGTCGCCCGGGTCCCGGCGGGCCGGCTGCGCCGCGGGCTCCGGCTCCGGCACGAACCGGCGGAAGAAGTCCATAGTGGACGGATCGCCGAACGTGCCCGCGAGGGTCTCGGTCAGCTTGGCCGATGCCTGACGTTGCGCGGCCGCCACGGCCGACATCACCAGCGGGCCGAGCGCCTCGGGCTTGTGGCCCGCCGCCTTCGCCGAGAACGAGATGTCCTGCAGCGCGCCGGTCGGCGACAGCGTCACGGTGACCGCGCCGCCGGGCGACGACGCGGTGGCGGCGGCCGCGGCGAAGCCCGCGCTCATCCGCCGTGCCCGCTCCTCGACGTCCGCGGCGCGCTCGCGCAGCATGCGCATGACGGCGTCGTGATCCATGCCCTCGAACGGGTTCGGTTGCACGCAGGCCTCCCCAGATGCCGGGGCGTGGCTCCCCCCACGCTCCCTCCCAGGAGGCTAGCGCACGCCGGTGACATTCCGTGGCGGAGTCCACACGGCCGGCGTCCGGCCGGGGCGCGGGGCCCCGGCCGGACGGTTGGAAAACGCCGGGCTACCGTCCGGAGGAGTACAGCGCCGCCACCTCGTCGGCGGGCAGCGCCCGGTCGAACACGTGCACCTGGTCGACCGCGCCGCGCCAGAAGTCCACCGGGTTGCCGCCGAACTTCGCGCGGCCGATCACCGTGTGGCCGGTCGCGTCG
>Ga0164241_10003056_pt1 | contig 17326 bp, 8 predicted proteins | sample OricomyardsoilBY_FD_108780 | JGI IMG/M metagenome (GOLD analysis project Ga0164241, IMG submission 108780) | Backyard soil microbial communities from Emeryville, California, USA - Original compost - Back yard soil (BY) | ecosystem: Environmental > Terrestrial > Soil > Unclassified | place: USA...
GATATGTGGCTGGGAGAAGATATGGATGTGCGCTTTGCTTCCCTTGATCTAGATGCGAAGAAGATGGATTTTTCAAATAAAAAAATCACCATTAATTCTTTACTTATTGAAAAGCCTGTGATCAGCATGTTCAGTTATGCAAAGAGAAAACCTTCTTCCGCAATAATAGCTGCACCTGATGAAGAACGACCCGCTACTATTGATACTGCTTTGCAATGGAATGCAGCAGGATGGATATTAGATGCGAATGAATTAAAAATTACAGACGGGCTTTTCAAGACATCGAAAGACTCCGTGATTGCAGTGCCCGGCGTTTTTGACGGAAGAAATATCGAATTCGCCAACATCAATACCACATTTAAAGAGATACATTGGAATAAAGATACCATTACTGCAAAGCTGAATTTGCAAACAAAAGAACGAAGTGGGTTTGAAATAAAAAGCATGATGGCAGATATGAAACTAACGCCACGTGAAATGGCTTTTCGTGATTTTGAATTAAAAACCGACAACAGTATCATTCGTAATTATTACCGGATGAGCTATGAAGATATCAGCAGCATGAATGACTTTATCAATAAAGTTACTATGCAGGCCAATTTTGATGGATCCGAGATTGACAGTGACGATATCGCTTACTTTGCCCCTTCATTAAACAGTTGGAAAAAAAATATTGTATTAAGCGGCGCTGTTCGCGGAACAGTGAACGATCTTGTAGGCAGAGGCATGGAGATACAAGCAGGTGCTAATAGTTTTTTGCAAGGAGACATCAGCCTTACAGGTTTACCTGATATTACTAAAACATTTATCGATTTTAAAGCCGAAGATTTTAGAACTACCTATAAAGATGCATTAGCATTTGTACCCGCTTTACGTTCTGTAACACAACCCGACCTGAGTAAATTACAATATGTCCGTTTTAATGGAAGCTTTACAGGTTTTATCCGTGACTTTGTTACCTATGGCACATTAGAAACAAGCCTCGGCACATTGCGTAGTGACCTTAATATGAAACTTCCCGAAAAAGGGGTACCACTTTATTCAGGAACAATTGCTACTGAATCATTCCGGTTGGGTACATTCCTTCATGATTCATTAATTGGTAGTGTCGCATTTAACGGAGCGATCAAAGGCCGTGGCTTTAATGAGGATAACCGAAGCGCTACATTAGATGGTAAAATAAAATTTGCTGACTATAATGGCTACCGCTATACCAATGCTGTATTGAACGGAACATTGGAGAAAAAGAAATTCGATGGTTTTGCTTCCATTCATGATCCGGAAGTAGAACTCGATTTAAATGGTTTAATTGATTTCAATACAGAAATACCTGTATTTAATTTTATTGCGGATGTACGTAAAGCCAACCTGAAAAAAATAAACCTTACAAGAGATAGCCTTGCGTTTACCGGAAAATTAAACCTGAATTTTACCGGTGATAATATTGATAATTTTTTAGGGCAGGCTTCTATCGTCAATGCAACGCTTACAAGAAACGGTAACCCGCTGCCGTTTGATTCGCTTGTAATATCTTCTCAATACATCAATAATGAAAAACAACTACGTGCCGTATCGAATGAGTTCGAAGCAAAGCTTAGCGGCGACTTCACTATTCGTGACCTTCCCGACGCAGTGAAATTATTTTTAAACAAATATTACCCTGCCTATATAGAACCACCCAAAATCATTCCTGCGGGTGAAGCCTTTCAATTTGATATCACTACACAATATGTTGATGACTATATCCGCTTAATTGATAGCAGTTTTTCAGGTTTTAATTTCAGCCATATATCCGGCTCAATTAATACGACTGCTAATCAACTTACATTAAATGGAGAAGTACCCCAATTCAAATACAAAAATTACAATTTTGATAATGTTACTATTGCTGCAAAAGGCGACCAGAACCAACTGTCCTTAGCGGGGTCTGCTTCTAATATTAATATCAGCGATAGCCTTAACGTACCTGTTGCCACTTTTGATATTACAGCCAGCAATGACGTTTCAAAAGTAAAAATCAGTACCGGCACTAACCAGGCTATTAACCAGGCCAACCTGAATGCAGAAGTGTATACCTACCGCGATGGAATTAAAATTGCTTTTGAGCCCTCTACTTTTTCTGTTAATGGTAAAGTATGGACACTGGAAGAAAAAGGTGAATTGGAATTCAGAAATAAATTACCCGCTACCGGCAGCCTTGTGCTAAAAGAAGGAGCGCAGGAAATTGTTATTAAAAGTTCTCCATCGCAAACAGGTAATAACAATGATTTATTGGTAGAACTAAAAAAAGTAAATATCGGAGACTTTGCACCATTGCTTACTCCGGGTACAAGGTTAGAAGGCGTGTTATCCGGAAAAGTAACTGTTGAAGACCCTGTTGCTAACCTGTTTGCTTATTCGGATGATTTAGAAGTAGAAGCTTTCCGTTTGGATAATGATTCTATTGGCAATGCGAAACTTGATTTTTCATATAATGGCAAAACATCTGAACTGAAAGCAAAAGGAAATACGCTGGCTGAAAATAACAGCCTTGCATTTGACCTCAACTTATTTTTTGATAAAGCAAAAGAAAAAGACAATCTCATTTCACTCAAAACGAAAACATTTAGTATAAAAATCCTTGAACGCTTTCTTGGCGAATTATTTTCTGATATCGAAGGTGAAATTACCGGCGACTTTGATATACGGGGAAAATTCAAAGAGTTGCAAATAACAGGCAAAGGAAGATTACATGACGCAGGCCTGCGTGTAAACTTTACTAAATGTTTTTATGAAATAGTAGATACAGATATTGAATTAAAACCAAATGAAATTAACCTGGATGGTATTGAATTAAAAGACCCTGTCAGTGGTAATCCCATTTACCTGACTGGTGGCATTCAGCATAGCTCTTTCCGGAATATGTTTTTCGATCTTAGTGTATCTACACGTAAACCAGGCACAACGGATGCTGCTAACAATAAACCTGTATTGGTTTTAAATACAGGATATAATGATAACAAACAATTTTATGGACGTGTAAAAGGCACGGGGTCTTTTTCTTTATCAGGATATGAAACTGATATGTTAATGAAGATTGATGCGATTGCTTCCAGTACAGATAGCAGCAGTGTTACAATTCCTTCTTCTAAAAACCGCGAATCTGGTATCGCTGACTTCCTGGTAGAAAGAAAATATGGCCGTGAAATGGATGAAGTAAGTTTAGATAATGAAGCTTCGAATGTAACTTATGATGTGGATGTAACAGCTAACCCGATGGTAACAGTACGGGTAATACTCGATGATCTGACTGGTGATGAAATTAAAGGAAAAGGTTCCGGTACATTGAATATTCATACAGGTACCAATGAAAAATTAAGTATACGCGGACGATATGATATAGAAGAAGGAGATTACCTGTTTACGTTCCAGTCATTTTTCAGAAAACCATTTGAGTTGCGCAAAGAAGCAGAGAATTATATTTCATGGAATGGCGACCCATACGATGCTACTATTCGCTTCGAAGCCATGTACACAGCAAGGAAAGTAAGCTTTGCGCCTTTGGCTAATTCTTTATTAAGTACTGACGCTTCTTATGCCAAGATACGTGAAGATGTATATGTTGTAGTAAACCTTTCAGAGCAATTATTTAAACCTGCGTTCAAATTTGGATTAGAGTTGCCGGCAAATAGCCAGGTAGCAAATGATTTTACCATCAACTCCAACATTCAGCAGATAGAAAAAAACCCCAATGAAATAAACCGGCAGGTTACTTACCTGATTGTATTTAACAGTTTCGCACCACCGGAAGTAACACAAAACTCTTCGGTAGCAGTAGCAGGTGTAGGTTCTGCTATTAATGAATTAACGTATAGTACTATCTCGAGTTTATCTGGTTTGTTTTTTAATGAAATAAACAGGAAATTAAATAGTGAACTCGCAAGAATTTTAAAGACGGATAATATTGGTGTGAACTTCAGCGGTTCTGTATATAACCGCAACCTGCTGAACCAGCAAAACACGAATAGTTTTAACATCAATCAAAGTTCATTCAATGTGAATGTGCCGATATCGATGTTCAAGGATAGGTTCGTCATCACACTTGGCAGTACGCTTGATGTACCGTTACAATCTACCATTCAACAAAACGTTCAGTTTTTACCGGATGTAACAGCAGAGTGGCTAATTAATCAGAGTGGTACTATCCGTGCAAGCTTTTTCTACAAACAAAACTTGGATTATTTAACCACCAACAGTACCGGTGCTGCAAGAACAAAACGTTCAGGCGCCAGTATAGCATACCGCAAGGAGTTTGAAAACTTCTCTGATTTCTTTTCCGGAAAAAATAAAAAGCAGAAGAAACAAAAACAAGCACAGCAGAATAAAGAAGCAGAACTTCCTAAAGAAGAAAATACGCCGGGCTCTAATTAAAAACTATTCAGAGTCTGTAAACTCATGCCCCATTTTATCTTTCTTGGTCTGTAAATATTTTTGATTATGCGGATTTGATGGAACCCTGATCGGAATGTTTTCAACTATTTCTAATCCATACCCGATCAAGCCTACCCGCTTCTTGGGATTATTACTCATTAACCGCAGTTTGGAAATACCTAATGAACGCAATATCTGTGCGCCCACTCCATAATCCCTTTGGTCCATTTTAAAACCTAAATGCAGGTTGGCCTCTACTGTATCCATTCCTTCTTCCTGCAAACGATATGCTTTAAGTTTATTTAGTAAACCGATGCCGCGGCCTTCCTGGTTCATGTATAATATTACACCCTTGCCTTCTTTTTCTACCATCTGCATCGCTTTATGCAATTGTTCGCCACAATCGCAGCGTAGTGAGCCAAGTATATCGCCTGTAAAGCAGGATGAATGGACACGCACCAATACAGGTTCATCCTTTTCCCATTCCCCTTTTATTAAAGCAAGGTGTTCGTTGACAGAATTCTTTTCTTTAAAAGCTATCAGTTTAAAATCACCGTAAGCTGTTGGCATTTCTACACGCACTATTTCTTCAATCAATGAATCCCTTTTAATACGGTATTCAATCAGGTCTTTTATAGAGATAATTTTAAAATCAAACTTTTTAGCGATCTCAATTAATTCAGGTAAGCGTGCCATTGAGCCATCATCATTCATTATTTCTACCAGCACCCCGGCATATGGAGCAGGAAAGCCAGCCAGCCGTGCAAGGTCGATAGCGGCTTCGGTATGCCCGGCCCTCCGGAGTACGCCCCCTTTTTTTGCCCGTAATGGAAAAATATGCCCGGGCCTGCCAAGGTCTGCAGGGCTAGTAAAAGGATCATTTAAAGCGATGATTGTTTTTGCGCGGTCATGGACAGAAATACCTGTTGTACAGCCATTCCCTAATAAATCAACAGAAACGGTAAATGCTGTTTCGTGCAAGGCGGTATTATTTGTCACCATCAGCTCGAGGCCGAGCTCGTCGCAGCGCTCTTCCGGAAGGGGCACACAGATAAGGCCACGGCCATGCTTCGCCATAAAATTCACTACTTCAGGGGTAATATTAGCAGCGGCGGTTACAAAATCGCCTTCATTTTCACGGTCTTCGTCGTCTACTACCACTACCAGCTTCCCTTCTTTTATGTCGCGGATAGCATCTTCTATTGCGTCAAATTTGTACATAGTTCTCACAAAGGTAGCAACAAAAAAACGCATAAAAAGTTGCTGGTTAAACGACTAATTATTGCTGCCTGTTTGTAAGCAAACTTGTCCATATACTTCATTACGATTTGTTAATATTTGGGTGCAGTTGGTAGCCGATTATTCCCTTACTTTGCAGCTTACTCTGTAAAAATCTACTAATTATGCTTAAGAGAATCACACTCATGCTTGCTATAGCATTTATAGCGAGTATCCCCATTTTTGGTCAGGTAACGACCAGTAGTATTACCGGTACCATATCAGATGACAAAGGCGAACCGCTAGTGGGCGCATCCATTACTGCAGTTCACCAGCCATCGGGAACTGAATATATTACTATTTCAAAAACAGGTGGCGGTTTTAATTTGCCGGGGCTACGTCCCGGGGGACCTTATAAAGTAACCGTAGACTTTGTAGGCTTTCGAAAGTACGTTGAAGAAGGGTTTAACCTAAGCTTAGGTGATGCCTACAATATTACAACCGCTATGGTACCCACAACAGTCGATCTTTCTAATGTTGTGGTAACAAGTACCACAACTGGCCGCAGAGCTTTTCAGGAAAAATCGGGTGCTTCAACCCATATCGGGGCTAATCAACTTGCGACATTGCCGACTATCAGCAGAAGTATTACAGATTACACCCGTATTACACCGCAAGCAAACGGAACTAGTTTTGCTGGCCGTGATAACAGGATGAACAATATGCAGGTAGATGGAGCTAACCTGAATAACAACTTTGGGTTATCAAGTGATTTATTGCCAGGCGGTGGTAATCCTATCTCGCTGGATGCTTACCAGGAAATCAGCGTAAACGTATCCCCTTATGATGTAAGGCAATCTGGCTTTACAGGTGCAGGTATAAGTGCTATTACAAAAAGCGGAACTAATACTTTTCATGGTAGTGCTTATGGCGCTTACCGTGACCAAAGTTTTAATGGTACTAATGTGGCAGGGACAAAATTGGCAAAACCTGCTAAAACCAGTAACAAACTATATGGCTTAACTTTTAGTGGGCCTATTATCAAGAATAAATTATTTTTCTTTGTAAATGGTGAAATTGAAAAAGCCAGCAGGCCAGGTATTACTTTCTCTCCTAAAGGCGGATCGGGTAGTGGAACTGTATCGAATGTACCAATTGATTCATTAGCTAAACTCTCTAACTATTTACAATCAAAATATAGTTTTGATCCGGGTGCCTATGATAATTTTCCAAACTTTGAAACAAAGAATCATAAGATTCTTGCAAAAATTGATTGGAATATCAACACGGCAAACAAGCTTACAGTTAAATTCAGCGATTTTGTCAGCAATGACGTAAACTCTCCGTCTGGTAGTGGTGGTATAAACGGAGCTTCCAGCCAAAGTTCAATTGTTAGCTATTGGGGTTCATACCGGTTTGGCCTGAATGCGATGGGTTTTAACAACGTGAATTACACAATAGAAGATAAAGTAAGGTCTGGCTCTATTGAGCTTAACACGAATGCCAGAGGCAGATTCGCTAACCAGTTTTTAGCAACATTTACAAAAATAAGCTCAATAAAAGGCCATGAAGGCGCTACATTTCCTTTCGTAGATATCATGGGTTTAACAGCGGGCAGCAAAAACAATTACCTGAGTTTTGGTAATGAACCTTTTAATGGCAATAACAACCAGGTAATAAATGATGTATTTAACGTTACAGATAACTTTACTTACTTTGCCGGCAAGCATACTTTGACTGCTGGTGTTACTTATGAATATCAGAAAGTTGGTAATATGTTTATGCCGGGTTCGCAGGGATATTATTTATTTGGATCGCTAAATGATTTCATCACTAATCAAGCGCCTAAACTTTACTCAATAAACTACTCATTAATACCGGGACAAGACGCAGTATTCGGTTCTAATATGAAATTGGGACAATTTGGTATCTATGCGCAAGATGAATACAACCCCAATTCCCGCTTTAAATTAACTTACGGTTTAAGAGTGGACTTACCAGTTTATCCGGAAGATCCAATTGAGAACCCTGCCGTTTCTGCTTTAAATCTATTAGATAAAGATGGCAAGATTGTTCACTATAACACTGGAAAATGGCCTAAATCTTCACTATTATTCTCACCTCGAGTTGGATTCCGCTGGGATATATATGGTGATAAAAGCCTGATTTTACGTGGTGGAACCGGAATTATAACTGGACGTGTTCCATTTGTATATCCAGCAGCTATTCCTAATGGTAGTGGTATGTACACGTTTGGTTCATTAGTGACAAACCCAACAGATCTAGCAAACTTCTTGTTCAATCCTGATCCACGCGCATACAATCCTCAATATAATACCAGCCTTAACCCAACTCAATTTCCAACTACTGCTGGTTCTGTAGCACCTTCAACATTTTATGCTGCTGATCCAAACTATAAATTCCCTCAGGTTTGGCGTACAGATTTTGCAGTAGAAAAAAATATTGGTAAAGGATGGGGCGTTTTATTAGAGGCATTAGTTACTAAAGACATTAATGACCCCACAGTTCGTAATGCAAATCAGGTAATGAGTGCTGACGGAACAGTTAAATTAGGTGCGAATGAAGTTAGGCCTAGATATAGCAGCACTAATGTCAGAAGAGTAAACAGCTCAATCACTAACGCTGCGATCCTGGAAAACATTAAGAAAGGAGGTTCGTTTGTATTTACAGCGCAGTTATCTAAAAGCTTCTCTAAAGGTTTTTATGCTTCTTTAGCTTACAACTACACTTTTGCAACAGAAGGCGCACCGAACCTTGGAAGCCAACCTGCCTCAGTATGGTCTGCTATCTTCACTTCGAAGACACAAAATGACATTGAAACTGCCTATTCCGGTTTTGCAGTTCCTCATCGTATTGTTGGTACATTCTCATACAAATTTGAATACCTTAAGGCACTTGCTTCTACAATAACATTGTATTATGAAGGCGCTTCTCAAGGTGGCTACAGCTATATCTATAATGGAGACATCAATAATGATGGAAACACGGCTGACCTTATGTATATTCCGAAAGATGCCTCAGAAATAACTTTTGCAAATTTAGCTGCTAGCGGATCTACACCGGCATTTACAGCTCAGCAACAATCTGATGCTTTCTTTAAATATGTAGAGCAGGATAAATACCTGCGTAAACACAAAGGCCAAAATGCTGAAAGAAATACAGCTCGTTATCCATGGTATAACAGGTTAGATTTAAATTTCCAGCAGGAGTTGTCAAGAAATATCGGTAAATCGAAAAACACATTACAGTTCAATGCTTCTGTAGTGAACTTCCTTAACCTTTTAAATAATAGTTGGGGTGTGAGGAAAATATATGTTGTGAATAATCCGTTGAAACTTGTAAGTGTAACAAGCGGAGTGCCTACATTTAATTTCGCAACTTTTACTCCTCCAGGCAGTAACCAGGCACAGTTATTAGATAGAACCTTTATCAATAACAACAGTACGTCGACTACTTGGGGAATTCAGTTAGGATTTAAATACATTTTCTAATTTATCGGAGAAGTATTTTAATAAGAAGAATTATCTGAAAGAGGGGCTCAATTGAGCCCCTCTTTTTATGTATTTGTTTTGTCCAATAAGAATCTATTCTAAATTGTATTTTTAGTTTTACACACAATGCTGCTATTCCCTAATGATATTGACCCTGCCAAAAATTACCTTCCACACGATGGTATTGTAAACTACTTTGGTAAAATAATAGATAAAGAAAAAGCTGACCATTATTATGAGCGCCTGCTTACCACAATTGACTGGAAGAATGATGAAGCAGTTATGTTTGGCAAGAAAATTATCACCAAGCGAAAAGTAGCCTGGTATGGCGAAAAGCCATTTGAGTACACTTACTCTAATGTTACCAAACTGGCATTGCCATGGACAAAAGAATTAAGTGAACTGAAAGCTATTGCAGAAAAAGAATCGGGAGAAACATATAACTCCTGTTTATTAAACTTATATCATAGTGGCGAAGAAGGAATGGCCTGGCATAGCGATGGCGAACCTGATTTAAAAAAAGATGGCGCTATTGCATCCATGAGTTTTGGAGCAGAGCGAAAATTCGCATTTAAGCATAAACAGTCAGGAGAAAAAGTGGAACTTCTGCTTGAGCATGGTAGCTTATTAGTTATGAAAGGGAAAACACAAACGTATTGGCTGCACCGATTACCCCCTACTGTAAAAGCAAAAACTGCAAGGGTAAACCTTACATTCAGAACTATTGTGGAAACAATTTAATACTGAAAGAATATTTCTGTCGCCCCAAAACCATATAAAGGATGATATTGGTTTACATACGATTTTACTTCTTTCTTTACGCGGAGAATAGCATGGATTTCATCCCGGAGAACTCCCTCTCCTACACCATGAATAACGATTAATGAAGGCTGACGATGGGCTAACGCAAGATCATAATATTTTTCAAACGCATGTAATTGCTGGCTTAGTATTTCATAATTGCTTAGATGCTTCCAATCATTGCTTAATTTTTCGATATGCAAATCCACAACACTTCTTGCAGGTTCCAAACGCTGGCGGGCTTCTTTTGCATTATATACTTTATACCCTTTTGCTGCGAGATGTCCAATATCAACAGTATCCTGTATTAGTTTATCAGGGTATTTTTCGAAAAGATGATACGTGAAAGTTGCTTCATTCTTTTTGCGCAATTCTTCAATCTTTGCAAATACCTGCTTTGCTTTTAGCTTAACAGATGCTTCATAATGATCCGCTTTCTTTTTATCAGGTTGTACTAATGTGAAATCAAAATCAAAAGAAGGATTATCATTCAAATCAGAGAAGGGGATATCATGCAGGTAAAAATCGCTAAAAGGGTGAACTGTATTTTTTAACTCAAACTCTGTGTCGCCGAAATAATTTTGTTTGTAGGTGAAATTATAAGAGGCTTCTGTACGGTTAACCAAATGAATTTTTAAATCTTCTACTACTTCATCACCGAATTCATCATTGGTAATAATGGGCAGAAAAGTGAGCCAAACTCCATCGGCTATCTTAGGTTTAGGGTCACTCTTTTCTTTTCGAACATCATCAATATATTGTTTCTCTTTTTTAAGAACAATCTTTTTCTTTTCAGTAAACCGCTTGAAATAAGGAAAATCAATCTGGTCCATATACACTGGAAAGCGCACACCCCTCACTTCTACCAATACCATCTTATTATTGATAATTTCTACAATTTCCCCTTCTTCATTAGAATGTAATATTAAAACAGTATCGCCTAACTGGTACTTCATAACTTCTTACAACAATTTTCTTTACCTCAATTAAACAACAAATTTACGAAGTTGGGTTACTTATTCTTTTATTTAAGCCAATAATAAAAAGAGCTATTGGTGGAAGCACAAAAGCAAAAAGTCTCCATGCATTAACCTTGAATTCAAGTCGTCTTGCAACCGGAACAATCCAAAGAGAATAAATGAACCCAGTAACTATATACAGACTAACTATGAAAGTTAATAATGCTGATTGACTAATAAAATCACGTAAAACCAAAACCATTACTACATACAATGCTAATAAACTAACACCCAGATATGTGGCATGAAACGGTTCATAATGCTGAGAAGTTGTTTTTAATTTGCTATTTGTCTGGCTATAGCTAAAATAAACAACAAGGCCAATAACCAGCCATGCTAAAAATCGGCTCCAGTTCGTATGGCTTTCCTGTGCCATCAAATAGAAACAACTGATTAATCCCAATACAGGTATTAAAGAAAATCTTTTAGTATAACTCAATACGCTTACTACAGCAGCAATAATCCAGAATAAAGCCATAGGAAAACCTTCTGCTGTAAAACAATTTTTAACATGATCCGGAGCTTTCACCACGGTAATAATAACAGCTGCAATAAAAAGAACAGGTATCATAAACTGCCCGTTGATATAAGGTACTTTAAACTTACTCTGCGGCCGTTCGGGCTGCCGTTGCAAAACAAGTATACCGGCACAAACCAATACAAATGCGAACAGTGTACCAATACTCGTTAATGCCAATACTACATTCAGGTTTAAAAACAAAGCCGGAATACCTACTACCAACCCTGTAAGAATAGTTGAAAAAGATGGCGTGCCATACTTAGGATGTATGCGTGAAAATATTTTAGGCAACAAACCATCACGGCTCATGCTCATCCATATACGAGGCTGGCCTAATTGAAATACAAGTAATACACTGGCTGTAGCAACAATAGCGCTGACGGCTACCACACCGGAAATAAATTTCAATCCTTTCGCCTCAAATACCATTGCTAAGGGATCTCCAACGTTTAATAATTTATAGTTTACCATGCCTGTAAGCACCAATGCCAGCAACACATATAAAATAGTACAGATGATTAAAGAATAAATCATTCCCTTTGGCAAATCACGTTGCGGGTCTTTGCATTCTTCTGCGGTTGTGGAGATCGCATCAAACCCGATATACGCAAAGAACACAGCAGATACACCTTTTAAAATACCGCCAATCCCTGTTGGTGTAAAAGGTGTCCAGTTATCAGGGTTTACGTAATAAGCTCCTAATACAATTACAAAAAAGATAACAGCGAGTTTTAAACCTACCATGATATTACTCATGGACCTGGATTCTTTTATGCCAACAAATACTACATACGTAATCAATATCACAATCATCAATGCAGGGATGTCCATGATCATTCTTAATCCTCCTAATTGCGGGGCGTGAAGCCACGCTGCATGTTGTGATACCAAAGCTGCATCCATTCCCGCCATTTGTGTTCCTGCAGCTAATCCTTTTTCTACTTCTAAAAATCCACTATGCGCGGTACTGTAATCCATCGTCAACCAGTCAGGAATATGCAGATGTGCTTTATCCATCAGGTTCGTAAAATAATCGCTCCAGGAAATAGCGACTGCGATATTACCAATGGCATATTCCATTAATAAATCCCATCCAATTATCCATGCAAATATTTCTCCGAAGGCGACGTATGAATATGTATACGCACTGCCCGATACAGGAACAGTGGAAGCAAACTCAGCATAACACAAAGCAGCAAAACCACAGGCAATCGCTGTAAAAATGTAAAGGAAGACAACACCGGGGCCACCATCATAGGATGCCTTACCAATACTGCTGAAAACACCTGCGCCGATAACTGCTGCAATACCCATTGCAGTAAGGTCTTTTACGCCTAAAACTTTTTTAAGGCTTGACCCGTGGCCGTCGCCATGCCCATCCTGTGCATCTTTAAGAATAGTAGAAATCGATTTTTTTCTGAATAGTGAGTGTGGCATCAGCAGTAGCTTTTAGCTTTCAAAATAATGAAATATCGGGAAGAATAAACAGAGATTTTATGCAAACTAAATCATGCTCATAACCCTTCCTGACAAAAATCAGCGGGCGGCAAACCCAAAGTCATAATTATCCGGCTTTTGTGAATAGAAATTTGTACTACAAAAACTGATCATCATGGGCACTATACAAAGAAGCATCTCACCAGCTTACCACCACGATTCTATTTCTCCCTGGAAAAAATTTATAACATGGGCAGACAAGCAAGAGGATAACCGTTTTCTTTGGTTGGCGATCGGCATTGCCGGCCATGGTTTTGTATTTACAATTGTCACTATTATGATGGTGATATTTACCGGCAACAATTTTATTTACTGGCCATTTGTAATTGGCGCTATGGCATTATCACTTGTTACCAATCTTGCGGCATTGCCTACTAAAATTACTATACCGGTATTTTTTGCAACGCTATTAATTGATATAGTAATTATCGCATTATGCCTCGCGCATGGTTTTGACCTCGCCGCGACTTATGTGTAAGCTTATATAGATTTAATATTCTCGTTTTACCAGAAAAAGGGCCAGCTCACGAAGCGGCTCTTTTCTTTTAGATGTCACCGCTATTTCTTCCATGCTGAGCATGGCTTCATCAAGAAATTTATTCTTTAATTCCAAAGCCCACTCATCTACTTTACAATATTTAAAAATTTGTACTACGCGTTGTACTTTATCAGATGGGTTTGTCAGGAGTAAATCCTGTAATTCTTTTTTCTGCGATGAAGTAGTAGTCTCCAATGCATGAATCAATAAAAATGTTTTCTTATTCGCCAGGATATCACCGCCTACCTGCTTTCCAAATTTTTCAGGATCACCAAACGCATCTAAATAATCATCCTGCACCTGGAAAGCTAAACCAAGTTTTCTACCAAATTCATAAATAAGGTCCTGGTTCCTTTCACCGCTTCCGCCTAACATAGCACCTACCCGCAAACTGGCTGCAAGTGATACAGATGTTTTTAATTCAATCATACGCAGGTATTCATCAAGGCTGACAGTATCCATCTTTTCAAAATCCATATCCAGCTGCTGTCCCTCACATACTTCAATAGCAGTCTTATTAAATAAATGCATCACCTGCTGAATATTGGCTGCACTGATCCTGTTGAGGTAATCATACGCTTTCACCAGTACAACATCACCCGTTAATAACGCTGTATTCTCTCCATATTTTATATGTACTGTTTCCTTTCCCCTGCGCAATGGCGCTTTGTCCATTATATCATCATGTATCAATGTAAAATTGTGAAAGAGCTCTATCGCATTAGCAGCATGCCATGCATCGGGAGATATATCATCAAATAATTCATTTCCCATTAAACATAAAACAGGCCGCACCCGCTTACCACCTATTTGTAAGAAATAACCAGCAGGCTCATACAGCGTAGCAGGTGATTCAGGAAAATGGCGGTGATCAAAATACGCTGCGAATTTTTTTGCTAACTCTTCAAATGAATGCATGAATGATATTATTTACTGTTGGCTTCTGCCAAACATTATTTTTTCTTTTTTGTTCGCGGCTTTGCTACCGGTTTCTCAGGTTCCGCTGGAGTAACCGCTTCTGACTTACTGGCTACCCATTCGTAATCAAGCTGGCGTTTGGTAAGATTGGCAGCAACAACTTTTATCCATACTTTATCTCCCATTCTGAACTTGCGCCCGCTACGAGAACCTACAAGGCAATAATCAGTTTCAATATGACGGAATTCATCATACTCCAATAAACTATTTACACTCACCAGGCCTTCACATTTATGTTCAATTGTTTCTACCCAAAATCCAAAACTGGCAACACCACTGATAACTCCTTCAAAATCCTCTCCAAGAAAATTTTTCATATACTGTACCTGCTTGTACTTATTAGCAGCCCTTTCTGATTCCATTGCTGCCCGCTCTCTTTCACTGCAATGCTTACACTTGTCTTCGAGTTTTTTATCAGGGCGTATATTTTTTTCTAATACTTCCTGCAGGATGCGGTGTACTATCACATCAGGATAGCGGCGTATTGGAGAAGTAAAATGACAGTAGTATTCAAATCCCAAACCATAATGCCCGATATTTTCTACCGTATATTTTGCCTTTGCCATTGTACGGATACCTAATTGTTCCAATACATGTTTTTCAGGTTTGCCCTCTGCATCTTTTAATAACTGGTTAAATGATGAAGCAACCGCTTCCGGTGAAGATGTATCAAACTTATGCCCGAATTTTTTTGCGAACGCTACGAAAGGCAATAGTTTTTCTTCATCCGGATTATCATGTACACGGTATGGGAAAGGAAGCGGCTTATCTTTTACAGTAATCTTTGAAATATTTTCAGCAACATAACGGTTTGCCAATAGCATAAACTCTTCAATCAACTGATGAGATTCTTTGCTTTCCTTAATCATTATACCAATCGGGTCACCTTTCTCATCCAATTTAAAACGTACTTCCTGCGATGAAAAATTAATAGCGCCTTTATTAAATCGTTTCTTACGCATCTTTTGCGCAAGGTCATTCAGTATTAAAATTTCTTCTGCATAGGTGCCTGTCTTTTCTTCTATAATTGCCTGCGCATCTTCGTAAGTATAGCGATGGTCTGAATGAATAACTGTTTTTCCTAACCAGTATTGCTTTACTTCCGCTTTTGCCGTGATCTGGAAAATAGCAGAGAATGTAAGTTTATCTTCATTGGGCCGAAGCGAACATAACACATTGGATATATGTTCGGGCAACATAGGGTTTACCCGGTCTGGTAAATACACCGAGGTTGCTTTCTGATATGCTGCTTTATCCAGTTCAGTATCGGGTACTACGTAATGGCTTACATCAGCGATATGCACACCAATTTCATAGTTGCCATTTTTTAATACTCTGAAAGAAATGGCATCATCAAAATCTTTTGCATCCGCAGGATCAATAGTAAAAGTGAGAATATCGCGTATATCCTTTCGCTTCTTTATCTCTTCTGGTGTAATTACTTCCGGTATTCTTGCAGCTATCTCTAATGCTTCATCGGGAAATGCGATGGGAAAACCATTCTCCATCAATATTTCTTTCATTGCTGCATCATTGCTATTGTCTTCATCTACTATACTCACTACTTCACCAACAGGCCGTTTATCTTTATTTTCCCATTGCAGTAAACGGACGATAACCTTATCGCCATCTTTTGCATCATGAATATTTTGTTGCGGAATATAAATATCCGGCATGGGCTTATCGGAGTCGGCGGTAAAAAAGCCAAAGCCTTTATTCATATCAAAGCGGCCGATAAACTCTGTTCGTTTTCTCTCAAGTACTTCAACTACTTCGCCCTGCATACGCCTGCCGTTGCCTTGTTTGATGCGCACACGCACTGTATCGCCGTGCAAGCCGGTATTAAAATCATTCGGGCGAATAAGAATATCTGTCTCCAGATCAGGCACAATCACAAAGCCCATACCTGAGCGGGTAATATCCAGCGTGCCTTTGAGCGCCGCGGGACCTTGCGAATTGTTTTTCTGTTTTTTCTTCGATGAGTTTCTTCTGCCCATACACGTTATGTTTGTGTTTTAAAATTTTCTACAAACCCAATAACCTGCTGATCAAACTGTATTCCTTCATCAAATAAAAAATAATGCCGGATAGGAACTACATACAGCGGCCACTCTGTTATTTCACTATTAAATTTAACTAAACGGACTGCATCTTTTTCAGTTGTCAGAATAATTTTATCCTCGCTATTGATGGCTTTAAACTTCGACCTGATTTCTTTGAGGTCGTCGATGCTGAAAATATGATGATCTGAATACTCCAGTAAATGATAGGCTTTTGTTTTTTTCTCCAACCACGCCTGCAAAGGCTTTGGGTTTGCTATGCCTGATACCAATAATATTTCCTGCGTATCTGTAATAGTATGAGGGGTATTATTCAGGATATGATACGGTTGCCCATATTCAATAGCAGTGAAAAATATATGTTGCCCGGGTAACGGATTGATTTCCTTTATAATTTTTTGTTTCTCTTCTTCAGCCAGGTTAGGATCACATTTGGTAACAACGATCACCTGTGCCCTTTTGTATTGCGATTTTAAATCGCGCAACTCGCCGGTAGGCAAATAAAAATCATGGGTAAAGAGATTATTATAATCGGTTAATAAAATATTCAAGCCTGCTTTTACACTGCGATGCTGAAAAGCATCATCTAACATAATAGCTTGCGTATCGGGTTTATCATGTAATAATTGTGGAATAGCTACTAACCTTTCCTCTCCGACTGCAACAGCTACATCCGGAAATTTCAAATGGAATTGCATAGGTTCATCCCCTATTTCCAAAGCGGTAGTATCTGCTCCTGCCAAAGCATAGCCTTTTGTTTTTCTTTTATAACC
>Ga0164241_10003057_pt1 | contig 17323 bp, 15 predicted proteins | sample OricomyardsoilBY_FD_108780 | JGI IMG/M metagenome (GOLD analysis project Ga0164241, IMG submission 108780) | Backyard soil microbial communities from Emeryville, California, USA - Original compost - Back yard soil (BY) | ecosystem: Environmental > Terrestrial > Soil > Unclassified | place: USA...
TGTATAACCGGCATATTTTTGCCATTAGGATAACCCGCTTCTGCCAGCAGGCGGCGGCATTTGGCGGGGTCATAGTCGTAACCCATCACTTTTTCCTCGTCAAAACCGGGCATGCCTTTGGGTATAAATCCGGCTTCGCCGGGGGTGGCCAGGCCGTTACGCAGGTATTTTATCAGGTTACGTTTATCTATAGCGCAGTTAATGGCCTGCCTTACTTTAAGCTTGCGTAAGGGAGAGTTCTTAACAATAGCCAAATTGGTGTCAACAAGCATCCCCAGGTAGGCGGTATTCAAAAAAGGGCCGGTACTCAGCTTAAATTTGCCTTCGTATTTTTTTGTTATGCCGCCTGACTTGGTAAGGATATCATCCCGGTAGCTGCCATCAATATCATTCAGAAAATCAAGTTTCTTTTTCATAAACTCCAGGAAGGAGGTTTGCTTATCGTCAATAAAACCTGCCTGCACGGCATCCAGATAAGGCAGCCGCACCCCACCGGCATCCCGCTCCCAGTACTTTTCGTTTTTTAGCAGGACGAGGGTTTCGCCCTCTTTCCAATATTTAAACTTAAACGGACCGGTGCCTATCGGGTGGCTGCGGAAATCTTTCCCATAAAATTCAACCACCTCGTGCGGTACCACCGAGCAGTATTGCGCCGTAAGCATGCTGATAAAAGGCGCGAATGGCTGCCGCAACGTTATGCGGAAAGTAGAATCGTTAACTGCCTCAAAAGCTTCTTTACCGGTAACTTTATCGCTAAATATCCATGAGCCTGATGAAGCCACTTTGGGGTCTATCAGTCTTGAAAAACTGTAGGCGAAATCAGCAGCGGTAACCTTGCGGCTAACACCATTTTGAAAATGCGGATCATCATGAAAGAAGACGTCATTGCGTAAACGAAAGGTATAGATCAGCCCATTCACAGAAATTTCCCAGCTTTTCGCAATTGCCGGGACGGTTTGCAACCTGTCATCCAACTGTACCAAACCGTTATACAACTGGTTATCCATCCAGATGGTATTACGGTTGCGGCAAAAGGCGGGATCTAAAGAGGTAAGGCCCTCATCCAGGTTTAAATTGAAAACTGTTTTGGTAATGTTATCGTCTGCCGACCGGCACGATGAAATGGCGACGCAAAATATTAACAAATACAGGTAGCGGGTAAGCCTATTCATCATAGCTAATATAGCCATTATTTAGTGTGGCGGTTATATAAGTTTAATTATTGCCCATAACCGACAAGATCTGTACTATTGCAGGCATTTATAATTATTACTACTTTGCGTAAACCATAAACCCAATCGGTCACGCCAATGAAACGCTTAATTTTATTGATCAGTTTACTCGCTTCTTTTACGATAGCGAACGCACAGTTCATCAGAACCTCTACAGTTACCCGCAACGTTAGCCTTAATTTTTTTAACGGCGATAGTATAAAACTGAGCTTAAGCGACAATTTTGAGCTTATTGAGGATAGCTGCGCACAGATAATACGCTACGCACGTTTAGAAATGCCCCAGCGCAAATTTAAGGGTAAGGTAAAAGACGTAAGCAGAGCCAACCCCCAACTGGTTTTAACTGAAGGATTTTACACAGAACAAGGGTTAAAAGACGGCCCATTTATTACTCGCTTTTTAAGCGGCAACCTGCAGGCCCGCGGCAACTTTAAAAATGGCGCTTACGACGGCAAATGGGAGATATTTTATGATGGCAATAAACCCCGGCTAACTTTTGAGGCCAACGGAAACCACATTAAGATAATTGATGCATGGGATGAGAAAGGCAACAAAACCATTAATAATGGCCAGGGTAACTACCGTGGCGCTCCGGGGGATATGTACTGGAAAGGGAAGCTGGTTGACGGTAAACCGGATGGCACATGGAAGGGCATAAACAAAAATGGCAGTGGCGAAGAAAATACACTGTTAACTGAGAACTTTAAAAACGGCATCTTTCAAAAAGGTAGCGGCATGATAGGTGACTATAAAGATTCGTCAAGAATAATGTTGGTAGCCCCCGACCTGCTGCCCTTTGCTAATGCCGAGCGGATGGGAATATCTATGATCAACTGCAACGGCACGTCACTGTTTAAAAAGGTGGTAAACGCCAGGTATTATAATGGTTTTAACAGTTTTAACACCCTGATACAGGACCTGATGCCCGACGCATTTAAAAATGTTGACATAAGGCGATTGGGATTTAACGAACTGGTTTTTAAAGGCGAAATAGCAACCAGCGGAAAAATCGTCAACCTTAACGCCCAAAGCCATCAAAACGATGCGTTTGTTAGCGTCTTAACACGCCAATTGCAAAAGCTGCCTTACTTAGAACCCGCCACGGTTGATGGCAAACCCGTAAAGCAAAATTTCAAAATCACGTTTACCTTTAACGAGGGGATGTACCAGTTTAGTTATTCGTTATTGCCTATAGAGACGAAGTAGGTGTTTCACAAAAATACATGAAACAGATGAAACAAGTGAAACGCTTTTTTATCTATGTTCTTAATTATTAGCGCGTTACACTTTTCATGTGAAACAAAATGAAACTACTTATTTGTCAGGAAAAATAGCTGTAAATTACGTTTAACAATTTGATTTATAGGAGATTGTGAAATGGCGAAATTTATGCTTCGCGTGAAACGCTTTTTTAGCCACAGATCATTGCCAAAACTTATTTCTCCAGTTAATTTGTTCTGCCGGGGTTAAAAATGTCCAGGCGACAATGCGACTCACTTTTTGGCCGTGTGCCATGGTTATGGTTTTAACATCCAACGCGTTAACGTTTTTTAAAGCTTTGTAAATAATGGGCAGCGTGGCTTTTTTTGATACCAGAGTAGAGAACCATAAACATTGCTGCCCAACCACGGTGCTTTGCTCAACCATACGCCTTATAAATCCGGCCTCGCCGCCGTAACACCAAAGTTCGGTTTTTTGCCCGCCAAAATTTAACGCCGTTGCCTGTTTGCTGAACCCTAATTTCTTCCACTTGGTGGCTGTTGAGATCTGTGCCTCTTGTAAGGATGCATGAAACGGCGGGTTACACATGGTTAGGTCAAAACCCTCGTGCTTTTTGATCATGCCGGCAAATATGTGCGACTTGTTGGCTTGCAACCGAAACTCGATTTTATCCTTAAATTCGGGATTTAACGCAACAATGTTTTCTGCCGAACTGATAGCAACCGGGTCAACATCGGTACCAACAAATTGCCAATCGTAAACGTGGCTGCCAATTAAAGGATACACGCAGTTGGCACCCATGCCAATGTCTAACACCTGTATTTTTTCGCCTGTGGGTATTTTACCGTTATTGAGCTCGGCCAATATATCAGCCAAATAATGAACATAATCGGCGCGCCCGGGTATGGGTGGGCAGAGGTAGCCTTCGGGGATATCCCAATGGTTAACGCCGTAAAACTGCTTTAACAATGCTTTGTTTAAAGCTATAACTGCTTCCGGGTTACTAAAATCAATCGTTTCATCATTATACTGATTTAATGATACAAACGCCTTTAACCGCGGACTGCTTTTGCAAAGTTGTTTAAAATCATACCCCGCCCTATGGCTATTGCGTGGGTGCAGATTTTCTTTTTCCGTGATCTTGTTTTTCTGCTCTGAAGACATTTTTTATTTTCTTTTGCGAAGGTCGGCATTCTTGAGTAAAAAAGTTGTTAGAAAAAATTGGAAGGTGTTTTGGGCGAGGGTGTTCGGTTGTTGCAGAGGTGTTCGGTCATGAAACAAACGCGACAGTAAAAAGCGAAGTCGATATCAAGCGGCTTCGAAAAGATTTCTCTTTCGCGCCCATGCACTACCCTGCGCTTGCTCTATTCGAAATGACAAGTTGGAGAGGGTGCTTTAACTAATCAACAAGTCAACTAGTCAACTACCCCTCAAACCTCTCCTTCAAAAAAACCCCCGTATAGCTATCCTTAAGTTTTATCAAATCCTCTGGTAGGCCTTCAAACATCACTTTACCGCCCCTGTCACCACCTTCCGGACCGATATCTATCACCCAGTCGGCGCATTTAATAACATCCATGTTGTGCTCAATAACAATGATGGTGTTGCCATGGTCAAGCAGCGCATCGAATGATTTTAGCAGCTTTTTGATATCGGCAAAATGAAGACCGGTGGTAGGCTCATCAAAAATAAAGAGTGTTTTATGCGGATTATTGCCTTTAACCAGGAAGGATGCCAGCTTAATGCGCTGCGCCTCGCCGCCCGATAGGGTGTTTGACGATTGCCCCAACTGCACATAACCCAGGCCCACATCAAACAGCGGTTTAAGCTTAGCGAGTATTTTGGGTTCCTTAGCAAAGAACTCCAGGCCATCCTCAATGGTCATGCTCAATACGTCGCTAACGTTCTTTTCGTTATAGGTAACGTCAAGTATATGCTGTTTAAAGCGCTTGCCGCCACAGGTTTCGCAGGTAAGATAGATATCAGCCATAAACTGCATCTCAATCTTTACCTCACCTTCGCCCTGGCAAACATCGCAGCGGCCACCCTCTACGTTAAATGAGAATGCCGATGGCTTTAAGCCAGCCGCTTTTGCTTTGGGCAGCGCGGCATACAGGTTGCGTATATCATCCCAGGCCTTTACATAGGTAACCGGGTTAGAGCGCGATGAACGGCCAATAGGGTTTTGATCGACCAGCTCTACCTGTTCAATTTTGTTGTAATCACCTTCAATGCTGTCGTAGCTTCCGGTCTGCTCGCCGGTGTAGTTACCGAGAGTTTTTTGCAGCGCAGGCGCGAAAATGCGTTTAACCAAACTGGTTTTACCCGAGCCGGATACGCCCGTAACCGCAGTAAATACTCCTAAAGGAAACTTAGCCGAAACGTTTTGCAGGTTGTTCTCCCGCGCGCCTTTTATCTCAATAAAATCGTTCCATTTACGGCGGCGGGCGGGGATGGCTATTTCTTCCTTGCCGCTTAAGTATTTGCCGGTTAAGCTTTTTTCGTCCTTTATAATTTCCTCATACGTGCCGGTAAAGATCAGTTCGCCGCCGTGTGTACCTGCTTCCGGACCAATATCAATAATATGGTCGGCGGCTTTCATTATCTCCTCTTCGTGCTCTACCACCAAAACCGTGTTGCCCACATCGCGCAGCGATTTTAAAACAGTTATCAACCGCTGCGTATCACGCGGGTGCAGGCCAATGCTCGGCTCATCTAACACATAAACAGACCCCACTAAACTACTACCCAATGAGGTAGCCAGGTTAATACGCTGCGATTCACCACCGGATAGGGTGTTTGACAGACGATTAAGCGTAAGGTAGCTCAGGCCCACATCATTTAAAAAGCCCAGGCGATTAGTAATTTCAACCAGCAGGCGTTTAGCAATTACTGCTTGCGTTTCATTTAATTCTAAACCTGTAAAAAAGTCGTGTGCCGTATCCAAAGGCATCAACACAATATCGGTTATTGATTTGCCTGCAATCTTAACATAAGTAGCATCCTTACGCAGGCGGCTGCCCTTACAATCCGGACAAGTGGTTTTGCCGCGGTAGCGGGATAGCATTACCCGGTACTGTATCTTATAGGTTTGCGCCTCCATTTCCTTGAAGAACTCATCCAGTCCGCGGAAGTATTGGTTGCCCGTCCAAAGTAATTGTTGCTGGGCCTCGGTTAGCTGGTTATATTGGCGATGTATAGGAAAATCAAATTTTAAAGCATGCTTTATCAACTGATCGTTCCACTCGCGCATCTTTTCACCTCTCCACGGGGCTATAGCGCCCTCGTAAACGGTTTTACTTTTGTCGGGGATAACCAGATCTTCGTCAATGCCAATCACCTTGCCATAGCCCTCGCAGCGTTTACAGGCACCATATGGGTTATTAAAGCTGAAGAAGTTTGGCGTAGGCTCTTCAAAGCGGATATCATCCAGCTCAAACCTGTCGCAAAAAAAGCGTTCTGTTTCATCTTCGGCGTCGGGCTGCTTAGAGCGTACATAACAATCGCCCTTGCCTTCAAAGAAAGCGGTTTGCACCGAGTCGGCCAGGCGACTAACGGTCTCTTCCGCGTCGTTTTTTGTAATACGGTCAATAACGATGCGAAGCGAGTGCCCGGTGGCGAGGGATGAGTCGTCTGGCTGTAAATCGCCCTTTACCTTTTTCCTCGCACCCTTTACCTCAATTTCTTCTTCTAATAAAGTTTCTATCCTACTTATGGTGCCGTCTAACTCCACCCTCACAAAACCTTTTTGCATTAATACCGCCAGTTCTTCTTTAATACTGCGGTTATTATGCGGATGCAGCGGACAAAGCACAGTTACCTGCGTATCATCAGGCAGGGACATGATAAAGTTGATGACATCAGTAACCGAATCTTTCTTAACTACCTCGCCCGATACCGGCGAATACGTTTGACCGATGCGGGAAAAAAGCAACTTTAAATAGTCATATATTTCTGTTGATGTGCCAACCGTTGAACGCGGATTGGAGGTGATTACCTTTTGCTCGATAGCTATAGCAGGGGCAATACCACGGATATAGTCTACATCGGGCTTGTTCATGCGGCCCATAAACTGGCGTGCATAAGCCGAAAGACTCTCTACATAACGGCGCTGCCCTTCGGCATACAAGGTATCAAACGCCAGCGATGACTTACCCGAGCCCGACATGCCCGTTACCACCACCAGTTTATTTTTAGGGATGGCAACATCAATGTTTTTAAGGTTATGTACCCGGGTACCCTTTATTATGATATGCTTTTTAGGATCTTTATCTGCTTCGCTGATCATTTGTTTTTTTAAGTCGATAGACCATGGTCCATAGTCGATGGTTATGCCAGCGGCCGTACCATGGTCTATGGTCTATCGACCATGGTCAAATTTCAAAACGCAAAAATCCTAAAATTTTTAGCAGTATCCAAATAACATCCAACTATAGATTTTATTATGACAGAAAAAAATTATTTGCTTTTTAAAGTGAAAATGGTTTTATTTGATGTACGTAATTAACTAATTGATAGGAGATCAGTCTATAGAATAAAACCATACTAACAAAATTTAAGCTAATTAATTTAAAGTAGTAGTGATTTCTATGGATTTTCAATTGCAAAGTGATCAGGATCTAATCCATCTGTACATAAACGGCGAAGAGGGCGGGCTGGTTGAGCTTATACGTCGTTATCAAACCAAAATTTATACTTCCATATATCTCCTTGTAAAGGATGATTTTTTGGCTGAAGATATCTTTCAGGATACCTTTATTAAAGTTATCAATACCCTTAAAGCCGGAAAGTATAACGAGGAAGGTAAATTCTTACCCTGGGTAACCCGTATAGCGCATAATTTGGTTATTGACCACTTCCGTCGCGAAAAGCGTGCGCCTATGGTTAGCAACGGCGATGATTTTGACATTTTTGAAGTGTTAGGTAATTATGATGAAAGCATGGAGGACCGGATGGTACGCGAGCAAACGCATAAAGACCTTAAATCATTGATTCAGTTGCTTCCTTCAGAGCAAAAAGAAGTATTGATTATGCGCCACTTTGGCGATATGAGCTTTAAAGAAATAGCCGACATTACTGATGTTAGCATTAATACCGCCCTGGGGCGTATGCGTTACGCGCTCAACAACCTGCGCAAAATGATGCTTACAAAAGAGTTGAGCCTTAAGAACTAAGATTAATAAACGTTGTGATTTGCGAGAATAAGCAACCCCGGTAACCCGAGGTTGCTTTCTCGTTTTTATAGGCTCTGTATCTTGCTACTATAACAAAAAACCCCGGCAAGCCGGGGTTAATTTAATTAACTAACTGATCTACTATTATTTTTTAAGTTTCTGTATTTCAGCACGCAGTTCTCCAATTTCTGCCTGCTGCTCTTTAACAGCGCCTACCAACAGTGGAACGATCTTTTCCAGATCAACACTATTTACAGTGACAGAACGCTGGCTGTTTTTACCTGCTGTATACCATTTTGCATCTGTAGTGACAGCACTTGGCAACACCTGTTTCACATTGTCCGCCGTAAAGCCGTAATGGGTACCGCCGGGCAGGTTAAGTTGTTTAAACTCATCCCTGTTAAATTCATAGGTAACAGGTTCCAGGCGCGTTACAGCTGCCAAAGAGTTACTAATAGGTGTAGTGTTTTTCTTTATCTCTTTGTCAGATATTTGCTGCGCTTGCGTAGATGAGGTGTTAAATGCTAAAAATAGAGCGACAACTGCGGGCATTATAATGCCTGCTTTTATATTTGAATTCATGTTTCTTTAAATGTTTAAGTAAATAAAATTATCATGCTACTATTGCGTGCATGACGGTAATAGAACGCTATTTATTAAACACTAAAGTTTGGCGGGGGCGTGGGAACGGGCGGGCACCAATTGTAGTGCTGCTGTGATGTTGCGCGGGGATAAAGCAGTGGTGTGGTAACTGCAGGGGGCAACAAGAACGCATTTTCCTGATAAGTATCCCAGTATTCCTTTATTTCCACCTGTTTGGCCTCGCTGCTTTCGCTGTCATCATTGGCTTGTTTTTCTCCTTGCGGATCTACCATAACTTTGATATGCGAAAACAAAGAAATAGTAGATATGCCTGTTTTCTCCATTAGACAAAACAGGCATAAAAAAGCAAATAAATATTTAACTTTTGAAAGCTTCATGCTTATAATTGATACTGCGAATTTAATAATTTCCCATGATTTATATCATGTTTAAACAACAAAATTTCTGAATTTATTGTTTTTTTTGACGAAAAAAGTCATACTACTAGGGGATGTATTCCCTTGTTGTATCCCTTAATTGTTGGCCTGCATTTTACCGCCGACAGCATGCTGTTTCAGGGCATTTACAGTGCCAATAAAAAAAGATGAAAATTTCATTAAAATTTCATCTTTCGTAAAATATTTGAAACACAGCGCCGTTATACATCGTATAATTAATAACTGATCAAATAAATGCTTATGGGTGAAACCTTTACTTTTTTAAAAGCTGTCGATAACCAAAGCGAGGAGGAAAAAATGAGTACAACAGAAAGTTTAAATGCTGATGATCTACTCTTTTATCATTCGCTTCGTGCAGACCTTGAACTTTTAGCAAAAAAGCCCAAGCTGCAAACCATCCATTACCTGCTTGACTATTCAAGAAGCCTTAGGTAAGGAAATCAAAAGATAGCATTGGGTCCGGAGATGGTGCATTCATGTCCGGACTTTTTTTATTTTAGCGCTCCGGTTTAACCCGCATTATGCTACGCTCAGAACGTTACCGCCACTTTGTTGAATACTTCTCAAAAAATCAGCCCGATGCTGAAACCGAACTGCATTATGGCAACCCTTTTCAGTTACTTATAGCTGTTATCCTTTCGGCTCAATGCACCGATAAACGCATCAACCAGGTAACACCTGCGTTATTTGAACGCTTCCCCTCTCCCGAAAGCCTTGCCGCTTCCAATGTAGAAGAGATCTTTTCGTATATCAGGAGCGTAAGCTATCCCAACAACAAGGCAAAGCATCTGTTAGGCATGGCAAAGGTTTTACTGAACGATTTTAACGGAGAGGTACCCTCAGAAATTAATGACCTGCAGAAAATGCCGGGCGTTGGCCGCAAAACGGCTAATGTAATTGCGTCTGTTGTTTATAATGCCCCTGCAATTGCGGTTGACACACATGTATTCCGGGTGGCTGGTCGCATTGGGCTTACCACTAATGCGCGTACACCTTTAGCCGTTGAAAAGCAATTGGTGAAATATCTGCCTACCGATACTTTAGCGGTAGCCCATCACTGGCTTATTTTGCACGGTCGCTATATTTGCGTGGCCCGTAACCCCAAATGCGAAATATGCCCGTTAACCTGGTTCTGTCGTTATTATGAACGCACCCACACCGAAAAAGCACTGCTAAAAGCCGAAGCTTTGAGACAAAAGAAAGCCGAAGCCGCAAAAAAGCAAAAAGCACTCAAAGGAATTGGCCGTGAGTTGGCTAAACGAAGCGTGAACAAATAAATTTTACAACTTCCATCGCAACGACAGGTTTATGGCCCGTCCATCAATTGGTGCCCAAAGTGGTTTAAAACCGGGACTGGTTATGCTGCCGACATAAACGCTTTCAACTTTATTCATTCTGTAATCCAGCAAATTTTCGCAATTAAGTACTAAAGTAACATGGTTATCTATAGCATATTTAACCATTGCTGCCATAAAAAAGTACGATGGCGTTTTTGTACCATCGTACCTGAACTGCGTCCCAGTATATGAACCCTCAAGGCCGACAGTTAACTCTTCGGATATTTCGTTGGCGGCTACAAAAGCAAAGCGGTGTTTAGGCGTTAAGGGTATAAAGCTTTGTACGGGTAAGAAAGTATTGCGGGCATCGGTAAGCGTATAACCGGCATACAGTTCCCATTCATGCACGTCAAGCTTAACGTAGGTATCAAGTCCTTTACTCCTAATCGGCGATGCCGCGTTTATCAACCCGATTTTGCCTGTGGGATTTATCAGATCGAACACAACAGGGCTGTTTACCGTAGTTAAAAAGAATGCCTGATTGATAAAGAGCGTAACGTCCTTTCCCCACTCCTTTTTGTAGTTAAACTCGGCGTTATAACCGTATGATTTTTCGGCATTAACATTAGCGTTAAGCGGCAACAGGTCGAGCACGTTGCGTTCAAGGTTTTGCTCCACCAATGGGTTAGGTGTTTTGTAACCCATTCCAAACCCTGCTCGGGTGGCCCAGTGCTTATTAAAGCGATGGAATATTGCTATGCGGGGCAATGCGAACCAGCCGTATTGATCATGATGGTCAGCCCGAATACCGCCTTCAACTGTAGTATTATCAAAAAGATGCAGATCATATTGCGCAAAGGCGCCCAAAGTATTACCCGAATACTCTTTCAATAAAGCACTCTGGGGTTCAACTGTCTCGTAATTCTGGCCTGTTACATTTATACCTGCAACCAGGTCATTCTTACCAAAAGGCGCGTAAACCGACGCTTCATTGTAGTAGCTTAACTGTTTACCTTTAATAAAATATTGATTGGTTGTGTTGTCGCGTGTAAAATTGCTTAAGTTACCTTTAACAGTGAGTTTTGCATCGCCGCCAAAAAATTGCTCCAGAAAATATTCACCGGTATGGCGCTGCGTCTTATTGGCATCAAAATATTGATGAACAGCATCCGGTTTGTTCTGCAACACCAGCATATCGCCGCCCTTGCGGTCATCAAACGAGCCATTGTATCCAACAGAAATAATAGTTTTTGATGTCGGATAAAAAAACACTTTGGGATGAAAGATAAAACTTTTGGCATCCGGAAGGTCGCTTAAGCCATCTTTATCAACATCCTGTTTCTCTTGACGGTTATATCCGGCAAATAAGTTATACCCCCATTTGCTGCTACGTTTTGCTATATAAGTATTGGCATTAAATTCATGAAGAGTGGTATAGTTTAACAGTATATCCACTTCTTGTTTAGTAGTGGGCCTTTTAGATATCAGATTAACCAGACCTGCAATTGCGCCACCACCATAAAGCGTACTCGCCGATCCTTTTATCAGTTCTATTTGTTTCAAATCAAGCGGGGGAATGGTAAGAATGCCGAAATTGCCGGAAAATCCCTCGTACATAGGCATGCCATCACGTATTATCTGCGTATATCGCCCGTCAAGCCCCTGTATACGCACATTGCTGTTGCCCGATGTTGCCGACGATTGCTGTATCTGCACACCGCTTAAATCGCCTAAAATACTGGCTATGTTTCCCGGTTTTAAACCTGCCTCTTCGGTCATTTCCTCCAGCCCTAAAACCTCTACCTTCATAGGGCCGTTCTCCATGGTTTGGTTGTTACGCGTAGATGATATAATGGTAACCTCGTCTAACGAAGTTTCTGCCTCAGCCAGAGATATAATCAGCCTTTCGCTGCCCGGAACGGTAATTATGGTGTCTTTAGATTCATAACCTGTTAATGAAAACGTCAAAGTATGTTTCCCGGGTAACAGGGAAAGTACGGCATTTCCACTGCTGTCCGTTATTGCCAGAACGCGTTTCGCGCTTGTTATGGAAACAGCAGTTAGCGCCGATCCTGATTTACTATCGGTTAAACTGACGTTCACTTTTTGCTGCGCTTGTGCAAAACCGGCTAAACAGAGAAATACTATAATGAGGAAGGGTTTCATTAAAAGGAATTGGATAGGCGATAAAAGTAGGGATTTGGGGGCTAATTTTATAGATAGGTTTGCGGCTTTCGCATCTGCAGGGTAGCCGGGTGGGCGCAGGCTTTCGCCTGCGCTTTACTATTACCGGTTTAAACCGAAAATCATACCAGTAATACTCCGGCAGTACTAATAATTGTTTTATTCGAGAGCGACCACAGGATGCTCGCTTTCGCATATAAACTGATTAACGTAAAATTAGCCATAAAGGGGCCGTTACAAAACCACAGGTAGCTAACAAATAAGTTAGCTTTGAATAACAGCGCTTTTGACACGAAAATTTTACGATGAGTGCAACTTTTAAAACTTTATCTTTAATAGCATTTTTGTTATTGCACATTACGCAGTATTATCACCATTGTGCGCGTAAATTAAACCGATCAATTTATTTTTTATTAAATAGTGTTGTATGTCTGAGAGAAAATTAAGTTCCACCAATTTCCAGAATCAAACTTTTCTGGAAGAAAAGTGCGCCCTTAACGAGTTGCTTTATTTGCTGAGCAAGCGCTGGATGACCGAGGTTTTATTCAGTATAGAGGAGGGACACAACCGTTTCACCAGTTTAAAGGAAGACCTGGAGTTTATAAGTGACCATATTTTGGCCGACAGACTAAAGGTATTGGAGCAGCATGAGCTTATTCACAAACATCATTTATCTGGCCCGCCGCCAAAAACCGAGTATACGCTGACCGAAAAAGGCACCGAACTAAGCGAGTTGCTTGACTCTATATGCAAGTTTGCCGAACATAAAATGCGTTTTTAGCATTTTAGTCCGGCAAACTCTTCGGCTTATATAAATATTCTTGTTGATCTATTAATGTTTTGTGACCGTATCTTTTGAAGCAGCCTTTACAGACTCTTCATCAAGCGGCTTGCCATGCCAGTATGAGGCCAGTATGGAGCCGGTAATGTTCATCAGCGGACTAAATATTGCCGGTGCCAAACCAACCGTTGCCATTTTACCCATCCCCTGCGCAATACCGGTTGCCAGGCCTCCGTTCTGCATACCTACCTCAATAGCCATGGTACGGCAGTCGCGCTCGTTCATTCTGAACAATTTGCCCGACCAATAACCAAATGTATAACCCAATAGGTTATGTACCAGTACCAGTAATAACAATATCGGGCCAATGGTTAACAGGTTGTTACGGCCGGCTGCTACTATAATAGTAATGATCAGCACAATCCCACCCATAGAGATAAGCGGCATTATAACATCTAAAACTTTGGCTTTACCTTTAAATATTCTGTTAACTATTAAACCGGCTCCAATAGGCAGGATAACCATTTTAACAATCTCCCACATCATTTTTGTCACTTCAATTTTAACAAACGCACCTGCAAGCCAGCCCATTAATAACGGCGTTACAAATGGCGATAGAAGCGTAGAAACGGCAGTAATGGTAATAGATAATGCAAGGTTAGCTTTAGCCAGGTAAGATATTACATTTGATGCCATACCATTTGGCGAACAACCTATTAACACGATACCCGCAGCTATCTCAGGCGGCAAACCGCTTGATTTTGCCAAAACATAACCAACACCCGGCATTATTATAAAGTGGCTTACAACACCAATAAAAACCCCGCGCGGATTTTTTACTACACCCACAAAATCTTGTACCCCCATTGAGGTACCCATGCCGAACATGATAACCTGAATAAGAGGGATAAGCAAAACAGATAGTTTAAAACTTCCCCATGATGTAAAAAATCCGGGGTAATATAAAGCTGCTACAGTAGAGGCAAATATTAATAAGGTGTAAGAGAACCTTCCGAGTGTGGCATTCACTTTTACACCTATTGCCATTAACAGAAAAAATGCAATGAATGCCGGTCCGGCGTTTGCGCCGTTTCCGCTAAAGGCCATAACAGCACCGGCAACAAGGGCTATTGCTGCCGCGCCTAAAGCCGCTTGGTAAATAACTTTATTTTTCAATTTAAATTAATTTGGTTTAACATCATTGCAATCGTTTGCGGCTAAAGGGTTGGAGGAAACGCTATGTGTCCCTAATTCTTTTAGTCAAACTATTGCTTATTAATACAATTGGTTTACGCTGCCGTTAAAGCATCATTTGTCGTTGTCAAAAAAACAAATTTTATCGCTTAAATCATAATAAAACCCACACTAAATAAAACCCTTATATAAATGTTACAATGCATAATCGCCTTTACATCTCAATTATAGAATTATGGTTAACATAAAGCGATTTTAAAAAATATTTGCGTAACCGATCAATTACATATATATTTGTAACCATTCGGTTACTAATATGTTATTATGAGACGAGATGTATTTCAGGCGATAGCCGACCCCACCAGACGAGAGATAATCGGGATGCTTTCGCAGCAAACCCTTAACCTTAATAATGTTGCCGATCAGTTTAAAATAAGCAGGCCGGCTATATCAAAGCATATTAAAATTTTAAGGGAGTGCGGGCTTATCACCATAACTCAAAAGGGTCGTGAACGCTACTGCCGTGCTGATCTTACGAAACTTAAACAGGTTGCCGACTGGACAGCCAAATACCAAAAATTCTGGAACGAAAAATTGGATGCTTTAGGCGATTTTTTGGCTAAGGAACAGGAAAACAAAAATCAATAACAAGCTATTAAACTTAAAAACTACCGTTATGAAAACAGAACCTTTTGTAATTGAACGCACTTATGATGCGCCTGTGAACGCTGTCTGGCATGCTCTTACTGACAAAAAGAAAATGAAAGCCTGGTATTTTGATGTTGATGATTTTAAGCCTGAAGTAGGCTTTACTTTTCATTTTTGGGGCGAAGATAAGGGTGTAAAATTTGAGCATGAATGCGTGGTTACCGACGCGGTTTTTGAGCGAAAAATTGCATACAGCTGGCGCTATTTAGATTTCCCCGGCAACTCATTGGTAAGTATCGAGCTATTTGACGAGGGCCATCAAACGCGTGTTAAACTTACGCATACCGGACTGGAAAGCTTTCCGCAAGACAACTCATCATTTGCACGCGAAAGCTTTGCCAAAGGATGGACCTATATTTTAGGAACGAGTTTGAAGGATTACTTGCAAGCGGCATAGCGCTACCACCGGTGTTTAAGATGCGAAACACATATGCACAATTTTTTGTTACTTTGCCCGGGACATATTAATGCAAAAGCAAAATAAAATACTGGTTGTTGGCGGAGGTAGCTGGGCTACGGCCAACATTAAAATGTTAACTGATAACATTACCCCCAAAGAAATTTTTTGGTGGATGCGTAATGCCGAAGCTGTTGAGCATATTTACAAGTTTGGGCATAACCCTAACTACCTAAGTTCGGTAGAGATAAAAGTTGCACCCAAAAACATTTCAAGCAACCTGCGTGATCTTATTACAGGTGTTGATCTGGTATTGCTTAATGTACCGGCTGCCTTTTTAAAAGAAGCGTTGATAGATATAACCGCAGACGACCTGACCGGTAAAAAAATAATATCAGCAATAAAAGGTATAGTGCCTGATGAGAATCTCATCATTTTTGAATATCTTAAAAAAGCATACGGTATAACTACCGAAAACTTCGCTGTTTTGAGTGGCCCCTGCCACGCCGAAGAAGTGGCGCTTGAAAAACTATCCTATCTTACTGTTGCCTCCGGCGATGCTGATTTCGCTGCAGAGTTTGCCGGTATGATAGATACCCGTTATATAAAAACTATTACGTCTGACGATATATGGGGTACGGAATACGCTGCCGTGCTAAAAAACATATACGCCATTGCCAGTGGCATTTGCCATGCGGTAGGCTATGGTGATAACTTTCAATCTGTATTAATATCCAATGCCATACGCGAAATATTGCGCTTTGTGGATGTAGTGCATCCCATAGACCGCGATATTAAAGAATCTGCCTACCTGGGCGATTTGCTTGTTACCGCTTATTCGCAGTTTAGCCGTAACCGCACTTTTGGTAACATGATAGGCAAAGGTTATACGGTCAAATCGGCACAACTGGAAATGAACATGATAGCTGAAGGGTATTATGCAGTAAATTGCCTACACCAGATCAACAAACAATACAAGGTAAACATGCCCATTTGCGAGGCTGTTTACGCTATTTTGTATGAGAAACGCTCCCCTGTTTATGAAATGAAGCAATTGGCAGAGAAATTGTGTTAGTGTGTTATAAATAATAACACGACTATGAAAAATTCATTCAAAATAGCTTTGCTGGCAACTGCCGTTTTTGTTGCCGCCGAAAGCACTACTTACGCGCAGGAGAAAAAACCCGTGACGAAAGAAATTGGCAAGGCCGCCAAAGATGTGGGAAAGGCTACATCAACCGCCGCTAAAGACGTTGGCAATGCAACTGCGACCGGCGCGAAGGCTGTCGGTAAAAAAACTTCAGAACTTGCCTCAAAAGGTGCCGCTGCTGTTTCTACCAAACGCTATGAAGGCCATTGGGCACTAACCGGCGAACTGGTTTATATTGACGAGTATGGTAAATACTTTTATGTAGACAAAAAGGGCCATCGCCAATTTATTACTAAAGCACAAATGAGGACAACTAAACCGTAATGGGTTTATAAATCATTGCTGGCATGAAAACCTACGCTTTAATAGCCATTCACATAATTACAGCGGCTCTTTTGGTGAGCTGGATGTGATCCCATATAAAATGAAAAGCCCGCCGATAAAAAATCAGCGGGCTTTTCATTTATAAAAAACTAAACTTAAAAACGTCTTCTGCGCTCCGGCCTGTCTTCGCGGCGTTTACCTGAAAAGTCGCGGAAACCTCCGCCACCTTCACGTTTTTCACCACCACGGAAACCGCCGGTACTAGCGCCGCCTTCGCGTTTTTCGCCGCCACGGTAACCACCGCCGCTACCTTCACGCCTGTCGCCGCCTCTGAAACCGCCTTCGCGATTTCCGCTGCGAGGATAACCACCGCCGCCTTCGCGACGCTCGCCGCCACCGCTACGGGTGCTGCTGGTACCTTCGCCTGATATTTCTATACGAACTTCGCGGCCCTGGAAATCAGCGCCTTTAAAGCCTTCTTGTGTTTTAGTAACGTCGTCATGTGGTACTTCAAAGAAAGAGTACACACCTTTCACATCTATCTTACCAACTGTTTTACCGCTTATTTTAGCAGTATTACAAATGTAACCTAACAAGTCGCCACGGCTAAAGCCGTCAACAGAACCTAAGTTGATGAACAA
>Ga0164241_10003058_pt1 | contig 17313 bp, 11 predicted proteins | sample OricomyardsoilBY_FD_108780 | JGI IMG/M metagenome (GOLD analysis project Ga0164241, IMG submission 108780) | Backyard soil microbial communities from Emeryville, California, USA - Original compost - Back yard soil (BY) | ecosystem: Environmental > Terrestrial > Soil > Unclassified | place: USA...
AGTCCATGATCGGCGTCAGGATCATCGACTTCAGGTCGCCGAGCTTCTCCTTGATCCAGTTCCACAGCCCGCCGATGCCCTGGGTGGCCAGGATGGTGAAGATCTCGATCTTGCTCTGGATGACGTCGATCGCGGCCGCCGCCCACGGCGCCAGCTTGGCGATCCGGGCCTTGATGTTGGTCCAGGTGAACCCGAGGATCGAGCCGACCAGCTTCAGAATCCCCTTGAGGTCGAACGAATCGGGCAATTCGATGCCGGCCGACGCGAGCGCCCCGAACAGCCACCCCAGCAGACCCTTCTTGAGGTGGGTGAGGATGTTCCCGGCGAACGACAGGAACCCCTGCTTCACCGCCGACATGAAGTTGGAGATGAACGCGATCGGGTCCTCGAGAATCTTGCTGAAGGCGGACGCCGCCCGCGAAAGCAGCCCGGTGAACAGTGCTTTCAGCTTGAGGATGGTGTCGATCGCGCCGCCGATCGCGTCCTTGGCCTTGTCGACGAAACCCTTGTTCTTCTCCTGCTCGGCCGTGATCTCCTCGTCGACCTTGCCCCGCGCCTCGACGTACTTGCTCGCCAGGTCGTCGACCAGCGACTGCTGTTTGGCGTCCACGTCGGCGTCGAGCTGGTCGAACTTCCCGGACACCTCCTTGGCCGCCTCGCCGGCCAGCTTCTGCAGCGCGGCCGGCTGCGACGCGATGAACGACTTGATCTGTGCCCGGCCCTTTTCCACCCGGGCCTTGGCCGCGTCCAGTTCGCGGCCGATCAGGTCGGCGACGTTCGAGATGACCACCGTCATCTGCGATTCGTACAGCCCTTTTGCCACGTCGTAGATCTTGTCGGCCTCGGCCGGCAGCCCGGTGAACAGGTCGGCGGTCCACCGGGCCGCCCCGGTGATCCCCGAGTATCGCTCGTCCTTGTATCGATCCATGTCGGCCCGGTGCTTGGCCGTGAACGCGGCGCGGGCGGCGCCCTCTCCCTTGTCGAATTCGGCGGTGACCTTGCCGTCGATGCCATTGAGGATGACCTCGACGTCGGCCTTGGTCTGGTCGAAGATCTTGTTGATCTCCCCGGAGATCCGGGCCCGCTCGACCTCGTCCCTGGACTTGGTGTCGGTCTTCGCGCCGGCCACCCTGGCCAGCGCGCCCGCCTTGTCCCGGCTCATCGCGCCCATGGCCGCCGAAGCCCCGGCGCCGGCACCAGACTTCGCCTCACCGAGCGCGACCGACTCGTGCGCGCGGATCGACGCCGGCGCGGCGGCGGCGTGCGCTTCGGCGTCCTTCTTCGCCACCGCGGCGTCCTGCAGCTGGGGTTCGTTGGACGCGGTCAGGTGCTTCTCGGTGACCTGTGCGTCGGCCATCTGCGCCTCGACCTGGGCCGGACCGCCGGCGAAGTTGACCTGCTCGGCCGGCGCCGGACCGGGCATCGCCGCCGCACCATTGACCGCCGGTACCCCGGGCGTCGGCTCCGCGGCGAGCGGCGTGACCGGCTTCTCCCGGCCGGCGGAGGCGTCCGGCGTTCGACCCGTCTCGTCCTTGACGTTGCGCGTCGACGTGTCGCGCCCCGCGGTGACCTGCGACATCACCTGGTTCTTGACCCCGTCGGCCTTGCCCGAGGTGGCGAACTTGTCGGCGTCGTCGAGGTTGCGCGGGGCCGCGTCCGCGATCGCCTTGCGGACCGCGGCGATGAAAGCGGCCTTGTCGAACCCGCCGGGCTTCGCTGCGGCCATCGCATCGGCCCGCGCCGCCTTGGCCTGACCGGCCTTGTCGTCGGGCGGCCCCTTCGCCGCCGCCTGGGCCTTGCCGACCTCCGAGGACGCTGCCGGGTGCTTGCGCAACTGCGCGCCGGCCGCCCTCACCGAGCCGGCGACCGTGGCGAACCTCGGGTCCGACTTCGGGTCGGCGGTCGCCGGCGGCACGGGCGGGGCGGTCGAGCCGGCGGCGGCCGCGCCCGGGGCGGCGAGTCGCTGCACCGGCATGGCGGCAGGGTCGACCGGAAGCGCGACCGGCTCGGACCGAGCTTCGGGGGCCTGGGCACCGGAATTCGAGCGCCCGCGCACCAATCCGGCGACCGCCGCGTTGCCGGCGCTGCGTTGCAGCATCGCCACCGACCGCGGGTTCATCAACGCCGACGAACGGCGCACCGTCCGCGGCGCCGACGACGTCCGGCTCGCCGCGGGTTCGGCCACCGGCGCCCGCCGGGTGGCGGCGTCCGGTTCCGGTCCGGTGCGCTCCGCGGCCGCGCTCATCGGACGCGGTCGCACCTGAGTCTGGTCATGCCGATCGCCCTCGGGCGCTGCGTCGGCGGCCGGAGCCGCCGACGGTCAGGCCTCCTCCGGGACCTCCTCCTCTTCGGCCTCCCGCTGCACGAACGAACCCTGCGCCGTTTCCTCTTCCTCCTCGGGGACCTCCTCGCGCTGGACGTCACGCTGCACAAAGGCGCCCTGCACCGCCTCGTCCTCGTCCTCGTGCCGCTGGACCGCGGCCGATGAACCGCCGGCCGACAGCTGGGCGGTCGCACCCGGGGCCGGCGCCGACATCACCCGGTCGGCGTTCGCGGCCGCGTCGCGCTCGAACCTGTCGGAGGGATCGCTGACCTTGATCCCGCCGCCGGCGTCCGATCCGTCGACCGGGCCGCTGCGCTGCTGGACGACGTGGGTGAGTTCGTGCGCGAGCATCGTCTTGCCCTCGACGGACGACGGGTCGAACTTGTCCCGCTGGAACACCACATTCGAGCCGACGGTGTAGGCGTGGGCGTTCACCGACCTGGCCGAGTCATGCGCCGCCGAGTCCGTGTGCACCCGGACGTCGGAGAAGTCATGACCCAGCCGGCCCTGCATCTCCTCCCGAAGGTCGGGAGCGAGCGGGCTACCCCCGCCCGAGTTGACGACGTCGTGGACGGGCGAGCGCTCCTCCGCGGGCTCCGATTCCAGCAGGGCGCCGACGCCGGCGTTGCCGATCGCCCGCTGCAACCCGAGAATGCCCGCGCCGTCGAGCACGTCGCTGCGCCCGGCGGCCGCCGCCTGCACCAGGTGGGCGGGCGGATGGTGGTCGATCCGGGAGGACTTGGGGCGCAGCGCGGCGTCCTCGGTGTCATGGTCGTGGGTTCGCATGGTTGATCCCTCCCGCGGCGCGGCCGTGCTGATCGGGAGCTGATCTAGGGGCGCCGTCGACCCCTCGATCGTCCCACCGGCCACCCGGGCGGGACAGGGGTCAACCGGACGACCTGAAGGGACGGCCGCGTTGCCCGAAGGGGCAACGGGGCTCAGCCTCGTTTGGGGGCCAGGTACCCGCCGATGAACGCGCAGGCGCAGCCGAGCAGGACAACGAACGAGCCGACGTCGATCCTGGCCACCACCACGACGGTGATGGCCGCCGACACCAGGAAACCGCCGGCGATGACGGCGCCGATCGCGGCTGCCCAGCGACTGAGCCGGCCCTTGGGCCCGAACAGGCCGATCATCGCCACGATCGCCGCCACGATGATCGCCGCGCCGGCCGTCACGAACGGCTGGTTGGCGATGTCCGGCAACTGGATCAGGTCGAACTGATCTGACAGCTGATCGACCTGGGTGGCGGTGAAGTCGATCCCGCGCAGCGTCGGGCCGGCGCTCCACGGAATGAACACGCCGGCGATCATCAGCGCGCCGCCGAGCAGGGTCAGGATCGCCCGCCAGATCGGGCGCCAGTCCATGGACTCCTGGATGAAGCTGCCGGTGGCCTCGGTCTCCTTCGACCCGTCGCTGGCCGCCACGCTGAACGGCCGGGTGACCTCCTCTCCGCCGTCGGGGCGGGGCGCGGAGATGTCCACCCGCACGTAGCCGCTCTGCCCCGGTGCCAGGTCGATGACCGGTGGGTTGAATGAGAATCTCACCGCCCGCTCCGGATCGTGTCCGCGGAACTGCACCCGGCGCGGCCGGGACCCGCCGCGGTTGTCCGCGAACACCGTCGCCGAGGCCGACCGCCGGTTGCGGGTGCGCAGCACGCTCGGCTCCAGGCGGATCGTCATCGGCTCGTCCGGCGGCGGCGGGGAGGTGACCTGGACGAAGGAGCCCTCGACCTGCTGATCGGTGACGCCGTCGGAGGCGGAGACGGAGAACGGGCGGGTGCTGTCGCGGCCGGGCTCGGGCGGGTAGGCGTCGATCCGCACCTGTGATCGGGCGACCTGCCCCGGTCCCACCTCGACCACCGGCGGCCAGAACGAGAACCCGATCGACTGCTCGGGGTCGGCACCGGCCAGGGCGACCTGCCGCGGCCGGTTGCCTCGACGGTTGTCGACAACCACTTGGAACTGGCCGGACGGGGTGTCCCGCACCCGGACCAGGCTCGGCTCCAGCCTGACGGCGACCGGAGTCTCGACCGGCTTGGGCGAGGTGACCTGGACGAACGTCCCCGACGCCTCGATCTCCCGGGGCCGCTCCCGGCCGGCGCCTTCGGACGCGACGAGGGTGATCTGGTGGGTCGCCTCCTGCCCGAAGTCGGGCGGCGGCGCCGCCAGACGCACCCGAGCCCGGCCGATCTCGCCGGCCAGCACGTCCAGCGACGGCGGCGAGAAGGTGAATCGGACAAGCCTTTCCGGATCCCGTCCGGACAGGAAGACACGCCGGGGGCGGTGACCGCCGCGGTTGTCGATGAGCACCTCGAGCTGCCCGGTCGTCGCGTCCCGGACCCGGACCACGCTCGGATCCAACCGCACGGTCAGCGGAACGTCCACCGCGGCAGCGGATGTCGCCTGCACGAAGGTCGCAGTTGCCTCCAGATCGGGCGCGCCCGGCGAGGTCGCCAGGACGGTGAACGATCGGGAGACCTCCTGCCCGGCGGCCGGCGACGGCGCCTCGATCCGCAGCCGGGCCGTCCCCGTCTCGCCGGCCAGCACATCCAGCGACGGCGGCGAGAACGCAAAGTGCACGATCCGTTCCGGGTCACGGCCGCCGAGGAACACCCGCCGGGTGCGCAGGCCGCCGCGGTTGTCGACGACGATTTCCAGCCGTCCGGTGTCGGTGTCGCGGACCCGCACGAGGGTCGGTTCCACCCGCAGGGTCATCGGCGCCTCTTGGGCGGCGGTCTGCATGAACGTGGCGGTCGCGCTGACCTGTTCCTCGCCGTCCGCCGCGGCGATCGTGAGCTGCCGGGTGGCCGTCTGCCCCGGTTCCGGGGTGGGCGCCTCGACCCGGACACCGGCCGCGGCGGTCGCCCCGGCCGGCACGTCCAGCACGCCCGGCGAGAAGAAGAACCGGACCAGCCCCTCGGGGTCGCGGCCGGTCAGCGTGACCCGGCGCGGCTGGTTGCCGGTGCTGTTGTCGATGATCGCCTGCAACTGACCGGGCTGGTCGTCACGCACGCGCACCACGCTCGGTTCCAGGCGCAGCACCAGCGGGACCTCGACGCCCGGCACGGTCAGTTCGACGGTCGCGTCGACGGTGATCTCCGGATGCGCCACCGACTGAACCCGGATGACCACATTGCTGACCCCGGCCGGCACCAACCGGCCGGCGCCGATGCGCAGGGTCACTGCGGCCCGGTCGTTGCTGCCGGGCAGCAGACGGACCTCCTGCTCGGACGCGGTCAGCCAGTCCGGTGCGTCCGGAACCCAGATGCGATAGGCGTCGACGATCGGCGACAGGTTGTACACCCGGACCTCGATGGTCTGGGTGTCACCGCCGGGCGCCACCTCGACGGCGGTCGGCTCGACGACCGCCCGGACCGGTTCGGCCACCGGCTGCGGGCGGTTGGCCGGTTGCGGACGGTTGGCCGGCTGCGGACGGGTGGCCGGCCGCGGACGGTTGGCCGGCTGCGGACGTTCGGCGGGAGCGGGCCGCTCGGTCACGACCGGGCGGCGGGCAGGTTCCGGTTCCGGCGTCGGTTCGGGCCTCGGTTCGGGTTCGGGCGTCGGTTCGGGTTCGGGCGTCGGTTCGGCCGCGGCCCGCAACTGGGCCAGGTTGGTCTCCCTGGTCTCGCTCCAGTCCAGGTAGGACCCGCATTCGACGCAGAACTGGGTGCCCGGCTCGTTACGGGTTCCGCATACCTGACAGATGATGTCGTCCATCGCCCCTCCACGCCGGTGCCGGTTCACCGCGTCCCGAACCGACCACATATCGAACAGGAGAGATCATGACGCAGACCACGGACATCATGACGAGGTGTTTCGCGGGTCAGTCCTCGACGATGTCCAGCCGCATCCCCGACAGCGTGCTCAGCACCTCGCGGATCGTCCGGTCGTGGGTCCCGACATCCACCAGGGTGGCGTTGAGATGTCCCAGCACCCGGTCGAACGCGGCGTCGGTGATATGTAGCCCACGATGGGCATCGGCCATCGTCCGGCCCGAGTACTGGCCCGGGCCGCCGGCCGCGGCGGCGAGCAACTCGACAACGTGGCGGCGCAGCCGATTCATGTCGGCATCGGCGAAGTATCCGGTCAGCACGGGGTCGGCGGCGATCCGCTCGTAGAACTGATCGACGGCACGACGAATACCGGGGTGCCGACCGAGCGCCGCGTATGGGCCCTCCGCGGATTCCGACATTCCTCCACCATAAGGCCGGGACGATCACGTCGAGTGTCAGTCTCGGCACACTGAGTTGTCCAGGCCGGCCCATCACCGGTTCCTGGCCGCCGGTCCCGCCGACTTGATCAGGTAGGGCCCGAACTCCCGCTCGAGTACCAGCCGGCCCAGCTTCCGATACTCCGCGGCGATCGCGGCGATCAGCTCGGGCATGCCGATCGGCCGGTCCGCGCCGGCCGCCAGGTAGCCGGCGGTGGTCGCCGCCGACCGGATGTTGCCGCCGGACATGGTGAACGCCCGCGCGCAGAAGTCCAGATCGAGATCGCCCCCGACCGGGACCGGGGGGCGCAGGCAGCGCTGCCAGATCGACCGGCGGGACCGCTCGTCCGGCGCGGGGAAGTCGATGATCATGTCCAGCCGCCGGGTGAACGCCTCGTCGATATTGGACCGCAGGTTGGTCGCGAGAATGGCCAGACCATCGAAGGTTTCCATCCGCTGCAGCAGGTAGGCGCTCTCGATGTTGGCGTACCGGTCGTGCGCGTCGCGCACCTCGCTGCGCTTGCCGAAGATCGCGTCGGCCTCGTCGAACAGCAGCACCGCATTGACCCCACCGGCCTCGGTGAAGATCCGTTCCAAGTTCTTCTCGGTCTCCCCCACGTACTTGTCGACGACGGTCGCCAGGTTGACCGTGTAAAGGTCCAACCCGAGTTCCCCGGCGATCACCTCCGCGGACATCGTCTTGCCCGTGCCGGAGTCCCCGGCGAACAGCGCGGTGACCCCGCGCCCGCGGCCGCCGCCGAGCCGCATCCGCCACTCGACCAGCACCCGGTCCCGGTTGCGGGCCCGGGCGGCCAGGTCCCGCAACTGTCCGCGAGCGGCCTCCGGCAGCACGATGTCGTCCCACCCGACCTGTGGCTCGACCCGACGGGCCAGCCGCTCCAGGCCCGCCGCGTTCTGGGCCCGCGCGCCCCGGCGCAGGTCCTCGGCGGTCAACACACCGCCGTCAAGTTCCGCGGACGCCGAAGCCGCCGCGACCGCCCGCGCGACCTGGCCCGGCCCGAGGACGAAGTGCATCGGGATCGTGCTCGGATCGATCGCGGCGCCGGTCCCGGCGTCGGCGCGGCTCGCCAGCTGCGCCGACCACAGCCCGATCCGATCGGTCGGGGTCAGGGTGCCCGCGTCCAGCAGCAGGGGCACCCGGTCGGTCCAGCTCGGATCCCAGGTGACCCGACCGACCACCGCGACGGGTACCGGCAGGTCCGTCACCATCCGCAGCGCCTCGGGCTGCTCGGTCAGCGCCTCGACGGGGCCGGCGACCACCCCGGCGCCGCGCAGCAGCGCCTCCCGGCCGAGCACCGTGACCACCTCCCGCGGGTCGCGGTGCAGCGCGAGGCGGGACAGTTCGACGCCGAGCACCGGACGGCCGGCCTCCTGCAACGCCGCCGCGGCGACCGATGGACCGATCCCGGCGCCGGACTCCCGCACGTACACCAGCGGCTGCCCGGCCCGCAGGGCCCTGGCCAGCTGGCGCGAACGGTCGCCGGGGAACGGCACCGGATCGGTGAGGACGCCGACCAGCGTGGGGTCCACCGCGTCGTCGCCCAGCAGGTGCGCCGCCACCCGGTCCGGCACCCGCACCGCCCGGGTCAGGAACGGCCGGTCGACCTCGTCCAGAACGACCAACGACCGGTCGACCAGCGGGCCGCCCGGCATCAGCCGGGACCGGGCCGGCGCCGACGCCGGCGAGACGTCGGCCAGCGCGAGGGTCAGGCCGATGGTCGCGCGTCGCCGGGTCACGTCGTCGTTGAGGTAGCCGTAAAGCCGCTCGAAGCGGCTGTCCAGGTCGGGCACCAGCGCGATGACCAGGATCTCGGTGTCCAGCTCGGTCAGCCCGGCGTCCGCGGCGAGGCGGCGCAGCCGGATGCGCGCGCCGCCGGACTCCGCGGCGTCCGCCTCCGCCTCGATCCGCTCGCGGGCGGACCGGTCGGGCCGCGGCGGCCCGGCGGCCGGGGCGAGCAGCTGGTCGACGACCTCGTCGGTGACATACAGGCCGCGGAAGGGGTCGTCCGGCGCCGGATCGTCGGCGCGGCGGTGCTGCACGAGGGCGCGAATGCGGTCCTCCACCAGACCGACCCGGCGCAGCAGGTAGGTCAGTCCCGCCGGATCCTGGTCGTCACTCATTTGTGATCGATCCCGCTCGACCGCCGGCGGCGCGGCTTCGGCTTGGGCTCCGGCTCGGGCGTCGGCTCGGGTGTCGCGTCCGGTCCCCCGGTCGCCGGGGATGCGGCTGCCGTCGGCCCCGGGTCGCCCCCGGCCAGCTCGCGCCAGGACATCCCGCGGGAGATGACGGCCGGGCGGTCGGATCGTGACTCGCCGAACCCGGGCTGTCCCGACCGGGCGCCCGCGGCGCCGCCGCCGACCGGTGCCGCGCGACCGGACGCGGCCCGGTCCTGCGCGACCTCGGCCGCGGGGGTATCCGCGCCGCCCACCGCGGTGAGCCGCTGCCTGTCCTCCCGGGGCGGCCAGCCCTGCCCGCCGGCCGCGCCCAGCGAGATCGTCGGCGGCCGCTCGACCGGCGGCCCGGCGTGGTATTGCTGGCCGGTGTCGGTGGGCGCGCTGACCACGATGTCCAGCGACGGCTTCAGCTCGCCGCCGAGTGCCGACCAGACGTCGGCGAACGATCGGTCCTCCGGCGGCGGCAGGGCGACGGTGACCGGGACCGGCAACGCCAGGTCGGCCAGCGGCCCGGTCAGGAACTCGGTGGGGATCGAGTCGTGCCGCAGGAAGCAGGACAGCAGCGCGGATAGCAGGCGGTGTTCGTCCTCGGGTCGCTGCGTCCACGCCGTCACCAGGTAGGAAAGTTTGAAGTGCCGGGGCGGCAGATGCCGGGCCCGGACCCGGTCGCGTTCGTCGTACTCGTTGATCAGCCCGCGTTCCCGGCGGCGCAGGTCCTCGCGGATGTCGTACAGGTAGACGTCGATCGTCGGCACGTTGCGCCGGCCCGCCCAGTCCTTGGTCGGGGCGTCGAACACCACCTCCACCTCGGTGCCCGCGGTCGCCTCGCGCTCGATGAGCGAGCGCAGCGCGACGTCGACCTCGTGGATCACTCCCCTACTCTGCCTGTGCGGCCGGCCGCGGTCCATGCGGTCGCGGACAACTTGCCGGGCAGGTCTGGTTGCCCCAAGGGGCACATCAGATGAGGCCCTCCCGCACCGCGTAGGCCACGGCGTGGGATCGGTTGCGCAACTGCAGCCGGGTGGTCACGTCATGCAGGATGTTCTTGACCGTGCGCTGGCTGTAGGACAGCCGGCCGGCGATCTCCGCGGTGTCGTGACCGTTGGCGACCAGCTTGAGCACCTCCGCCTCGCGATCGGACAGGCCGGTGAACGCGAGCCCGCGCGGCGCGAGCACCTGTCGCTGCAGCCGACCGACCTGGCCGAGCAACCGGCCGAGCAGGTCCGGCGGGACCTCACCCTCGCCCGCGGCGACCCGCAGGATGGCCCGGGCCAGCGACTCCGGGGTGGCGTCGCCGCGACGGAGCAGGCCCCCGACGCCCGCCTCGGCCGCGGCGACCAGCGTCGCGTCGTCGATCACCCGGGCCACCAGGACCGTGCGGGGGATGGATCCGCGCTGGAGTGCCCGCAGCACCCGCAGCACCTCGTCGTTGAGCCCGTCGGCGACCACCACCGCCACCGTGGCCTCGCCCAGGTGCTCGGCGTCGACCACCCGGATTTCCGGGCGCTGCCGTAGCTGGCTGATAACGCCCGCCTGCGAGATCGGATCGCCGGCGTAGACGTAGGTCGGCACCGGAGCCTGGGGCCCGGAATGCCCGGCGGGATGCTCGAAAGATGACGTGGACTGCATGATGAGCCTCCCGGAGACCGTGCGGTGGTGCACTCCACCTGCCTGATCGGGAATGGTGCGGGTCGACGTCAACGTCCGCTCAACGTGGTCTGCGCCGCGTGTCCGGATCGCTCAACGCACCGAACCCGCTGGTCAACGGGGCGCTCAACAGGCGCTCAACGCCGAACCTGCAGCCATAGGGCTGCCCGTTCGTGTCGATGGTGCGGACCGGGAGACGATCAGGTGGTCAGCAGACCCTCGCAGGCCGGCACCTGCGCCATCAGCGCCTGCAGCTCGTCGCCCTGGAAGTCGCTCAGCCCGTAATCACCCTGGCCGAGTTGCTCGATCTCGAAGTTGATCTGCTCGATGGCGGCGTCGATCGACCCCCGGTCGGGCGCCGCCTGGATCACCACGGCGGCGCCCAAGCTGATCGATGACAGGTCGTTCAGATAGGCCAGGTACCCGTCGTGCAGGTCCTGGCCACCGGCGAACGTCGGGGCGTCGAGGGCGTTCATCCGATCGGTGATGCCGATCAGGGTGTCGGTGAGGTCGGAGTAGTAGGTGACGTAGGCGTCGCGGTACTCCTCGTCGGTGGCCGTGCCGTCCACCGTGGGCACGGCGAACAACGAGCCGAGGAGCGTGCCGATGTCGGTGCAGCTGTTCTGCAGCCAGACCGCGGTGGTGGCGTCCAGTTCGGTGGGGTCGACCACCACGGTCACCGTGCGGTCGTCGAACGAGGTCGACGCGCTGGACGACGAAGTGGTCGGCGCATGGCTGCTGGTCGATGGTGCCGACGACGAGGTCGGCGCCGACGTAATGCTGGAAACGCTCCCACCGGCGGCCGGAGTGCCGGCAGTCGCCGACGAGCACGCAACGGTGAACACGGCGGTGGACAGCAGGGCGGCCGCGGCCAGGCTCTGCCTCAGGTTGATACGCAGTTTCATTTGACGGACACCTCAAGAGGAAGCACCCGCGAGGCGGGTGATGAATGTGGTCTCTTTCGGCCGAGCGGGGCAGGCACCGATGTTCTTGCTGGCGCGGCCGAACGGGTAGCAGGAGCACCCCGATGGGCGAACGAGACATCGCGGCAGCCATTGAGACCTGGATCACGTCCCAGGCGTGGTCCGTCGGGTCAGGTGGCGGCGACCATGACATCGTCGGCACGCGACGGGGCCGCGGTGACACCGGGTGAGCGCTCCCGGATGCGCTGGCTGATCACCTGCGAGATGCCGTCGCCCCGCATCGAGACGCCGTACAGGGCGTCGGCAGACTCCATGGTGAACTTCTGGTGGGTGATCACGATCAGCTGCGAGGACTCCCGGAGCTCGGCCATCAGCGAGACCAGCCGGGTCAGGTTCACCTCGTCCAGCGCCGCCTCGACCTCGTCCATCACGTAGAAGGGGCTGGGCCGGGCCCGGAAGATGGCGACCAGCAGGGCGACCGCGGTCAGCGACCGTTCCCCGCCGGAGAGCAGGGACAACCGCTTGACCTTCTTGCCCGGCGGCCGGGCATTGACCTCGATGCCGGTGGTCAGCATGTTGGCCGGGTCGGTGAGCACCAGCTCGCCGTCGCCGCCCGGGAACAGCGTGGAAAAGACGATCTTGAACTCCCGCTCGACGTCCCAGTAGGCGGCGGCGAACAGCTCCAGGATCTTCTCGTCCACCTCCTTGATCACCTGCAGCAGGTCTTTTCTGGTGGTCTTGAGGTCCTCCAACTGGGTGGACAGGAACTTGTGCCGCTCCTCCAGGCCCGCGTACTCCTCGAGGGCGAGCGGGTTCACCTTGCCCAGCGCGGTCAGGTCCCGTTCGGCCCGGCGCAGCCGTCGTTCCTGGGTGGGTCGGTCGTAGGGCATGGCCGGCGGTGCGGCGACGTCCTCGCCGCGCTCCCGGGCCGCCTCGTACTCGGCCATCTCCTGCGGATTCGGCGGCACCGGAATCGATGGTCCGTAGCCGGCGATGAGCTCGTCGGCGGGGATGGCGAACTCCTCCACCGACTTGTCGGCCAGCTGTTGGGCAAGCATCGTCTGCTGGGCGCGCAGCACCTCGCCGGAGTGCACCGCGTCGGTCAGCTTGTCCCACTGGGCCTGCAGCTCGGCGACCCGGAGCCGGGCCTCGTGCAGGACGGCGTCGACCTCGGCCCGACGCTGGGCGCCGGCGTCCTTCTCGGCGGCCGCCTCGGCCAGTGTCCGGACCAGCCGCTGGGCCACCCGCTCCCCCAGCTCGGCCACCCGGGTGGCCACCGCGGCCTGTACGACGCGCCGCTGGTTGGCCGCGGCGATCCGCCGCCGCTGGTCGCGTTCGGCGGCGGCGGCGCGGCGCAGCGACTCCCCGGCGCCGGCCGCGGCGGCAGCGCGCTCCTCCGCGGAGCGGTGCACCAGGCGGGCCTCGACCTCCCGTTGCCGGGCCTCGTCGGCCGCGTCGGCCAGTTCGTCCCGCAACGAGGTGTCGACCTCCACCGGGGCCTGCTCGGACTCGACCGCCTGCAGCCGGGACTCCAGCTCCTCGACCACCTGCCGGTGCTGGTCGCGTGCCACTTCGGCGGCCTGCCGGCGTTCCTGCAGCCGGCTGGCCTCGGCGGCCGCGGCCCGGGCGGCGGACCCGTTGCGGGCGAGCTCCTCGGCGACCGCGGAGATGTGTGCGTCGGACTCGTTCAGCGCGGCCAGGGCGGCGGCGGCCAGCTCCTCGGCGGCGCCCACCCGAGCCTGCGCCGCGGCCAGCGCGGTCTTCAGCTCGCCGATCCGGACCTGGGCGGCCGCCAGCTCCGTCGCCGCCTGATCACGGGTGGCCTGGATCTCCAGCAGGGTCTGCCCGCCCGCGCTCCCGCCGTGGGCCCAGTCCGGGCCGATCGTGTCGCCGTCATCGGTCACGCACCGGACGTCGGGCTCGCCTGCGATCAGGCCGACCGCGGCCGCAGCATCCGGTACCACCGCAACGCGCTCCAGGGTGCGGGCCAGCGCCGGCATCAACGATTCGGGAGCCCGGATCAGGTCGATCGCCCAGTGCGTGCCCACCGGCAGGTCCGGCCAGGACCGGCGGTCGGGCCGGCTCCGGGCGCCCTGGATGAGGATGCCGGCGCGTCCACTGTCGCTGCTGCGCAGCAGGTCCAGCGCCTGCACCGCGTCGTGCACCGACCGCACCGCGACCGCGTCGGCGACCGCGCCGAGGGCCGCGGCGATCGCGGTTTCGTGGCCCGGGGTGACCGTGATCGCGTCGGCGACGCCGCCGACGAGACCCGGCGCGCCGTCGGTGCCGGCGGCCAGCAGGTCCGCGGTGCCGTCGCGGCGGTCCAGCCCGAGCGCCAGCGCCTCGACCCGGGCCTGCAGGGACGACGCGGCAGTCTGGGCCTGGCGGAACTCGTCGGTCAGCTCGGCCGCGACGGTCCGGGCCAGCTCCAGTTCGGCGGTGGCCAGCTCGTGGGCCTCGTCCAGGCCGACCTCGGAGGTGTCCAGGTCGCCGACGGTGCTCTGGGCCCGGGTGAAGTCGGCCTGGGCCTGGGTCGCCCGGTCGCGGGCCTCGGTGACGGCGGCGGACAGGCGCTGCACCTCGTCGCTGCCGGCCGACAGCCGGGACCGCGCGGCCTGCACCTGACCGGCCAGCTTGGCCAGGCCCTCACGCCGGTCGGCGATCAGCCGGCTCGCGGCGGCCAGTTCGTGCTCGGCCGCGCGCAGCGCGCGTTCGCGATCGGTGCGCTCCTCGCTGGCCGCGGCCAGCTGGTCGGCGGCCGCCTCGACCGCCTCCACCAACGCCTCGTGCTCGGCCTCGGCGCGTTCGGCCCGGGCTTCCAGTTCGTCCGGGTCGCGCCGCGATTCCGTCGCCTCCTGGGCCGGTGCGGACAGGTTCCGGGCGCGTTCGGCGGCCAGCGCGACGGTGCCGCGGATCCGTTCGGCCAGTGCCGACAGGGCGAACCAGGTCTCCTGCGCCCTGGCCACCGCCGGGCTGAGTTCGGCCAGCTCGGACTCGGCCGTGCCCAGCCGCTCGGTCGCCTGCGCCAGGTCACGCTGGACCCGAGTGCGGTGCTCGACGGCGGCCTGCTCGTCGACCGCGTCCTGCTCGATCTTGGTCAGGATCTCGGTGAGTTCGTCGGCCAGCAACCGCATCTTCGCGTCGCGCAGGTCGGCCTGCACTCCGGCGGCCCGCCGGGCGACCGCCGCCTGCCGCCCCAACGGCCCCAGCTGGCGGCGGATCTCGGCAGTCAGGTCGGTGAGCCGGTTGAGATTGGCCTGCATCGCGTCGAGCTTGCGGATGGTCTTCTCGCGGCGCTTGCGGTGCTTGAGGACGCCGGCCGCCTCCTCGACGAAGGCACGTCGGTCCTCGGGCCGGGCCGATAGCACGGCGTCGAGCTGTCCCTGGCCGACGATGACATGCATCTCCCGGCCGATGCCGGAGTCCGACAGCAGCTCCTGGATGTCCAACAAGCGGCACGAGGAGCCGTTGATCTCGTACTCGCCGACGCCGTCGCGGAACATCCGGCGGGTGATGGACACCTCGGCGTAGTCGATGGGCAGCGCGCCGTCGGAGTTGTCGATGGTCAGGGTCACCTCGGCGCGGCCCAGCGGTGGCCGGTCGGCCGTGCCGGCGAAGATGACGTCCTCCATCTTGCCGCCGCGCAGCGCCTTGGCGCCCTGCTCGCCCAGCACCCAGGCGATCGCGTCCACCACGTTGGACTTGCCCGAGCCGTTCGGCCCGACCACCGCCGTGATGCCCGGCTCCAGCCGGAGCGTGGTGGACGACGCGAAGGACTTGAACCCCTTCATGGTGAGGGACTTCAGGTGCACGGGCGGGTCCCTCCCCTGGGCTGCACGGATCCGGGCGCGGTGGTTCTCCGGTCACGATGACGCTACCGGCCGGGTCCGACGGAGTCGGGGAAGCTGACGGGCTGAGTCGCGGGCGCTGCGGTGTGAGCGGGAACACCCGCCACTGCGCGGTGGGCTGAGCTCACTCGGTTGACCAGCTATGCCCCGGTGCGGTTCGCATCGGGGCGTTGCCGTGCTGGCAGCTCTCGCTCTTTGATCATCCGACGCCGAAACCCCGGAACGTGCCCCTGGCCTCGGCGAACTGCGCGACCACCTGGTCGACCGAGCCCGGGGTCTTTCCGTCCCGCAACCAGGCGAGCAGCTCGTCGCAGGCTTCCTGCGTCCCTTCGACCACCACCTCGACCCGGCCGTCGGCGAGGTTCGTGGCATTGCCGACCAGGCCCAGTTCCATCGCCCTGGTGCGGGTGTACCAGCGGAAGCCCACGCCCTGCACGTACCCGTGCACGAACGCCGTCATCCGGACCGTGCCCGGCTCGGGCCCGTCGTCGGTCGCTTCTGCTTCGTCATGGGAACGGCCGAACCACTTCATGCCGTTCATCCTGCCGGGTCGGGCCCCAGGACCCTCAGCCGCCGCGGTTCTGCACCACGTGGGCCAGTTCGTGGGCCAGCGTCCGCTGATCGGCCAGGCCCGAACCCTCACCCAGCACGATGTCGGAGCCGGCGGTGAAGGCCAGCGCCCCGAGCTGCCGGTTCAGCGCCCCGGCCTGCGGTCCGGTGTGCACCCGCACATCGGAGAAGTCGGCGCCGAACGCGCCCTCCATCCGGTTCCGCACCGGTTCGGGCAGCGGGTGCCCGGCCCCACGCAGCCGTTCGATGGACGAGCGGGTCGCCGGTGACAGTGCGCCGCCCTCGGCCCCGACCTCGGGCTCGACCGCGCGCCGCAGCGGCGTGGCAGAACCGCCGCCACCACCCAGCCGCTGCAGGACGGCCAGGCTCACCTGATCGGCCTGGCGCTCGGCCGGGTCTTGGACGGAGCCGACGATCAGCGGCCCGGTCGGGGCCGGCACCGCGACCGGGGCGAACACCGGCCCATCCGGTTCGACCACCGGCCTGGGAGCGCCGTCACCGGCCGGCCGGACGTCGTGTGCGCCCGACCGCCGCTCCTGCCCCTGCTCCTGGAAGATGGCCACCCGCGACATCATCCTCGGATCCACCGCCCGGCGGAAGTCCACCGGCCCACGCTCATGTACCGATGATTCGCTCGGCAAGCCTTGCTCAGCCGCGGGATCGGTAGACGATCAGCCGCCGATCCGAGATCGCCAGCTCGACCACGTCTTTCGGATCGGTGATCTCGCCGTCGTGGGCGACCGGTTTGGGCCCGGACAGCGACTCGATCCGCACGTGCGCGGTCTCGAGCTCTCCGTAGACCTTGCTCAGCCGGGCGACGCCGATGATCGAGTACAGGATGGCCCGGGTGCGCGACAGCCGGCGGTCGGCCCGCAGGTACTGCACGTCGAGCACGCCGCCGGCCAGCTGATCCCGCCAGGCGGGCGCCAGGCCACGGGGCGCGTACCGGCCGTTGCCGATGAACACAATCCAGATCGGGTGCTTCTCGCCGTTGATGACCAGATCGATCGGCTTCTCGTGGCGCAGGGTGCGCAGGATCGCGTACGCGGTTCCGGGCCACTTGCCCATCCGTTTGGCGTACTTGTCCCGGCGTCGCACCATTTCCGGGTACTGCCCGATGCTGGAGGTGTTCAGGAACGCGACACCGTCGATGGTGGCCAGGTCGACCATGCCGGCAACCCCGTTCTCCACGGCGGCGACGGTGCTCGCGTCGGTGTCCAGGCCGAGTGCCTTGGCGAAGTGGTTGTAGGTGCCGGCCGGGAACACGGCCAGCGGCAGGTGGTGCCGATGCGCCAGCTGGGCCACCGCGGCAACGGTGCCGTCGCCGCCGGCGACCCCGAACGCCGCCGGCAGATCCTCGGCCAGCGCCTCGATGTCGGTGCCTGGCTGCCACTCGACGATCCGAGCCTTGGGCAGGGCCCGGGCAATGGAGTCGGCCGCGCCGTCGGAGCTACCGGATCGGGCGTTGAGGATCACGGTGAGGCCATCCCCCTGCGCCAGGGCGGGTGCGATGCCGGCCGCCGTCAGCGCCGGACCCCACGGCTTGACCGGCCACATCGCCCGTCCGATCAGCGCGATGGTGATGCCGACGGCG
>Ga0164241_10003059_pt1 | contig 17305 bp, 13 predicted proteins | sample OricomyardsoilBY_FD_108780 | JGI IMG/M metagenome (GOLD analysis project Ga0164241, IMG submission 108780) | Backyard soil microbial communities from Emeryville, California, USA - Original compost - Back yard soil (BY) | ecosystem: Environmental > Terrestrial > Soil > Unclassified | place: USA...
CCCATTTGCTCTGGAATTGGGGGCTGTCCCCATTTCATTTCCTGACGCGCGCGCGACTTGAGGTCGCCAAGAGAGTCCGCCGTGGGCAGGCGTAGCGGCCAACCCAGCCGTCCCCGTCCGCCACGAGACCCCCAACGCACGACCTCCGCCACCGCAACCCCAACAGGTCTGTCCCCGTTTGCTAGGAATCGAGGAATGTCCCCATTAGACGTAGCTCAGCCACCAGGCGCGGTTGGTCGCCTTCACCTTCGCCACCCAGCGGCAGAACGGGTACAGCACGCCGACCACCGAGATCCAGATGATGTACACGCCAGCCAGCGGGATTCCGTAACCCTGCGGATAAAACGGTGGGAACGTCATGAGCTGGTGCACGTCGAAACCCTGCCGCACTCCCAGCAACAGGCTCAAGGTGTGCAGCAGGTAGAAGTGCGCGACGTAAAACGCAAACGGCACTCGCCCGAAAATCACGAACACATCCTTGAAACCGCCCCGCATGCGATCCGCGTACGCGCAGAAAATGGCCGCCGGCCCGAGCGTCATCGCCAGGAACAACAGGCTGGGCGGGTACTTGGTGACGTTGAGGAAATCGATCAGCGTGCCCGCGGCGGTGGCCTGGGCCTGCCAGTGGTTAGGCTCACCGTACGCGTCGACGAGCCGCAGCACGATGAACAGCGCGGTGATACCGAGGCCCCAGCGGATCAACGCGCGGTCGCGCGAGGCCGCCTCGCGCTCGAACAGCACGGAAGCACCGAAGCCGAGCAGCATCACGCCGAACCAGGGCAACAGCGGGTACAGGAAGAAGAAGTGGAACGGGCCCATGTCCCTGGAGATCACCGAATGCAGGGCGGCCCACAGAGGCTGGCCGGTGTCCTGCAATCCCGAGGCTTCAGGCCAATGCCCATCGAGCAGGTTGTGGCCCAGCACGATGGCGGCGCCGAGGATGAGGCAAACCTTGCGGCCGAGAAACTGCGCACCCGCCAGCAACACCATGCTGGCACCGATGGCCCAGATCACCTGCATGAACGCCAGGGTGCGCCCCCCTGTCTGTTCGATGCCGCCGGGCGCGAACGTGGTCGCCGTGGAGATCACGAAGACCTCGATGAGGATCAGCCACACGCCGCGCGTCAGCAGGAACCACGCAAGGTCGCGCGGCGATTTACGCGCCGCCGTGAGGCCGGCGCTGGTCCCCGACAGGAACACGAACACCGGCGCGCAGAAATGCGTGATCCAGCGCGTCAGCGCCAGCACCAGCGGCACGTTCGGATCGCCCATCGGATCGATGGCCGCACCCGCGTGGAAGAAGTCGCGCGTGTGATCGATCGCCATGATGACGATGACCAGTCCGCGCAGCATGTCGATGGAGCTCAGGCGGTAAGCCCGTTGGTCTTCGTTCACGCGTATGCCTCCCCCCGGAGGCCGGCATATTGAAACTTTCGCCGCGATCGGGCAAATGACAGCCAATGAAAATCCAGCTGTACGGTATCCCCAACTGCGACACCATGAAGAAAGCGCGTGCCTGGCTCGAATCTCAGCGTGTCGACTACGAATTCCACGACTACAAGAAGTTGGGTATCGAGCGCGCCAGGCTCGAAACCTGGATACGGGCGGTAGGCTGGGAAGTGCTGCTGAATCGCGCCGGCACCACGTTCCGCAAATTGCCGGACGCGGCCAAGGCCAATCTCACCGAGGCCAAGGCCGCGAAGCTCATGCTCGAGCAGCCGTCGATGATCAAGCGCCCGGTGCTCGAGCGCGGCAAGACCTTGCTGGTGGGGTTCAGCCCGGAGAAATACGCAGCTTTGAAGTAGGCGCGCGGGTCATCCACCGATCCGCCTCCTCACGCGCCCACTACCAGCCTCAGGTCGGCACGGGAGTCAGCGGCAGGCTACGCGGATACTTGCGGCCATTGAGCAGCTTGCCCAGGAACGTGGAACGCACCAGGTAGTGATAACTCGCCAGCAGCAGTGCGCCGGCGACGCCCAAGATCAGCACGAACTTGATCGTCCAGTGCAGCGGCCAACGCATCATCCAGGCCTGCAACGACCAGACGATCGGCACGTGCACCAGGTACATCCAGTACGACGCGTCCGATAGATAGCGCCAGCGCGCGCTCGGCGCCGAGCACCAGGTGAGCGCGGCGCCGGAGAGGCCCAACACCCAGCACCATACGCCCAGCACATAGACGAAGGCATACGACGCGCGTTTCTCCATGGACATGACCAGCGGCGTGAAATGCGAGCGCACGTCCGTGAGCGACATGGCAACCACGGTCGCCACCACGGCGACGGCGACATACAGCTTCCAGTCGCGACGCAGCTGGTCGAACAGCGATTGCTGGCGATGGATCCACCAGCCGACGAGGAATGCGCTGCCGTAGGCAAACAAGCCTGGCGCATTCGGTATGAAACCCGCGATCGGCGCGGGGATGCCGCCCATCTGGATCCACGACGGTGTGAGATACAGCACCGTGGCAATGGGCAGCGCGAGCAGCAGCGGCGCCACGCGCCAGGACAAGGTCGCGCGCAGCACGGAATCCATGATCCCGCGCAGCCTGCCCTGCGCATCGAGCCGCGTGCCCACGGCGCGCAACGCCAGCAGCAACACGTACATCACCAGCAGTAGATAGAGAAACCAGAGGTGGAACCAGGGGATGCCCGGCGGCATTCCCGGCGGCCCGCCCTGGCCGGGCTGCATGCCCTGTTGCTTCGCGGCCCAGACGATGGGCACCACCACCAGCGGCAGCAGCAGTGGATAGAAGATCAGCAACGGCAGGCCGACGCGGCGCAGGCGGTTCTTCACGAAACCGCCCGTGCCCAGCCGCTGCATCAGCAGCCGCGCGAAGAAACCGGCCACCATGAAAAACAGCATCATGCGGAACATGTGCACCGCGAAGAAGAACAACTCGAGCGTGAGGCTCTGCGAGACGTCGGCGATCGGAAAACGCAGCTCGCGGAACCCGACCAGGAACGACATGGTGGCGTGCAGCACGATGCCCAGCAGCAGCGCGCAGGCGCGCAACGCGTCGAATGCGTGGAAACGTTCAGTATCGTTCACGGTGGACCTCGAGACGGTTCGCAAAACTTTCCAGGCGCTGGCGGCGCCGCGCGGAGCGGCGCACCAGCGACAGATTCCAGGCGAGTACGGCGCACATCCAGATGGCGGCGGCGGCCAGCGCCAGCAGCGAGCCGCTATCTACTGCCGTCAAGTGACGCAGCATGTATGAGCCGAGGAACGCGATCACGAACAGCACCACGAAGCAGATCGCGCGCCCGAAGCGCAGCTGGGACGCCACCCAGTCCTCGCGGGCCATGCTGATGCGCAGGCTGGTCAACAGGTCTTCGCCGCCCAGGGGTTCGGCGTCGCCACGGCGCAGCGCCATCCAGCCCGTGACCAGGCAGAAGGCAATGAAGATGCTCGCAAACCAGACGTACGGCGAGACCACGGACAGCCAGATGCCGACGGCGATGCCGAGCCCGAGGCCGGCGAGCTCCACGCCGGCCAGCATGCGCATCACCCAACGCTCCTGCTGCCGGTGACGGTCGAGTTCATCGATTGACACCGCGGCGCCCTCGGCCTGCCACAGCCGCGTCAGCTCCATCCAGTCGGCGGGTTGCTGGCTCATGCGCGGAACCTCTCTCGCAACATCTCGCGTGCACGCGTGCCGCGCAGCGACACCGCGTTCACGGTGATTCCCAGGGTCTCGGCGATCTCGGTGGGCGAAAAACCTTCGAGCATCAGCACGGCGACTTCGCGCAGCGAGATCGGCAGCTGGCGTACCAGCGCCGTGAGGCGCGCCCGTTCGTCGTGCTGGATGACCTGGTCCTCGGGCGTGCGCTCCGCGGCCACGAGATCCTCGGACAACGGTGCCAATGCCGGCTCGCGCACCGCCCGGTCGACGTGCGTGGCGATGCGGTATTGCGCGATGCGCGCGATGTAGGTGCGCTCGGAACACTGGCCGCGAAACGCCGGCCACGCACGCCACACCGCCACCAGGATGTCCTGCGCGAGATCGCGCGCCCGTTCGGGATGCGCCTCGTGACTGGCCGCGAGCCGATGACACATGGGCGCGTACTCGCGCAGGATGCGCTCCAGTCCCTCTATCGCAAGTGGTTCGGACATAACTCCGGCATCTGGGACGGTCATCCACTCAACAGTACCGGCGGCACGGAATTCCTGTCAGCCATAAAAAAGGCGCCGCCCGTTCCGCACGGGCGGCGCTTTTCATGGGGGCTACGTTTTCCCCTCTCGGGGCGTGTCCCCTCTCCCCGTCCCCCTCGCCCAACCCCGGATCAGAACCCGAACTTCGCCGTCACGGCCCAGAACATTCCCGGCAGATCGTAGGTGCCGGCGTCGTAGCCATTGAGCTGGCAGCTGTAGCAGATCGGCGGATCCTCGCCGAAGATGTTGTTAGCCGTCAGCGCGAGCTTGAAATTCTCCACGCCGAAGGCCTGCGTCCACGCCACCTGCACGTCGTTGTAAATGGTGTTGCCGAGCTCGTGGAACGTCTCCTGGTTGTTGCAACCCGGCACGGCCGTGATCGGCGCGTTGCCGCAGTACTCCTTGACCGCGTCGACGTAGCGCGTGATGAAGCTCACCGACCAGACGCCGCGCTCCCAGCCCAACTGCAGGTTGGCCTGGTATTTCGGGATCGCGCTGTCGCTGACCTCGATGCCTTCGGCACGCTGCGCCACGATGCCGTCGGTGTCGACGGCCTCATAATTGCCCACCCAGGTGGCTTGCAATCCTGCGCTCAACCGGCCCCAGGACAATTCGTTGCCACGCCAGTCGACCTTGAAGTCGAGGCCGTCGGTCTTGATGGTGCCGAGGTTGTCGAGGAAGTTCTGCGGTGGCGCCAGGTTTCCGCCGGGCACGCGGGCGAACGGCGAACACAGCGTCGCGTCGGTGCCACCCGCGCCGAGACAGGCGTTCAGCAAGGCCTGGATGTCGCGCGCCTGGATGCCGTCGTCGATTTCGTAGTTGAAATACGTGAGCTCGAAGGTCAGCCGGTCGGAGAAACCATCGGCCCAGGTCGCGTCGTGTACCACCCCGAACGTGTAGCTGTCCGACGTCTCGGGCTTCAGCTCCGGATTGCCGCCGGTGAAGGTGGTGATCTGGGTGTTGGCCTGCTGGAAGTTGTTGGGTACACCCTGCGCGCGGCACGCGGTTTCCAGCGGCGTGCTGTTGGGATTGCCGTCGCCGGCATCCACCACCACGGTGCCGGTGGGCCCGCAAGGATCGACCAGCGTCGCGCCGAATTGCGTGAGCCCGTACAACTCGCCGATGTTCGGCGCACGGAAGCCCTTCGAATACGTGCCACGGAAGGCCAGCGCCTCGATGGGTTTCCAGCGGAAGCCCGCCTTGCCCGTGACCTCGCTGCCGAAGGTCGAGTAGTCAGACCAGCGCAGCGCGGCGTTCAGGTCGAGCGACTCCAGTACCGGGAAGCTGAATTCGGCGTACACCTCGTCGACGTCGTAGCTCGCGCTCACCGGTGCGGCGAACGAGTCCTGCGACTCGCCCGTCTGGCGCAGTGGATCCGGCCGGAATTCTCCGTCGTACTTGCGATGCTCGGCGCCCACCGCGAAACCCGCGGCGCGGTCGCCGATGTCGAACAGGTCACCGGTGAGGTTGGCCGAAATCAGCGTCAGCTTCTGCGTGGAAGAATCGATCTGCGTGGTGCGTATGTAATCGATCATCTGCTGCGTGAACGGCCGCCCCTGGCCTCCGAACAGGTCGAGCGGCGTGCAGTTCGGGATCTGCGCGCACACCGCCGGGTCGCCCAGCGCGAGCTGGATGCGGCCGATGTTGTAGCCGTTGGTGAAGGTCTGGTCCGCTGAGTTTTCGGAAGTGACCAGGTTCACGTCCCAGTGATACTTGCTGTCGGAACCGAAAGTGCCGGTGACGCCGCCGTTCAGGTACCAGGTGTCGACGTCCTGCTCGAACACGCGCGGACCGACTTCCACCGGGCGGCGCGTGACCCAGCCGAAATTGCTGGACGCATCGAGATCGATGCCGAAGGGGTTGTAGGGATTGAGCGCCGAAATCGAGATGGTATCGGCGAGGCCGCCGGTGCCGGCATACGGTCCCACGAAGATGGGCTCGGGTGCGGCCTGGTTCTTCGACGAACGATTGTTGAACAGCCCCTTCGCATAGACACTGACGCTGTCCGTCACGTCGACGTCGACGCGCGCGAACATCGATTTGCGCTTCGACGGCGTGAGCAGGTAGTTGTACGGCGCGAAGTTGAAACGATCGTTGTCGCTCCAGTCGTGGTAGCTGCCGCCGGACGGATTTGCCGCGTTCCACGCCGGGGTCGTGGTGCCGTCATTCAGCGTGACGTCGTAGAAGAATTCCTGGCTGGCACTGCAGGAGCCGTAGCTCGCCGCGGGGCGCGTGGGATCGCAGAACGTGTAGCGGCCCTGCGGCGTGCCCGAACTACCGGCGAGCAATCCCGCGTTGGGCTGTGGGATTGCAGACTGGCTCCATTCCGCCGAGCCGATCGGGTCCTGGTCGAAATAGCTGGCCACGAACAGGCCGTGGAATTTCTCCCCGCCACCACCCAGCGTGACGCTGGCCTCGGTGGTGGGGCCCCCGAGATCGTATTCGCCGCGATAGGCGTCGAGCTGCACGCCTTCGAAGTTCTTGCGCGTGATGATGTTCACCACGCCGGCGATGGCGTCCGATCCATAGATGGCCGACGCGCCGTCTTCGAGCACCTCGACGCGATCGATGATGCTCATCGGGATGGTGTTGAGATCGGCCGCGCCCGAAACACCCGACGCCGACGACTCGTTCACCCAGCGGATGCCATCGACCAGCACCAGCACGCGCTTCGAACCGAGATTACGCAGGTCAACCTGCGCGGAGCCCGCACCGATGCCGCCGCCGTCCGCTGGATAGCCGAAGTTGCCGGAGGAGTTGAACCGGGCGTTCAGCGCCTTGCCGCCGGTGGTCGCCTGCTGCAGCAGGTCACCGATGCTCGCGAGCCCGGTGCGCTCGATCTGGTTGCGATCGATGATCGAGATCGGCTGCTGGGCGTTGGCGCTGGACTGGATGATGCGGGAGCCGGTGATCACGACTTCCTGCATCTGTTGATCATCTGGGGGTGTCTGCGCCTGCGCCGCCGTGGCGACCAACAGGAGCGGCACGTAACCAATAGGCTTTTTCATGCAATGACCCTTCCTGGTTGCTTGATCGCCGGCCCCTCCATGCGGCGAAGTGGTGGCATATCTACGCCTGCGCCGGGAAAAAGGGAAGGCGTATGTGGCACCTTTGCGACCAGCAAAGACGCTGTTGCGACCGATCGAAGGACCATCTGTGGTATGAATGCTACGCGCGTGTAGTTATTCAATTCATACCAAGCGCTGATTGAAGGTCGCAGTGGCGGCTGGTAAATCAACGGCAAACAAGAATCGACGAAGGATTTCCATGAAGGTCGCCCCCGCGCTGCCCGCGCTCGCGCTTTGTCTCGCTGTCGCCGCTCCCTCCTGGGCCGAGGAAGGACGCTTCTACGGCATGCTGCGCGAGCGTGATCTCACGCCGTTCGGCTTCCTGCGCCTGGACATGCGGCCGGCACATGCGGTGAGCATCGAGCCACACACCTTCGCCTTCGAAGCCACGCTCGGCTACCAGAACACCTGGGCGTTGAGCCCCGAGGTGGAGAAATATCTCGACGGCCTCGAGAAGGCGAAGACGCCGCGCCACCAGGTCGGCGCCGCCGACATCCAGGCGATCCGCGACCTGCCCGGCGAGAACTATCTACTCGACCTCGAGTCGGCCACGCTCGATCTGGCGTTCCACTACAAGATTTCGAGTCAGTGGTCGGTGTACGGCATCGCCACCGCCGTGTCCTACCAGGGCGGTTTCATGGACGACGGCATCGAGAAATTCCACCAGGCCTTCGGCTTCAGCACCTTCGGGCGGCACGCGCTAGCGCGCAACCAGACCAACCTGATCTACGACCTCAAGGGCGCGCAGGTGGTGCTGATGGATGCGCCGCGGACCAGCGGCTTCATGGACCCGGTGTTCGGGCTGCGTTACTCGGGTATCAACCTGCCGAGACACTGGCAGATGTCCGTCGAGGCAGCCGTCAAGGTGCCGCTCGATGGCGAACGGCTGCTGCTATCTACCGGGCGCACCGACTACGGCATGCAGGCGTCGCTGCGGCACCTCGGCCGGAGTAATGCCGTGCACATGGATTTCGCCGCCGTGTACTACGCCGGTGAGCGAGTGCCGGCGCCGCATGAATCGCAGGTCGTGCCAACGATCATCGTGGGCTGGGAACACATCCTCACCGAGCGCACCAACGTGAACCTGCAGGCCTATGCCAGCAAGAGCGTGTACACGCACGACCAGACGGACCTGAAGGAACTGCTCGAGGACAAGTACCAGTTGAGCCTCGGCTTGCGGCACCGCTTCGACTGTTGCCTGGTGTCGTTCGGCGTCACCGAGAACCTGCAGAACCTCAACAACACGCCCGACATCGGCTTCCAACTGGGTTTCGCGTGGGTGCCAAACCTCAAGCCGCAGCTGCGGTAGTGGTGTCAGGCAGGGATTATCGGGAACGCTCAGCCCTTGTGCTGACGAAGCGTGTCTGACAATCCCTGCCTGACACCACTTCCGACACCACTTCCCGAGCTTCTTGATCGCAGCGCGGTGGTGATGGTCGTGTCGCCGCCCGCGGCCAGCAGGGCCGTGGAGTTGAACTCCACCACCCAGGCCAGGCACTGGTCGGACGGCAGCGCGCCCGAGTAGCGATATCCCTGCGCGTAGTCGTAGCCCGCCACCGCCAGGAACTGCGCATCCCATTCCGTTTCCACACCTTCGGCCACGAGTTCCAGGCGCATGGCGTGCGCCATCTGCGCGGTGGACTCGACGATGATGCGATCGTCGCCGTTGTTGCGCATGCCCATGACGAAGGACTTGTCGAGCTTGAGCGCGTGCACCGGCAGGTCACGCAGGTAGCCCAGCGACGAGTAGCCAGTGCCGAAATCATCGATGGAGATCAGCACGCCGAGCTTGTGGATCTCCTGGATCACGCGCAGCGCGCGCGCCGGGTCCAGCATCATCGCGCTCTCGGTGATCTCGAGCTCCAGCGACGGCGCGGGAATGCCTGATAGTTCCAGCAATCGTTGCAGTTGCGCCGGGAATGCCGTGTCCTGCAGCAGGCGCGCCGAGAGATTCACGGCGATGCGCACGTGCACGCCGCGGTCGCGCCAGGCACGCACCTGCGACAGCGCGCAGCCCAGCGTCCACTCGGTCAGCGGGCGGATCAGGTCCGTGGCCTCGGCGATGGCAACGAATTCGGCCGGCGAGATCGCGCCTTGCTTGGGATGGAACCAGCGCACCAGCGCCTCGCAGCTGTCCACCATGCCGGTGCGCAGGTTGACCTGCGGCTGGAAGTGCAATTGCAGCTGGTTGTTGGCGATCGCGGAGCGCAGTTCGCCGCCGATGGCGAGCTTGCGCACGCTGTTCTCGTCGAGGGCCGAGTCGTAGTACTCGTAGGGCGTGCCACGTTTCTTGGCGACGTACATCGCCACGTCCGCGTGCCGCAGCAGCGTGCCGGCCTCGCTGGCGTCCTGCGGGAATCGCGCGATGCCGATGCTCACGCCGACTTCGATGGAAATGCCGGCCACATCGATGGGTGCGCGCAGGCAATCGGCCAGCGCCTGTGAAGTGTGGGCGATGGTCTCGGCCGAATGCGGCTGATCCAGCACCACCGTGAACTCATCACCACCGATACGCGCGATGAAGCCGCGATCGCCGAGCGCCTGCTGGAAACGCTGCGCCACCTCGCACAACACGCGGTCGCCGACGTTGTGGCCCAGCGTGTCGTTCACTTCCTTGAAGCGGCACAGATCGAGCATCAGCAGCGCAATCGAGGGTTGCGAACGATCCGGCGCCAGGCCGCGCTCCAGGTGCGCCAGCAGCGCGTCGCGGTTCGGCAGCGCGGTCAGTGAATCGTGCGTGGCCTGGTGCTGCAGGCGTTTGGTCTGCGCACGCCGCTCGCGGATGTCGCGCACGATGGCGGTGTGCAGTCGCTCGGTGGTCGATGAGATGCTCCGCACGCGGCTCACAGAGATTTCAACAGGGAACACTTCGCCGCTGAGCGTGCGCGCGTCGCACTCGCGGATCTGCCCGTGCAACGCCGCGAGTCGCGCGCTCGCGCCGTCTCCCGCCAGCAGGGTGATGAACTTGGCGATGGGTTCGTCGACCAGGTCGTAGGCCGCGCAATCGAACAGGCGCGAGGCCGCCGGGTTGGCCGTCTTGATGATGCCGTCGTCGTCGATGCAGACGATGCAGTCGGTGGAGGACTGGACCACGCTCTTCAATAGCGCGTCGCGGCGGCGCATGCCGACCGCGTAGGAAATCGCGCGCCAGGTCTGGATGTCGAGCGAGCGCACCGTGGCGGCCAGAAACAGCAGCGCAATGGCCAGCATGGGCGCCGCGCAGCCGATCACCAGGTGGCTGCCGGTGTAGCCGTAGACCGAGATGCCGACGGCCGCGATCGAGAGCAGCACCAGCACCACGAGGTTGCGCCGCCAGCTCGAATCGAACAGCAATGCGGCCAGCGCGATCCACGTCGCCAGCAGCAGCAATGAACCCCACGTCGGCACCGTTTTCGGCGCACCCAGGTTGACGGTTTCGGCGGCCAGCGCCTGCACCACGATGCCGGGCAGACTGCCGTACACCGGCACCGCGATCTGATCGTTGAGTTCGAGCGCCGTGGCGCCGACGAACACCGAGCGGCCCTTGAAGAACTCGCGTGACACGCGGCCTTCGAGCACGTCCACGTACGAGACATAGCTGAACGAGCTCGGCGATATCGAGAAGTCGATGGACACCGGCTGCTCTTCCGGCAGTCGCCGCTCCGGATCGATGACGCTGGCCATGCGTTCGCCGTCCAGAGTCCAGAAATTGCGCCACTCGCGCATCAGCCCGTCGAGGCCGGGCGTGCCGTTGACACCGACCAGGTCCACGCTGCGCGCGAACCGCGGCAGCGGCCGGGTCACGACCCGGTGGCTGTCCGCGCCGCTGGCGTACTGGAAGAAGGTGGGCAGGATGATTGGAAAATCGCGCCGCCGCGCCAGCGCCGAATCGAACACCGCATCATTGATTTCGTTCGAAGGCGAACTGAAGTCGATGTCGAGAAACAGGCGCCGCGGATTCGAGAGGCTCAACTGCTTGATGAGCCCGGCGTGGTGCTTGCGCGGCCATGGCCAGGTTTCCAGCGCCTGCAGGCTGGCGGCGTCGATGCCGACGATGACCACATTCGACGGCACTTCGTGGCGCAACAGCCGGGCGCGCGTATCACTGGCGGCATTTTCCAGCGGACGCAGCTGTCCGCCCGCCTCGAGCGCCCCAACTACCAGGAACGCTGCGAGCGCGATCAGCCACCAGACGTGACGGCGCCCGATTCGAATCATTTTTTACCTGGTTTGCGCAGCAATCCGCGTAGCAGTCCGTCGACCGTGTCGACGACGTCATTGACCACGTTGCCCGGCGGCGGGGTCGTGGTGTTGCCCGTATCCTGGCCCTGGTCGTTGTTGTCGAGGCCGAGGTCGACGCCGACGTTCAGATCCGCGCCGGCCACGTTGACTCCGAGATCGACGCTGCCCGCGCCGACGTTCACACCGGTGGTCACTCCCGCATCGACGCCCGCGACATTCGCGCCCACATCGGCGGCCACACTCGTGGTGGCGCCCACGTCCACGGCGGCTCCCGCGTTCAGATCCAACGCGGCCGCGCCACCGACATCCACGCCTGCCGCCGCATTTACATCGACGCTGGCCGCGCCGGGGCCCACGTCCACCGCGGTACCGGCGTTCAGGTCCACCGCGGCCGCACCAGGGATATCCACATCTGCCGCCGCGTTTGCAACGACGCTGGCCGCACTGGGGCCCAGGTCCACCGCGGCACCGGCGTTCAAGTCCACCGCGGCCGCATTGCCGACATCCACACCGGTGGACACGCCCACGTCGACGCTGGCCGCACCGGGGCCCAGGTCCACCGCCGTGCCGACGTTTACATCCACAGCGGCCACATTGCCGACGTCCACGCCGGTAGACACACCGACGTCGACGCTGGCGGCACCGCCGCCGAGATCAACGCCCGCATTGATGCTGGTCTCCGTACCGACGGAAAGATCGATCGCCGCCGCGGTCACGGGCAAGCTGACGCTCACGCCTGCGTCGATCGCGGCTGCGTCACCGCCGATGTCGACCACGGCCGAGGTACTGACATTTGGAGCGCCGCCGGTTTCCACCGCCGCTCCACCACTCAGGTTGGTATCACCGAGGTTCGTATCACCGAGCACGTCGACGACCAAGGACGGCGCATTCACGAGCGTCACGTCGGCCGGACTGACTTCGCCGTCACCGACCAGCGCATTGCCGGCATCGCTCGAGGCCGGAATTGCGCGCGGGGCAGAAGATCCGGGCGCGGGCGCGCCGCTTCCCTCGTTGCGGGAACCCGACGGCGCGCGCGGCGGCGGCGCCTTGCCGGAATCCATCTTCAGCACGCCGATCGACTTGTCGCCGCGGCGGCGCGTGGCGATCTCGCCCGCCTTGATGTCGACCACCGAGCTGTCGTCGCTGGCGCGGATCTCCAGCAGGCCCTCGAACAATGAAATCGTGGTGGCGTCATCGCGCGCCGCGACGTTGAACTGCGTGCCCTTCACCACTCCGACCAGGTACGGTGTCTCGACGCGCAGCTTGCGACCCGCGCGTTTGCCGATGCTGTAGAACGCGTTGCCGCGCGGTTGCACGATGCGGTCGATGGGACCGCCGGGCTGTTCCAGCGCGGGGAATTCCAGCAGCGTGTCGGGGCCGACGCTCACCGAGGTCGCGCCCTGCTTCAAGTCGATGGCGCCGTCGCGGCCGGTGCGCACGGTCGCGGGCAGCTCGAGCACGCTGCCGGCGCGCACCGCGCGCTCGGCGCCTGACATCGTGACGTGTACTTCGCCCTTGATACTCGCGACCACGATGTCGCCGGTGTCGAGCGCGCGCGCCGCCGGCGCGGCGAACAGCGCCACGCATGCCAGCACGACGGAAAGCGAATACCTAACTACATGAGTCATCGATAACTCATTATGGTTATTACGGGTCATGGCCCATCCCCTGTTTCTTATGGCGCGCATCCTACTCGGGGAACTCCAGTCACAATGTGAGTCGCATCTCATCACTCCACGCGCGATGCGCGGAGAATGCGCGCCGGACCATCGACGCACCGGAACAGGCGCGCGTTAGTGACAATAACCTTCAGGGGCACGACCAGATGCAACCGCGGACCATCACCGCCATCGCGCTTGTCATAATTTCCGCGGGCATATTCGGGCGGGCCGCGCACGCGCAGGCCCCGGCGCAGCTCGCCGGACTAACTACTCAGAAGGCGCCGGCGCCCGCCGCGCCCACGCTCACCACCGTGGTGATCGATGGCAGCTCCGCCTACGACGCGGCGCGCCTGTTCGCCACCTACCGCGACCAGCTCGGCCGGCCGATCTCGCGCGAAGGCGCGCGCGCCATCGTCGACGCGTTGCTCGCGCTCTACGACCACGACGGCTACGTACGTCCCGAGATCAGGCTGGACGACGCGCTCACCGGCCGCGGCGTGTTGCGCGTGCGCGTGTTCGAGGCACAGGTCACGGACGTGTTGTTCGAGGGCGACGCCGGCCGCTACCAGCCCCAGCTCGAGGACATCGGCACGCGCCTCGAAGGCGCGGTGCCGCTGCGCAAGGACGACGTGCCGGACGCGCTGCGCGCCATGCGCCAGCTCGTGGGCCTGACGGTCACGGCCAGCACGCGCAAGGATCCGGCCTTGTCGAATGCCTTCCTGCTGGTGGTGAAGTCCGACTTCGCGCCGATGGACGGCGTGGTGCGCATGAACAATCGCGGCACCGACCAGGTGGGCCCGGCGTTCATGCTCGCGCAGTTGTTTGCCAACGGCCTGCTCGGCCGGCAGGACAAGATCGGCCTGATCGCCGCCGCGGCCAGCGATCCCGGGGAATACCTGGGTGGCGGGCTGTATGCCGACATCGGCCTCGGCGATGCCGGCACGCACGGCAGCGCCCTGCTGTTCAGTTCGCACTCGGCGCCGAACGAAAGTCCGAACAATCTCGACGACGAATACCTGCGCGACCGCGTCACGCTGCGCGTCACGCGTCCGCTGCTGCAGGGCGTCGCTTCGTCGCTGAGCATCGGCGCGGCCTTCGACGCCGACGATCTCATCATCGAGCGCAGCGACGTCGCCATTCGCGAGGACCGTTTGCGCATCGTCGAAACTGGCCTGCGCGGCAGCTGGCGCGGCGCGGGGGCGACGCAGTACTCGGCGAACCTGCTGTGGCGCAAGGGCCTGGATGCTTTCGGCGCGGGGTTGCAGGCCCACGACCTGGCGCGGGATCCGCGGCGCGTGGACTTCCTGCTGACGCAGCTCTCGGCCACGGTCTACCGCCGCTTCGCCGTGGACTGGTCGCTGCGCTTCGACGCCTTTGCGCAGCACACAGGCTACGTGCTCCCCGACAGCGAGCGCTTCAAGATCGGTGGCGACCGCCTGGGGCGCGGCTTCGAGGTCGCGGAGATCGCGGGTGATAAAGGCCTGGGCGGCAAACTGGAACTGCGCCGCGATCTCGCGAACACGCAGGGTTTGCTAGGCCGGGTCTCGGCGTATGGTTTCTACGATTTTGGCGCGGCCTGGAAGCAGGACCGCCCCGGGCGCGAGTCCGCGGCCACCGCCGGCACCGGCTTCGCGCTGCAGGGATCGAGTGTCACGGGTTACCTCGAGTTGGCCAAGCCGCTCACCGGCGCCGACATCGAGGGCAAGAGCCGCGCCTCGGTGTTCGCCGAGCTCAGCTACCGCTTCTAACAACCTGCCCCATCAGGGTGCGGTCCATGCGACCAGGGTGGCATGGATATCGTCACATGGGCGCGATATAACACTCCCCGATTACAACGGGGATGTGTGATGCCTAACACCTATAAAGAAGAGTCACTCGACGGCGCCGGCGGCCTCAAGATTTTCATGCGCTCGTGGCGGCCCGAGCAATTGCCGCGCGGCGTGATCGTGCTGTCGCACGGTTTCAATTCGCACAGCGGCTACTACCTGTGGGCCGCGGAACAACTGCTGGGCAGCCGCCTGTCGGTGTATGCGCTCGATTATCGCGGCCGCGGCAAGTCCGACGGTGAGCGGTACTACATCGACAAGTTCTCGGAATACCAGGGCGATCTCGACATGGTGGTGAAACTCGCGCGGCAGCGTGAGCCCGGGTTGCCGGTCTACATCCTCGGACACAGTGCCGGTGGCGTGATCGCCAGCAACTACGTGCTCGATCACCAGGCGGAGATCGCGGGGCTGGTTTGCGAGAGCTTCGCCTACCGGGTGCCGGCGCCGGATTTCGCGCTGGCCGTGCTCAAGGGCCTTTCGCACCTGGCGCCGCATGCCCACGTGCTCAACCTGCCGAAGAAGGAATTCTCCCGCGACCCGAAAGTCGTGCAGGCGCTGATCGACGATCCGCTGCTGGCCAACGAAGTCCAGCCCACCAAGACCGTGGCCGAGATGGTGCGCGCCGACGAGCGGCTCAAGCGCGACTTCCCGTTGTTCACGCTGCCGTTGCTGATCATCCACGGCACCAAGGACACGGTGACGCGACCGGAGGGCAGCCAGGAGTTCTACGCCCGCGCCAGTTCGGTGGACAAGACGCTCAAGCTCTACGAGGGCTATTTCCACGATCCGCTGAACGACATCGGCAAGGAAGTGGTCATGGCCGACATCCGCGCCTGGATCGAGAAACGCCTGTAAAGAATTGGGGACATTCCTCATTTCCTAGCAAACGGGGACGCACCTGCAGCTGGTACGTCCCCGTTTGCGAGCAGGGCGGGAAATGAGGAATGTCCCCAATTCTTTTGGAGAACATCGCCACGCTGGATCGCGTGCTGGAGGCTCACGCGGCCGAGCTCGGCGACGATCTCGTTGCGTACCGTAACCACGCCTACCGCGTCGCGAATTTGTGCGTGGCGCTGGGCGCAGGCGATCCCGCGACTGTCGAAAAGATCGCCATCGCCGCCGCGTTCCATGATCTCGGCATCTGGACGGCGCGCACCTTCGACTACCTGGCGCCGTCGATGGAGCTGGCCTGTGCGCACCTGGACTGCGCGAGCCACGGCGACTGGCGCAAAGGCGTCGCCGGCATGATCCGTGAGCATCACAAGATCCGCCGTTATCATGGCGAAGAATCCCCGCTCGTAGAGCCCTTTCGCCAGGCCGACTGGATAGACGTCTCCCGCGGGCTGCTCAGCTTCGGCTTGCCACGCACGCGCCTGCGAGCGATCTTTGCCCGATGGCCGAACGCGGGATTCCACAGGCGACTGGTACAACTCACGCTGCGCGAGGCACGACGGCATCCACTGCGACCGTTGCCCGTGCTCAAGTGGTGAGACTGGCGCTGCTCGCGCTGAGCATCGGCACCCCGGCGCTCGCCGCGCAGCCCCTGACCACCGAGCGCAGCGCGACCCTCGCGCAACTGTTCTCCGCGGCCGATGCCCGCTCTCTGGGGCGCACGCTGCCCGCCGATCGCGTGATGCGGTACCGCGTGCGCGAGCCGGCGGACGGCCCGCGCGGAGTCCTGGTGTACGTATCACCCACGGATTCCGGCGAGCTGCCGGCCGATTGGGTCGCGGTGATCGATCGCGAGCGGCTGCTGTACGTCGCCGCCGAAGACTTCGGAAATTCGCACCTCACGGCCGAACGCATGCTGGCCGCGTTGGCCGCGGACCGGCTCGCGCGCCAGATGGGCGTGAACGACTCGAGGCGCTATATCGCAGGGATGTCGGGCGGGGGACGCGTGGCCAGCCAGGTGATCACGCACTTTCCGCAGCTGTTCAGCGGCGCGATCTGCATCGCCGGCGCCGACTACTTCATGCCTCGGGACGAGGCCCAGCGCGCCGTGGTGGCGTCGCGGCGACTGGTGTTGCTCACCGGCAGCCGCGACTTCAACCAGCGCGAGATGCAGCTCGTGTCGCGGCGCTACCAGCAGGCGGGCGTCAACAGGCTTTTGCTCATGGACCTGCCGAACTTCGCGCACCAGCTGCCGGACGCCCGCCAGCTCACGCAAGCCGTCGCCTTCCTCGACGCGCACTGAATCTCAGGCAGGCTTTGCCAGCGCGCGCTTGATCCCGAGCGCCAACACGATCACCAGCAGGCAGGTGCCACTCGCCACCATCTCCGGTTGTTTGCTGGGCATGAACACCATGGCGAGCATCACGGCCAGCATGGCCAGCGCCGCGCCGCCGGCGATCCAGCTCGCGCCGCCCGCGGTGCG
>Ga0164241_10003060_pt1 | contig 17302 bp, 16 predicted proteins | sample OricomyardsoilBY_FD_108780 | JGI IMG/M metagenome (GOLD analysis project Ga0164241, IMG submission 108780) | Backyard soil microbial communities from Emeryville, California, USA - Original compost - Back yard soil (BY) | ecosystem: Environmental > Terrestrial > Soil > Unclassified | place: USA...
CCGAGCGGGACGTCGAGCGCCGCGGTCGGTGGTGACACGACGACGTTCGTATAAGCGGGTGTCGACCCCCCGCCCCCGCCGACCCCGGTGCTCGAAGAGCTCGAGGCCGTGTCGTCCCCGCCATCGCAGCTGCAAGCCGGGAGAAGCGCGACGACCAAGAGCGGGAGGGCGAGCGAGCGTAGAAGCGAACACATGCTGGCGAGTGTACTCGCTTCATGTCGGCTCGACGTCCGTTTCGGGCACTTCTCGCCGCGCATTTCGATGCTAAAAAGTCACACATGCGGTGCCACGAGCGAACCGTGGCGACACCGGGCGGGCGCATCGTCTTCACCATGGCGAAGTGGGGTACCGCAGGGCTCGGGCTCGCGACGCTCGTCGGGTGTGGAACGCTCCTAGTCGGTCCCACGCCAGAGGCGCCCACGCGAATCGCGCGAGCCGCGATGAAGACCGCCGCGCCTCCAGAGGCGCCGACCACCGTGGTCCTCGTCGTAATCGATGGCGCCCGCTGGCAAGAGATCTTCCTCGGGACCGACCGCGCGCAGCTCGATGCCCACGGTCTCGACCCGAAGACCTACGCGGCGACCGCGGACTCGCTGTTCCCCTATCTCTCCGAGCTGGCGCGACGTGGCGCGTCGCTCGGCGCACCCGGACACGGCGCGCCTTTCCTTGCCTCAGGACCGAACTTCGTCTCGCTGCCCGGATACACAGAGGTGCTGACTGGCCACCCCGCGACCTGCCAAGAGAACGACTGCGAGCCTCCTGGCCAGACGATCTTCGACGTGTTCGGAGACGCCCGCGTCACGGTGCTCTTTGTGTCGTGGGACCGACTCGGCTTCTTCGCCCCGCATCTTTCGAGCGGCGTGGTCGTGAGCGCGGGGCGGCTCGCCCCTCCGCCGTCTGCGCTCGTGGCATCGACCGATCCGACGCTCGCGTCGCTGGCCATCGCCGCGCAGAGCGAGCCCGCCGGCCTCGGGGGGGCAGAGTATCGCACCGACGTTCACACGAGCGCCCTCGGCCTCGCGTATTTCGAGCGCGAGCATCCTGCCTTCATGTTCGTCAGCCTCGGAGACACGGACGAGCTGGCGCACGATGGCGACTATGCCGGTTACCTCGAGGCCCTTCGACGCGCAGACACGTTCGCCGGCGACCTGATGTCGCTCGCGTCGAAGGCCGGTAGTCACACGGCGATCTTCGTGACGGCCGACCACGGTCGCGCCGACGACTTCCGCGATCACGGCCGCGCCTATCCAGAGTCGTCGCGTTCATTTCTCATCGCCGGTGGCGCCGGCATTCCGGCGCGCGGATGGGTCGCGTGCCCCGAATCTCGACGCCTCGCCGACGTCGCGCCGACGATCGCGGCGCTCGTGGGCGCGACCTTTGAGCCCGACGGCGAGAGCCACGGCGCGCCGATCCCCGAGCTCACGCGGTAGCGCCGTCCTCGCTTCGGCCCGCCCGTGCTACGCCACGCGCGTTGTCCTCTTCTGAGCCGCCCGACGACATGCCCCCTTCGCGTGGGGCGCCCATACAGCTCGCACCGCTCCCGCCCGACGAAGCGCCGCTGGTGTTCCACCGCGGCGACGCCTATCCGCGCGCGATCGCCTGGTTCGGCTTTCGTTCGTTCTGGGGACATCTGTGGAAGCTCGCCGCGAGCGTCATCGCGGCCGAGGACATCGACAGCCGCGAATGGATGCAAGCCGACGATCCGGATGCGCTCACGCAACGCATCGCGGTCGAGCTCGGGGCCAACCCGGTGGCCCGCTCGCTGACCGACGCCCTCGATCGGGACCTCTTCATCGACTTCGTGGCGGACACCGGGGACGACGTCTCCGTGAGCGGCGCGGTCGCCGAGATCATCTTCGCCGAATACGAGACCCCGGACGGCACCCTGTTGCCTCGTGGGGACATCCTCCTCTTTGGGGGCGACACTGCTTATCCGGTCGCGAACGAGTTCGAGATCCACAATCGCGTCATCGTTCCGTGGAACCAGGTCCTGCGCGCAAGAGAGCTCGACGCGCCGCGCGTCCTCCTCGGCATCCCGGGCAATCACGATTGGTTTGCCGGGCTCGACGGCTTCGGTCGCATGTTCCGCGCACCAATCGGAGACATCGGACGCACTTCGATGCTCCTCGGCAAGCCGACGCTCGACCCTGGCGCCGACGCTCCCGACGCGATCGTCGAGCATGCGCCGATTCGTCACTTCTTCGAATGGGCCGAGGCGTTTCGCGTGGGCAGGCGCGTCATCAAGCGGGCGGCCCTTCCACTGATTGGGTATCGTCCCGTACAAGGTGCGTCCTACTGGGCGATCCGTCTCGCGCCCGAGCTCGATCTCTGGGGCCCCGACCGGCAACTCGTCGACATCGACGATCGACAAAGAGCCTACTTTGGTCGACTCCGCGACGAGGATCCCGAGCGAGGGCTCGTCCTGTGTCTCGCCGACCCCCCGTGGGCGTTTCTCGAGCCTCACCGCGCCGGACAGCGCATCTTGACGGCGCTCGACCTGTCGATTGAAGAAGAGGGGCTGCTTGCCCTGACAGGCGACATTCACCACTACTGCCGCCTCGCGCTCGGGCGGGGCATGCAGGTGACCGCCGGCGGAGGCGGCGCGTTCCTTCATCCCGCGCGAATGCGTCGGAAAGGTTTGAAGCAGCCCGAGGCAGAGTTCCCCGGACCGAAGGCGACGTTCCGCATTTCACTCTTGGCGCCGTGGCAGATCGTCCGCGGACGCGCGGGCTGGATGATCCATGCCGCCCTTCTCCTCGCGTTCCTGCCCGAGCACTTGCTCTCTCGGTGGGGACACCCGACCGCCACCGCGGCGGTCGTGACGGGCGTGGCGCTCACACTCCTGCTCGCGGCGATTGGCGGCGCCTGGAAGAAGAGCCGCGGCTCCGTATGGGCCATGGCCGCGCTCGGCGGCGGCCTTCTCGGCGCGCTGCCCTATGCGTTCGGCCGGCTCGCCGGCGTGGCGCACCGCATCGGCGTTCACCCGCTCTTCGCGGATGTCGCCGCGATGAGCCTGAGCGTCTTCTCTGGAGCGTTCATCGTGGGCGTCTATTTCATGGCGCTGACGATGCTCGGGTTCGCGTCGGACGAGGGTTTCGGTCCCCTCGCCCACCCAGGGTACAAGCACTTCGTGAGACTTCGAATCAAGCGAGACGGCTCTCTCGTAGAAGGCTTCGTCATCGGCAAGGTCGACCCGCTCGATCCCGACGATCCGGTCGTGCTCGTCGATCGCTGGGAGTGGAAGCGCCCGACGAAGCAGCCCTGAATCAGAGCTTGGGCGCGGGCGCCTTCGCCCCAGGCTTCGGGGCAGGCTTCTTCGCGGGCGCCTTGCGGATCTCCGGTTTGCCGAGGCCGAGCCCCTCGAGCTCGGGCAGGACGCTCGGGTCGCCGACGACGACGATCCACGCGTCCGCGTCGTCGAGATATCGCGCGGCGACCCGTCGCACGTCCGCCGCGGTGACGGCCTGGACTCGCGCCGCGCGCGTCGCGAACTCGTCATTGCCCAGGTCGTACACCGCGAGCGCAGCCAAGGTCGCCGACGTGTCCGACGCCGATTCGAAGCGCGCGGGCAGCTGCCCATTCAGAAACTTCTTCGCAGTCGCCAGCTCTTCGTCGGAGACGTCCTCCTTGCGAATGCGGGCGAGCTCCGAGCGCATCTCCTTGATCGCGGGCGCCGTCGCGCGCGTCTCGATCGCGCCGCCGGCCGTGAAGGGGCCTGGCCCGATTCGCATGTCGAAGCCCGAGCGCGCTCCGTAGGTGTACGCGTGCTTCTCGCGAAGGTTCATGTTGAGCCGGCTCGAGAAGTGTCCGCCCAAGATCGTGTTCATCACGGTCAGCGCGTCGAAGTCGGGGCCCTTCCGCGGCACGCCGACGCGGGCATAGAGGACCTGAGATTGCGTCGCGCCGGGGCGCTCGACGAAGACGAGGCGCGGCACGGCGGACTCGGTGCTCTTCATGATCGCCGGCGGCGCGACGTCCACCCTGGTGTCGCGCTTCTTCTGGTGACCTTTCCAATCTCCGAGGACGCGCTCCGCCTCTTGCTTCGCTTGGTCGAGCGTGACGTCGCCCGCGAACGCGACGACGGCGTCCTCGGGCCCCATCGACGCGGCGTAGGCCTGCTGGAGCGCCGCGCGCGATGCGTTCTTGACCGACGCTTCGTCCCCGATGGTGGGCGACGCGTACGGATGGCCCTTCGGATAAAGCACCGACGTCGTCGTGTTCCACGCGATGGTGCTCGGCTGGTCGGACTGCTGCCCGATCGCGGTGAGTCGAGAGATGCGCTCGCGCTCGATCTCTTCCTTGTCGAAGCGAGGCGTCTTCACTACGGCACCGAGCAGATCCATGAACGGGTCGAGGCGATTCGACAGACAGCGCCCGCTGACCATCGTCGCGTCGAACGATGCAAAGCTCGAGAGCGTGGCGCCGAGGCCCTTCACGGCGTCGGAGACCTGGAGCGAGGTCAGGTCCTTCGTCCCTTGCGTCAGGAGCGCCGCGCTGAAGGCACCGACGCCGGGCGGCGACTGGTCGACACCGCGTCGGACAGCGAGCGTCACCGAGACGATCGGGAGCTCGTGGCGCGTCACCACGAGGACGCGGAGCCCATTCGCAAGCCGGGTCTCCTCGATCTTCGGCGGCTGGAAGACGACCTCGCCTTCGGCCTCGGGCGGCGTCGCGCGAAAGGACTCGTCCGCAGCCGGCGCCACAGAAGCAGGAGGCTGCGGAGTCGGGGTGACGATGTCCGTCGGCGCGCTCGAGCGACACGCAGCAGCGCCGAACACCAAGACGGTAGCCGTGAGCGACCAAGCTCGCGTCCGCGTGCTCACTTTGCACCTCCGGTCAGGCGTCCCGCACGTGGCGCGCCCGGAGTCGGCGTGACGATCGTCACGATGCGCGCCTCCTTGGTCAGGAAGCGCGCCGCGACCTTCTCGACGTCCTCGGCGCTCGTCTTTTCATAGGCCGCGATGTGTTTCGTGATGAACGCCGGGTCGCCTGTGTCTTGGTTGTATTGATTGAGCAGATCCGCGCGGTGCGTCAGCGACTCGAGCCCGAACACGAGCGGCGCGACGGTGTTCGTCTTTGCGCGGTCGAGCTCGGCGGCCGAGGGCGCGCTCTTCGAGATCTTCGCGATCTCCTCGTCGAGGATCGCCAGCACCTTGTCGGGATCGACGCCCTTGCGAAGCGCGACACCGACCTCGAACTGGCTGCCGAGGATGCGCGAATCTTCGTACGCCCACACATCTTGCGCGAGCTTCTCGTCGTAGACGAGGCGCTTGTAGAGCCGACTGGTCCGACCATCGGACAGGATGCGCGCGAGGACATCGAGCTCGAGATCGCTCGCGGTGAACATTTCAGGGGTCGGCCAGGTGAGCTGCACGCGGCCGAGCTCGACGTCGGCCTCGACCGACAGGTGCTGCTCGCCGCGAGGCGGTGGGATCGCGATCGGCGTCGTCGCCGTGTGCGGATCGGCGCCGCGTTTCAGCGTCCCGAAGTACTTCGCGACCAGCTCCTTCGTGTGCGCCACGTCGATGTCGCCGGCCACGACGAGCGTCGCGTTGTTCGGAACGTAGAAGCGCCGATAAAACGCGCGCACGTCCTCGAGAGTTGCACGTCCCAGGTCCTCGGGCGTGCCGATCGTGAGGAGATGATAGGGGTGGCCCTCCGGGTAGAGCGCGGCCCGAATGAACTGCGAGACCATCCCGTAGGACGCGTTCTCGTAGTTCTGGCGGCGCTCGTTCAAGACGACCTCTCGCTGCTCTTTGAAGGTCTTCTCGTCGACGTGATCGAGGAGGAACCCCATGCGATCGCTCTCGAGCCACAGCGCGAGCGGAAGCTGGGTCGAGGGAACGGTCTCGAAATAGTTCGTGCGATCCGTGTTCGTCGAGCCGTTGTGATCGCTCGCGCCGGCCTTCTCGAGAAAGTGGAAGAACTCGTCCTCTGGAACGTTGCGCGACCCCTGGAACATGAGGTGCTCGAAGAGGTGGGCGAAGCCGTTCTTCTTCGCCGGCTCGTCCTTCGAACCGACGTGGTACCAGACGTTCACCGCCACAGTCGGCGTACGCCGATCGACGTGAAGGACGACCTCGAGCCCGTTCGACAGGACGTATTTCTCGACGGCCATCGCCGGGGCCTGAATCGGCGGAGCCGACGAGGACGACGCAGGCTTCGCCGCGGCCGGCTGGGCCGACGCGGACGGAGCGAGCGCGACCAGCGCAGCGAGCGCTCCAGAGCGAGCGAGAAAGCGAGCATGTCGCGAGGACCGATTCGTCATGGCGCGGATGATGGGCGGCCTTCGTACCTCGAGCAAGCGCCTCGGCATCTCTGATCCGAGCCTGGACCTCGGATGGTCCAGTTCAATGCGTGGCGGTTTTTCGTATCGTCGAGATCGGAGGGTCACCATGCGACGACGCGCGCTTGCCACTTGCATCACGATCGCGGTCTCGAGCCTGCTCGGCTGCGGGGACTCGGACGCCACGGGAACCGCTACGACAGAGGGGACCGGCGCGGGGGGCACCGGCGGAGCGGGTGTGACGAACGGATCGAACGCGACGGGCCCCGGCGCCGGAGGCGCTTCGTCGACCACGAGCGCGGCGGGCGGTGGTGGCACGGGAGGTGACCTCCCGACGTTCCCGGACGGCCCTGCGGCGGGGAATCCGAACGGCAATTGCGCGATCCCCTCGGGCGGGGGGCTCGAAGACGTTTCGTCACCGAAGACGGTCGTAGGCGACGGAACGCCGGGTAGTTGCACCTCTCAAGCCTTCGTAGGCGCCGTCGCGAACGGGGGCGTCATCACCTTCGACTGCGGCCCGGATCCTGTGACGATCACGCTCGACGAGACCGCGAAGATCTTCAACGACAAGGGCCCGAACATCGTCATCGACGGCGGCGGCTTGGTCACGTTGGACGGCGGCGGACACCGAATCCTGTACCAAAACACCTGCGACCAAGCGCAGGTGTGGACGACCGATCATTGCCAAAACCAGGACACGCCTAAGCTCTCGGTGCAGAACCTGACCTTCGTGAACGGCGACGCGTCGGGCCTCGATCCCGACGGAGGCGGCGCGATCTTCGTGCGCGGCGGACGCTTCAAGATCGTCAACTCGCGCTTCTTCGGCAATGCGTGCGACGACGTGGGGCCGGACGTCGGCGGCGCCTCCGTACGTGTGCTCAGCCAATTCGACGGCCAAGAGGTCTACGTGGTCCACAGCACGTTCGGCGGAATGGCCGGCTATGGCAACCAGTGCTCGAACGGGGGAGGGCTGTCGAGCATCGGGGTCTCGTACACGGTCGTGAACTCGCTATTCACCGACAACGAGGCGATCGGCAATGGCGCGAACCCCGCGAAGCCCGGGACGCCCGGAGGCGGCAGCGGCGGGGCGATCTACAACGACGGAAACACGTACACGTTGCGCCTTTGCGGCGTGGACATCCACGGCAACACGGCGAACGAGGGCGGCGGCGCGATCTTCTTCGTGAGCAACGATTTGAGCGGCACCCTCGAAATCAAGGACTCGACATTGACGAACAACCCGAGCCTCGGGTTCGAGACGTATCCTGGGATCTTCTATCTCGGCAACGGCGACCCCATCTTCCAGAACTCGGTGATCCAATGACCACGCTCGCGACCTCTCGCCTCGTCGCGTTCCTTGCCACGACCGACGCGGCGAGGGCGAGGGCGTTCTATACCGATGTCGTCGGCCTCGGGCTCGTATCCGAAGATCCATTCGCGCTCGTGCTCGACGCACACGGGACGATGCTGCGCGTCCAAAAAGTGGAGAAGCTCATCCCCCCCGGGCACACGGCGCTCGGGTGGCAGGTGACGGACCTCGGCGTCACCGTGGGTGAGCTCGAGAAGAAGGGCGTCGTCTTCGAGCGCTACGGCTTCCTCGAGCAAGACGACAGGGGCGTCTGGACGTCGCCGAGCGGTGCGAAGATCGCATGGTTCAAGGATCCCGACGGAAACACGCTGAGCCTGACAGAGATGTAAAAGTCCCCGGGGATGGCGGCGCCCGCTGCGCCCCTATCGCGCGGTGACTTTCGTCTCCAGGACGCGCAGCTTGGGGTGCCCGCAGTCGGTGGGATACTCGGGCGTGACATGGCTCTGGCCCGGATTACCCGGCGACGTCGTCAAGCAAGCGTGCTCGCGCCACGCTTCTTGATCCGCACAAGTCAGTATGACGTCGAAGCACGTCGACGTTGCATCGTTGCCTGACTCTTGAACCGCCGAGCAATCGGCACCGTCCGCGCGATGAGGACCGGAAGGCGTGCACGCGATGCGAACCTTTGCGGGCTCGTGCGCCATGCCCGGGTAGAGGTTCCCGAAGAGGTAGATGGCCATCGAGACCAGCGCGTGCGGCAGCCGCGACGGGGCTCCCCAGCGCGCTCTCCGATGCATGTAGAGCGGAAAGACGACCGCAAACAGCATGACCGCGCCGACCACCCACGAGGCCGTCGACTTCGAACGGAGGCGACGTGCATCCATCGCCATCATCACGAGCGTGGTGACGAGACACGCCGTCGCGACGACCAACGCGATGATGGGGTCGATCCGGATCAGCACGAGCGAGGACACGCCCGCGACGGCGGGACCGGCGAGCGCGATCCACGCGAACGTCTCGGTGCCGCGGACCGGCTCGACCGCGTCGCCAAGCCCCTCGGCCTTCGGCGGCGCGTAGGGGTTCGGGGGGCCCGCGCCAGGCTCGATGAGAGGGGGAGTCATGGGCGACGCGAAAAGTACCACTCGCAGAGCGCGATGCGCGCGAGCACCGCCCATTCCACGTCGACCGGGGCAGATGCCGCATCTCCCCCCGACTTCGTGGAGGCCCGGGGCCTGGCTGCCTCCGGCGCGCTGCCCACTCCACGTCGACCGGGGCAGATGCCGCATCTCCCCCCGACTTCGTGGAGGCCCGGCGCCTCGCTGCCTCCGGCGCGCTGCCCATTCCACGTCGACCGGGGCAGATGCCGCATCTCCCCCCGACTTCGTGGAGGCCCGGGGCCTGGGTGCCTCCGGCGCGCTGCCCATTCCACGTCGACCGGGGCAGATGCCGCATCTCCCCCCGACTTCGTGGAGGCCCCCTCATCGGCGGGCGGACTCGAAGTAGGTCTAGACTGCCCGGATGCGAAGCGTCCTCATGGTCTTGGTCCTTGCCGCCGTGGGTTGCCATGAGAGCGCTCCGTCAGAGCCGATCACGGCGACGCCCGTCACGTCCGCGTCCGCGTCCGCCGCGACCACGTCGCAACTACCGCCTACGTCTGCCACGAGCGAGACGAGCGCGGTCGCCGCAGCCGAGCCCGTGCTCCCTGGCGTCGTAGTCCAGCTCACCAGAGACGTTTGCTACGGGAGGTGTCCGTCCTACGTCGTCACGGTCTTCGAGGACGGGCGCGTCGAGTACGAGGGCAGAGACTTCGTCGTGACCGGTGGCAAGAAGTCGGCGACAGTGGACGCGAAGACGATCGAGGCGATCCGGAAGGCGTTCGACGACGCGAAGTTCCTGAAGATGGGCGACTACGCCTATGACCCGAGCACCGATCCCACGGACGGTCCGACGTGCACGCTCTATTACGCGTCCGGGGGCGTCGCGCATCTGTTGCATCACTACGCGGGCGCCGCGCGGGCTCCGGCCGAGCTCGGCCCCCTCGAGGCGCTCGTCGACAAATCGGTCGACATCGAAAAATGGATCGGCACCGAGGCGGAGCGCACGAAGGCGAGCTTCGGACACGGCCGCTGAGGCACCCGCGACGTTCGGCTCTCTGCTGAGGCACCCGCGACGTTCGCCTCTCTTCGGGCGTCACTCCTCGCTCGGCCGCTTCGCCATTCGTGCGAGGGCGAAGCGCATGGCCGCAGGTGACCAGCGAGAGACGGCGCTCGTGAAGCGCACGAACGCGCTCGTCTCGTCGACCGGACGGCCGCGTTCGACGGCGCGGATCGTCCTCGCGGCGACGTCGTCGGCGGTCTGCGCCTTCGGATCCGGCTTCGTGTATCCGCGCTCGCCCTCCCCTCGCGCGGCGTTCGCGCGAAACGGCGTGTCGACCGGTCCGGGCCGGACGACGAGGACGCGGACCCCGAGCTCGGCGCTCTCGGCGCGCATCGACATCGACAGGCCTTCCAGCGCGAATTTCGAAGCGGCGTACGCGCCGTAGCGCGGAGCGGCGACGATCCCTGCGACCGAAGAGACCATCACGATCGTCCCGCGGCGCGCGGCGAGGTGCGGCAGCGCGAGCTGCGACAGCGCGAGGGGCGCGAAGACGTTCAGCTCGAACAAGGCCCGGATTCCGTCGAGCTCGATGCCGGGGATCTTCGCGTAATACCCGCGTCCGGCGTTGTTCACGAGGACGTCGAGCCCACCCGTCTCCACGGCGCGAGCGACGAGCGCGCCTCGGTAGCTCGCGTCCGTGACGTCACCGGGAATCGCGATCGCCCGCCCGCCGCGCGCTTCGACGGCATGCGCGACGTCGCGGAGCGCGGCTTCGCCTCGCGCAGACAGCACCAACGTCGCACCGCGCGCAGCCCACCCCAGCGCAAGCGCTCGCCCAATCCCGGTCGACGCGCCCGTCACGAGGACCGTCGTCACGCGACGACTCGATTCGCGGCGGACGAAGCGGCGCGGGTCAATCGCATACCTTGCAGCCGCCCTTCCCTTTGCATTCGTTCTGCCCCTTGCACTCGTTCTGGCCTTCCACTTTGCAGCCACCGAGGGCCTTGCAGTCGTTCATTCCTTTGCACTCGTGAGAGCGCTCGCCCGAGCAAGGCTCGACCACTGGCTCGGGCGTCGCGGCGCGTACGAGCGGAGGGCGATCGACGCTCGCCGCCTCCTTGGGCGAGCGAACCTCGGAGACCACCTGGACGGCGACGAACGATCGGTCGACCTCTGCCCCGCCTCCGCACCCCGCGACGATCCCCGCGCTCGCGAACCGCACCCACTCGACACGCACACGTTTTCTCATGGAGACCTCTCCGCGTTGTTCACGTCTCGCGCCACGGCGACCGAGAAGGTAGCGTCTCTCCGAGAGCGCTATGAAGCCCTTCGAGCAGCTCCCGTTTAGTCGCCTACCGGAGCGCCCACGGGTCCCGCATCCCTATTTCGACACTTCTGCGCGGGACGTCTTGGTCGACTCGCGGTACTTCGGCCGCGTACGGCTCCACGTGAGAGAACACGGCGCTGGGCCGCCTCTCCTCCTCGTGCACGGGCTCATGACGTCGAGCTACTCGTACCGCTACGTCCTCGAGCCGCTGGCGAAGCACTTCCGCTGCATCGTTCCGGACTTGCCCGGCGCAGGTCGGAGCGACATGCCCGACGTCTCGTACTTCAGCCACGCGCTCGCCGAGCTCATCGGAGAGCTCATCGACACGCTGGGCATCCAGGGGTGCCGCGTCATCGGCAACTCACTCGGCGGATACCTGACCCTCCGCCTCGCGTTGGCGAGGCCCGACGCCATGAGCCGCCTCGTCGCGCTGCATCCGCCGGGAGTGCCGCTTCGGCGGCTCTCGGCGCTGAAGACGGTGTTCTCGGTCCCGGGCTCGCGTGCGCTCCTCGACGCGTTGATTCGACGCGCACCCGAGCGATGGGCACACAAGAACGTGCACTACTGGGACGAGTCGCTGAAATCGCTCGAAGAGGCGCGCGAGTATGGTCGGCCGCTCTCGACGCCCGAGGGACGACGCGCGTTCGCCCACTATCTCGCCGACGCGCTCGATCCGTTCGACATGGTGGGCTTCCTCCACGAGCTGTCGGCGAAAGAGTTCCCGATCCCGCTCCTCTACGTCTACGCGCGGCGCGATCCGATGGTCCCACCGGTCGTGGGCGAGCGATTGGCGGCAGCAACGCGGGGTGGCAAGCTCGTGTGGCTCGACGAGGGCTCACACTTCGCTCACGTCGATGCTCCGGAGAAGTTCCTCGCGGTCGCGCTCCCGTTCCTTCAGGAGCAGGACCCCACCTCTAACTGATGACGGCCTCTTGAGATGACCGTGCCGAACCGCCGCGCGTGGCGCTTCGGCGCTCCGCTCCTCGTGCTCGTGGTGGCGACGACCGCGACGATCATCGCGCTGCGCCATGGGGTGCCGACCCAAGAGTCGAGGGCGGAAGACCAAGCCCCGAGCGCCGCGGCGAGCACCATGACCCTCCCCGTCGGCTCTGCCGCGTCCGAGTCGCCCGTCGCGGCGGCGGCGCCCGAGAGCGCCGCAGTCCTCACGGGGTGCGCACACGAGCCGGCCATCGAAGAAGATCCGCTCCCGGTCCCGCTCTCGCTTTTTCCTCTCGTGGGCGAACGGCCGGACCTCTTCGGCTCCGCTTCTCTCGGCACACCGACGCGCGGCTCGCTCTGGGCGGGCGTGCCGCTGCGCTCTGGCGGCGGCATCCAACGCGCCGGAGACTATGCTTGGGGAACGGCATCCGTCGTGCGATCCGTCGTGCGCGCCGTGCGCGAAGTCCGGCGATGCCACGCCGATACGCCGACGCTCTTCGTCGGCGACATCTCGCGCCAGCACGGCGGCTGGCTTCGGCCGCACCGAAGTCACCAAGCCGGCCTGGACGCGGATATCGGCTATTACTATGTCGGCCCGCCGACTTGGTATCAGCGCGCCACGGCCAAGAACCTGGACGTCGTGCGCACTTGGGCGCTCGTCGACGCGTTCATCTCCGGCGGGAACGTCGACACCATCTTCATGGATCGCTCGGTCCAGGCTCTCTTGAAGACCTACCTCGCGACGCTGCCGGAGTCCGAGCGTCCGCCCGACGACACGTTCGAGTCTCCGCTAAAACGCGACGCGCTGATTCGGCACGCGTGGGGTCACGCGACGCACTTCCACGTCCGCTTTCGGGATCCGGACGCGAGCGCGCTCGGCGCTCGGATCGATCGCTTCGTCGGTAGAGATCCTCGCGCCCGGGCGTGGCTGAAGCCCCGTCACTGACGGAGGCGCGTCGGCGCCTTTCCCTCGCGCATGTCCTGCTTGTGGCGCATCGACGCACGAAACGCGGCGAGACGATGCGCGTCGAGGCGAGCCAGCCGCTCGGCGACCGCGAGCGGCGCCCCGAAGTGAGCCGCCCACGCCACCGGATCCGCGCGCACCCCGCGCTCGACCTCGGCCGACGAGAGGAACGCGGCGACGAGCGCCTGCGTCGCCGCCACCCGATGACGCGAGCTTCTTTCGTCTGCGTCCGTCATGCCCTGCCCGCCTTCGCGAGCGCGGCGCGCGCGCGGCTCACCTCGCCGAGCAACGCGTCGAGGGGTGGTAGCCGGTCGTCTCGCTCGATGATGACGGCCCGAAGCTGCGACGCCCGCGCGCCCACGTGCGCGAGGAGATCCCACGTCTCGTCCGTCACGTCGTGATCGTGGCTGTCGATGTGGAGCGCGCCGTCGAAGCGTCCGCCCGCGACGTGGATCTGCACGACCCGCTCGAGGTCCATCGCGTCGAGAAAATGCATCGGGTCCCAGCCGTCGTTCTTGGCGTCGAGGAGGAGGTTCGTCAGATCGAGCAGCGCACCGCACTCGGCCACCTCGAGCGAACGGGCGTACCGCGCGCCCAGGCTGTGCCCCCCGAGCTCCGCCTCCCACCCGAGGATGTCCGACGGGTTCTCGAGGAGAAACGGGACGGGAACGCGGGCGCGCACGGCGGCCACGTTGTCCCGGAGGACTGCAAGCTCCTCTTCGCTCGAACCGAGCGGCACGAAGTGCCCGAGCGCCGTGTCCTTCGTCGCGACGAAGGCGAGGTGCTCCGAGTACCAGTGCACGTGCGCCCGTCCGAGCGCCTTGGCCACGCGCTTCAGATAGCCTGGGTCGGGGGGCTCGGCCGACGCGATGCCGAGCTCGGTGCCATGGGCGATCAACGGCCAACGCGCGCCGAGTCTTCGCCAGGTCTCGAGCCGCGGGCTCGCCTCGAGGCCGTCGTCGATCATGACCTCGAGCACGTCGAGCACGCCGCGATCCCGAATTGCGAGGAGCTCGCTCCCATAAGCGTCGCGAACGCCGAGACCGACCGAAACCCTCTGCACGGCGACAGCCTATCGCGGTTATCCTCGCCCGCCATGTACTTCGTCCGCAGGTTTTCGAAGCCGGTGCGCCTGGCCGCCGCCTTCGCGACCTTTCTGTATTTGTGTCTCGCTACAGCACGAACCGCGCACGCAGGGACCGAGCTCGTCGACTACACGGTAGAAATACGACCCCATACGGACGATCGGACCGCGCACTTCACCTTGACGCTCACCTATCGAGACAAGCGCGACGACGGCTTCAAGTACCTAGGTAGAGAGCCGATCACGGACTTTCAGGTTCATGGCGCCTCCGGCGAACGGCTCCACGGCGAGACGAGCGTGGAGCGCTCCAGCGGCGAGACGAAGGCCGTCTTCGAGGTGCCAAACGAGAAGGATGGGATGTCCACGGTCGTGCTCGACTTCGAGCAGCGTCTCGATGCCACCTACGCGTGGGACACCTACGATTTCGAGGTCGCGTGGGCGCCGCAGTTCAAGATCCCGGTTCGCCACATGACGGTGAGGGTCCTCGGATCGCGGGTCGTCAGCGGAGCGCGGATGACGTGCCGGAACCGCGTCTGCCAGGTCTCTCGAGACGGGACGACGCCCGCCGACGGACGCGTGAGAACGGCGTTCCCGAGCCGTCGCATCGGCTACGCGTCCATCCCGGTGGCCGTGTTCGCCGTGCTCTTCGCCATCTTCATGAGGCGACGAAGCCTGGTCGCGACGCGCGGCGTCTACCCCCCGGTTCCCCAAGTCGTCTACCCGGCGTATCCACAATTTCCCTATCGGGCACCGCCGAATCTGCCGTTCCCGGATCAAGCGACTCCCAAGCTCAGCGGAGCCGACGGAAGGGGCCTGTGGCTGCGCGGCTTGCTTTCCCTGGTCGTGCTGCCGAGCATCATCGCGTGGACAGTCGTGGAGCAGGACAACACGCTTCCATCGGGCTGGATCCTGTGTGGGGCCATGTTGCTCGCCGCAGTTCTTCTCCCGTGTTTCATCGCGCTCGACAGCGGTTGGGCCTACCTCATCGGCCTCCTGGGCGTGACGATCCTCGGTGGCGCGTTCGGGCCGTGGGGGGTGATTTGCGCCGCTCTCCTTTTCGGACTGTGTCTTTTCATGAGCCTGCCCGACCGGCAATCTGCTTGGGCGGCTTTGGTTGCCGGCCTTACTCATTCGAGCTTTTCCGGCGGCGCGTCTTCGTCATGCGGCGGAGGCGGGGGCGGGGGCGGTGGCGGCGGTGGCGGGGGCGGCGGTTGCGGGGGATGACCGCCGGCGCCGAAAAACGGTAGCGCGAGCGTCCTCGAAACGCCGCGGGGCGGGCGAATCATCGTGCCCGAGTGGCTCCGACCACGGGTATCCTCCGCGCCCATGGTCTCCATCCCCTGGCTCCCAAAGCCGACGGTCGATCTCATCGAGCGCACCACCGCAGCCATGAAGAAGGGCCTCGGCGGGGCGCTCTCGTCGGCCATCCTGGTCGGTAGCGCCATGAACCCCGCGCGCGCCGATCGTGCGCGCCTGCCGGAGATCGTCGGCATCGCGGTGCCACCTTTCGCCATCGGCAAGCTGGCAGAGCACCTGCGTGATCCGATGGGCTCTGGCGCCCGCGTTCGCATCATCCTGGAGGACGAGCTCGTCGCGTCCGCGGACGTCTTCGCGCTCGAGATCGCGGAATGGAAGGCTCGACACGTCGTCCTCCATGGCGACGATCCCCTCGCCGCGCTGACACCGACGCCCGCACATCTGCGACACGGGATCGAGATGGAGCTTCGGGGCCTCACGCGGCGCGCGCGCAACCGCGTCCTCACCGGCATCGCGACCGAGCGCGGGCGCGACGATCCGTTCGAGGGCGTGCTGGTCGGGTTCGATCGCGTCCTGGTCTCTGCCTACCACACGCTCGGATTGCTCGGGATCCCACCTGGAGAGACGGAGCGAGACATCGTCCTCACGATCGCCGAGCAGTGCGACGCGGAGAGCGCCGCGTTCTTGGCTCAGCTCGAGGTGGTGCGTCGTGGAGGTCGCTTCGATCCCTTGCACGCCCTCGAGGTTCTGCTCGCGTTCACCGAGCCGCTGACGAACCTCGTCGACCGACTCGAGGTCACCGCGTGAAGTGGGTCGCTCGCTTTGCGTCGGCCTTCTTTGCCTTCCTGTCTCTGGTCGTCGGTCTTCAGCGGACGGCGCACGCGAGCACGGAGATTTCGGACTACCAGGTAGTCATTCGACCGACCCAGGACGGGAGAGGTGCCCACTTCACCGTCACGATGTCCTACATCGACAAGTCGGGCGATGGCTTCAAGTTCCTGGGGAAAACGGGCACTTACAACTTCAAAGTCCATGACGCGAACGGCAAGTCGCTTCGCGGCGACACGTCGATCGAGTCTTCGAGTCGGGAGACGAAGGCCACCTACGAGGTACCGCTGGTCGTCCGCGGACCGTCCACGGTCGTCCTCGATTTCGATCAGGCGCTCGACACGAGCTACACGTGGAGCGGACGGGCGATCGAGGTCCCGTGGGCACCGACGTTCAAGATCCCAGTCCGACACATGAGCGTCCAGATCGAGGGCCCAATGCTGGCCGAGGGCGGAGGCTTCAAGTGCAACGACGATGTCTCGTTGGGCCACGTCTGCCGCCAATCTGCGAACACACCTTTCGAGGTGTCGATCCCGCTCCGCGGAGCAAGCACCTCCGGCGAGCATTTCCTTGCCTTCGGCGCCGTCGCCGTAGCGGGCGTGGCGCTGGTAGCCCTGTTTCTGCGTCGACGAAAATCCATCATCGCGACACGCGGGGTCTATCCACCGGTCGAGGAGGTCGCTTATCCACCGCAGGCGAATACTCCGTATCGAGCACCGATGAACCTCCCCGAGCCCATCGCGAGCGACCCGGTCCTCAGCGAGGCAGACAAGAAGGGTCTCATCGCTCGCGCCGTCGCGGCATCGATCGTCTTCGTCGGAGTCGTGATTGTCGTCATCGGGATGCGCCAAAGCCCGATTCCTGTCAGCACGGTGATGCTCCTATCCCAAGTGGGCTCGGTCGGGCTGCTCGGCTATTTCATCTCGGCAGAGGGGGGCTGGGCTCCGTTGCTGGTGATCCTCGTCGGCGGCAGCGTGGTGGCGTTCGTCGGCTTCGTTGCCATCTTCGTCGTGGGCTTCGTCGGTCTCTTCATTTGGCTCGGCGCCACCGGCAAGCTCAAGGGCGGGGGCGGGGGCTCGTACTCCTCCTCCTCATCTTCATGTAGCGGCGGCGGCGGTGGTGGCGGCGGCGGCGGCGGCGGCGGTCGTCCGGGTGGCGGCGGTGGTCGCGGCGGCGGCGGTGGTCGCGGTGGTGGCGGTGGTGGCGGCGGC
>Ga0164241_10003061_pt1 | contig 17300 bp, 14 predicted proteins | sample OricomyardsoilBY_FD_108780 | JGI IMG/M metagenome (GOLD analysis project Ga0164241, IMG submission 108780) | Backyard soil microbial communities from Emeryville, California, USA - Original compost - Back yard soil (BY) | ecosystem: Environmental > Terrestrial > Soil > Unclassified | place: USA...
CGGTTCGGATCTCGCCAAGCGCGCTCGAACGGCAGTCGCCAGGCGTGCGGGGCGATCAATGAATGAATGACGTTCGGCCCCCAGCTGCCGGGCGTGTACAGGCGGACCGCCGGTGGGGCTTCGAGCAAAGGCATGGACTTTTCCCACAGCTGCTCGATGCCCTCGGCTGCCGTAAACAACGTGTGGTCGCCTCGCATGGCGTCCAGGATCAAGCGTTCGTACGCCTCGAGCACGTCACCGGCAAAGCCGGTGTCGTGCATCGCGAATTGCAAGCTCAGTTTGTCGAGGCGCATGCCAGGCCCCGGGCGCTTGCCGTAGAACGAGAGCGACATTTTTGATGCGTCCGCCAAGTCGAAGGTCAAGTGGTCTGGCCCTTGCGAGCCCACGCCAGAACCGGGCGGAAACATGCTTTTTGGTGGCTCCCGAAAAGCGATCGAGATGATGCGTTGCCCTTCGGCCAGGCGCTTGCCCGTGCGCAAGTAGAAGGGCACGCCGGCCCAGCGCCAATTGTCGATGTGGCACTTCAGGGCGATGAAGGTCTCGGTGTCCGATTCACGGTGAACGCCTTCTTCCGAGCGATAGCCGATGTACTGGCCGCGTACGACGTCGGTCGGCTTGATCGGCAGCAGGCTGCGGAACACCTTGTTCTTCTCTTCACTGATCGGCGTTGGTTCCAGCGATGTCGGCGGTTCCATGGCCATGAAGGCGAGGATTTGAAAAAGATGGGTGACGACCATGTCGCGGAACGCGCCCACCGTTTCGTAGAACCCCGTTCGCTTGCCGAGCCCGAGGGTCTCCGGTACGTCAATTTGCACGTGGTCGATGAAGTTCCGATTCCAGATCGGCTCGAATAGCCCATTGCCGAAACGGAACGCCAAGATGTTCTGGGCAGGCTCCTTACCCAGGAAGTGATCGATGCGGAAGATTTGTTGTTCACTGAATACTTCATGGAGCTTCGCGTTCAAGGTCTTCGCGCTGGCGAGATCGGTGCCGAACGGCTTCTCCATCACCACCCGCGAGCGCTCGATCAAGTTTGCTTCACCCAACAGCCGTGCAGCGGACAGGGCGGCGTTGGGGGGCACGCTCAGGTAGTGCAGTCGTCGACTCTCGCCGCTGAACGTGCGCTCTGCTCGGTCGGCTGCCGCCTTGAGCGTCTCGACACCGGCCGACAGGGGGACGTAATCCAAGGTTTGCGCGAACGCCGCCCACGTCTGCTCCGTGACCTGGCGCTGAGAGAATTCATCGAGCGCGGCACGCGCGAAGTTGCGAAAGCCTTCGGCGTCGAGGTCATCGAGCGAGACGCCAACGATCCGGCAGCCTGGGATGAACCCGGCGCTTGCTAGGTGAAACAAGCCGGGAAGCAGCTTGCGGCGTGATAGGTCGCCGGTAGCACCCACGAGCACGACCAAGTGAGGATATCGAGGCCCGACCCGCGTACCGGTCTTAGTGTGCGAACTCATTGCCTAGGTTCTAGCCGAAGTGCGGCGGAAATTCGTGTCCACGGTGTGACAAGCTGCCACATGCGCGGTGTTAAGCGTGCTGTTTCGCCGGCCGTTGTAGCCCCTGGCATGGGCTGCGTTCGCAGTCATGCCGATTGCCTCGCTCTCGATGTCGAATTCTGCAAGCTCCGTGAGAAACGTCGCGCCCGAAAGCCCTGTCCTCGATCCGCACCCGACCTTCGACGAGCTTCCGGATGGCGTGCTGGTATTGAGCGCGACGGGGCGGATCGAGCTCGCGAACACCGCGTTCCTGGCTTTGTTGGGGCGTGAGCGAAATGAGGTAGTCGGGCAGCTGGTCGAGGCGATCGTGGCGGCGGAGGACATGCTCCGACTGCTCGGAGTGGAGGCCCTGTTTGCGGGTCAGACACGCGATATGAACGTGATTTTCACGGCTGCGGATGGAACGCCTCGGCCGCTCATCGTGTGCTCGGCGAGATCGCTGGGCCAAGCCCGAATCCTTCTTACTGCACGCGCTGCGGGCGCGGTGCAGGAGGAGCTCGCGACCACCACGCGCTGGGCCGCCGCTGAGCAGGATCGCGCAACCGAGCTTTCGCAGGCCCGTGATGCGTTGGCCAGCAACAACGAAGCATTGCGCGCCGCGCAGCACGAAACGCAAGCCGCTTACAGCAAACTGCAGGAGGAAGTCGCGACGCGCGAACGCTTGGAAAAGGATCTGCGGCTCGCGCAAAAGTTGGAGTCAATCGGGCAACTTGCCGCGGGGATCGCGCACGAGATCAATACCCCGATGCAGTACGTGGGCGACAACGTGGCCTTCCTGTCTCGGGCCTTTGCCAAGGTCTTGGAGTTCATGGAAGCCGCGCGGCGTGCGACTTCCGGCGAAACGGCGCGTTCTTTGGAGGAAGCGCGGGCCCTGCTCGAGAGCAGTAAGGTTCAGCTCAAACTCGAATTCCTACTGAAAAATGTGCCCAAAGCGTTGCAGGATTCGCAAGCGGGCATCGAACACGTGTCGAACATCGTGCGCGCCATGAAATCGTTCGCCCACGTCGATCAGGATGAAAAGGCGCTGGGTGACATCAATCGCGCGCTTGCTGATACCTTGATTGTCGCCCAAAACGAGTACAAGTCAGTCGCGAAGATCGAGACTGACTTCGGGCAGTTGCCGGGCATCTCTTGCTTTCAGGGCCGACTCAATCAGGTGTTCTTGAACCTGATCGTCAACGCCGCCCACGCGATCGCCGAAACCAAGCGCACCGATGGCTTGATTCGGATTGTGTCGCGCTGCGACGGTGAGGCAATCACTGTGACAATCAGCGACAACGGCGGCGGCATTCCGGCCAAGATCCAACATCAGGTGTTCGATCCCTTTTTTACGACCAAGCCGGTCGGCAAAGGTACTGGGCAGGGTTTGTCCCTCGCGCGAGACATCGTTGCCTCGCACGCCGGCACACTGAGTTTTGAAACTCGACCCGGCGACGGCACGGACTTCGTCGTGCGTCTGCCATTTCAGAGCGCGGCACGAGCCAGTTAAGCGTGCGCCCGCTGGAGTTCGGACTCGGGCTTGGGTTCGTGCAGCAGGTCCGCGAACAGCACGCGATAGTGAACCACCGCCTGGCGCAGCTCTTCCGTGTTGACGTTTCCATTTCGGTTCGCGTCCGCGAGCGCCTTGGCGGCGCGGTAGTGGTGCACCACTGCGGAGTGTTCTACCGACAGATCGGCCACCCGCTGCTCGAACTGGTCGGTCGGGTAGCCGCGGGCACGCATCACCTCGTTGATCAGCTCGTTGGCCGCCGACACTGCCATGCCTGGATCGTCCACGAACCGCGTTTGGATATTCGCCCAACTCGTCAGAAAGCGGCTGCGATCGGCGTCGCTCAGCTCGCGAGCGTGGAGGTGTTCCACTCGTCTTGCGCGCGAGGCGAGCTCACGATCCGCGCGATCTTCGCCGAATTCCTGGACAGCTCGATCGTATTCCGGGCCGAACTTGCTCTTCAGTTCGGTCCGACGGACTCGTGAACGGTGACGATTCGCCACAACCAAGATGACTGCCAATGCGGCGATCGCCACACCCACCAGCGGCCAGAACAGTGTCACGTCGTTCATCATGCCTCCGAATTGCTGGAAGGCTTCGAAGAGCAACCGCCGTGCCACCGCTCCGCCGCGGCAATTCTGCTCAGGCCGCGGGCGCGACTTCCAAGAAGTAGCGAGGTCCGAGCATCGCGGCGAGCCGATTGGCGCTCGTAGCAGTGAGCCTCGACCCTGCCGGGACGATCAACACGCCGCCCTCACTCCGAATGTCATGAGCGAGCACCATGCCCTCGGTGAGCTGGGCAGCCGAGATGCGTTGATTCGTGTGACTGCGGACCTCGCCTACCACTGCGAGGCAGCCCGACCCGCCTTCGAGTTTGAGGCTCCAACATAGATGCTTGCCTGGAAATCGCGCGGTCGAATCGTCTCGCGGGATGCCGGTCGTGAGCGTGATACTTTCACTCAGCGCAGCGCGTTTCAACGAGCCGCCAGCGGTGTTGGCGAGCTCACGGAGCGCATCGCGCATCGCGCTGTCCTGCGCCGATGAATCACCCAAGAGTGTTTCGCGAACCCACTTCGTTGCTTGCGTGTCGGCGACGATCGACAAGCGCAGCTCCAACTGGTCACCCGCGAGCGACATGGGTATTGACGCGCAGGCCGCGTCCGCGCCGAGATGCGCGGGATAGCCTTGACTGACGCTGAACGGCGAGCCTGCCATCTCACTCAGATCTTCGGCCACCAATTGGCCCAGGTTGCGCCAAGATCTGAGCGTGGTCACGTCGAGCGCGGCCGAAAAATCGAACGCGAAGGGTTTGGAAACCGAGCGTGACCAGCGCAGCAATCGCTCGGGGGCCCTGACTCGCTCGAGCAGCTCCACGTCCGCGAATGGCCGGCGCATGAAGTCGTGGACGCCGGCGCTGATCAGGTTCGAGAGCTCCTTGTTGGCCGGCGTGGCTTCGACGATCGCGAGCAGGTACGCCTCTGCCGCGTTTTCGCCGCCTCGCAGCCTTCGCGCCAAGTCCTGACCGCCTTTGGAAGGCGCGCTGAAGACCACGACCTGAGGGGCCTCGCGCGCGATTGCAGCAAGCGCGGCTGTCTCGTCGCCCACAGCCTCTACTCGATAGCTGTCTTGCGGTAACGCGCGAACCATGGCGTCGCGCTCTGCACGCCGCTCGTTGAGCAGAATGACCCTCACTGGTCTTCCTCTCCTCGTTCCTTTCTCAAGCGCCGAGCGGCGCTAACTTGGCCGCTGTTGCGACCAAAAATTCTGGTTTGAATGGCTTGACGATCCACCCTTTGGCGCCGAGTGAGCGCGCGCGCTGGATCAGTTCGGGCTGCCCTTCGGTGGTGAGCATCACGACCGGCACTGCCGAGCCTTGTGCGCTCAGCCGTTCCAGCAGCTCGATGCCGTTCATGCGCGGCATGTTGACGTCGCACACGATGAGCTTCGTGTCGGTGAGGCCAGCGAGCTTCTCCAGCGCATCCACGCCGTCCACGGCTTCCGTAACCAAATAGCCGGGGGTCTTGAGCGCAGCACTCACCTGTCTGCGAACCAACATCGAATCGTCGATTACCATCACACGTGCCGTCATTGTTGTCTCCTCGAGTATCAGAAAAGAATCGCGTCGCCGGCCTCAGCAGGGGCGGCAGGGGTCGTTTCACGTTGGAAATCCGGTTCGAAGGCAGCATCGAGGCGCGTGCCCAAATGCCAGCCGGGGCCTTCGAAGAACTGCCAGCTCGATGCACCGGGCGAAATCGAGATGCGCAGTCCATCGCCGATGACGGTCATCGGCGTTGCGAGCGAAATTGGAATTCCCTCTCGCAGCAGTCGACCCTTCAGGCGTCCCAGCAACATGTTCGAGAACTCCCCGACTGTATCCACCAAGTCGCACTCCAGGCCGCCGGCTGCGCTCGTCCAAGCTTCTGCGGCGGCGCGCGTTGCCGCAAGGATCAACACGCCCTTCACGCCGTTGCCGACGTAGCCGATGGAGGACATGCAATAGGTCTCTTGCCCGAGCCCTTCTTCCGACGGCGGCTGACAGTGCTCGATCGGGACGTCGTAGGCTGCAAATAGTTCGACCGCCACATCCATCAGGTGATGGTCCATGAGCTCGAAGTCAGGCTGATTCTTGGGAGAAATGCTCTTCACGGGGGGCCTAATTTACGCGGTTGGGCGACTCGGGAGTCGCGGTGGGACTTCCTTCTTCGAGCGGCCGTTTTCGTGTTTGTCTTAAGTAAATCTATGAGTCTCGATCGACGTTCATAGACAGACAAAACAGCAACAAACCTGGGCTGTCGCGGTTGCCGTGCGCCCTACGTCGGGTCCGCGTCGGGCGTCGCGGGTGTGCTCGGTGGCAACGACGGCTGCTCGATATACTCAGCGGGTAATTCTCCCGTGAGTGCGCCGAGCCAAGTGACGATCGCGGCGATTTCTTGATCTGATAGCGAAAGACCCAGCTGATAGCGACCCATACGGCGCACTGCAGCATCGAGCGTGGGCACCGAGCCGTCGTGGAAATAGGGTGCCGTCTTCGCGATGTTGCGCAGTGTCGGCACCTTGAACATCATGCGATCGGTGTCCTGCTTGGTAACGGCGAAACGCCCTTGATCCCGTTGGTCAGGCCACGGCTCGACGATGCCTACCTTCTGGTACATTGCTCCGCCGACGAACTCACCTGTGTGGCACACCATGCAACCGATGTTGGTGAACACCTTGAGGCCTTCCAACTCTGGGACGGTCAGGGCGTTGGGATTCCCTCTGAGGTAGTCGTCCCAGCGGGAGGGCGTGGTCAAGCGTCGCTCGAATGCAGCGATCGCGCGAGCTGCGTTGTCGAAAGTGAGCGGCGTGCTTTCCCCCGGAAACGCCTTGCTGAAGGCTTCGCGGTATTCTGGGATCGAACTCAGGACCTTGACGCCCTGCTCTGGGCTCGTGAGCGCCATCTCTACCGGATTCAGGATTGGTCCGGTTGCCTGTGCCTCGACCGTCTCCGCACGCCCATCCCAGAATTGGGCGAAGAACCCGGCCGCATTGTACACGGTCGGTGAGTTTCGCGTGCCATGTTGACCGCGGTGGCCGACGGACGTGGAGAGGCCATCGACGCCATAGTTGGCGAGGACGTGGCACGTGTTACACGATGTCTTCTGAGCCTTCGATAACCGTGGCTCGAAGAACAGCATTCGCCCGAGATCGGTCTTGGCCCGAGTGATGGGGTTGTTGGTGGCTTCGATTTGACTGCGAAGCGGTTGGAAGCGGCGGAGTAGGCGCGGGTTGATATCGACGCTAGGAGCGTTCGCTGGAGGCGTTGCTTCGGCCTCGATTTGGTGGTTTGCCTGAAGCGCGCTCAGCAGCAACTGGGTCTCGTCGGGTTCTTCGCATGCGGGCAGTAAGGTTGCGAAGGTCAGGACGCCGAGGCTGCGTCGGATGAGGGTCGTCGCCGAGTGATTCATGCCGAAGGTCCGCCGTCGAGTTGAATCAGCGTCTGGAATTGGTTCGCGGGCCACGTGAACCGAAATCGGGTCCCCCCACCTCTTTCGGTGGCGACCTCGACTTTGCCGCGTTTCCGCTGGCAAGCGTCGCGCACCGCACTCAGACCGACTCCTCGTCCCGAAAACTCCGTAACCTCGCTCTCGGCAGAAATTCCGTCTGCGAACAGCGCCACCATCAGCTCGGCCTGGGTTTCCGCGGGCAGTCCGTGCTGCTTCGCTCGGAGTCGAATCACGTTCCAATCAATGCCCGGTCCGCTATCCTCGAATTCGACGAAGAGCGCGCCGTCTTGCATCCCTGCTCGCAGTTCGAAATCGCTCTCGTGCGCTTTGCGTCGTGAGCGATCCTCTGGTTGAAGTAGGCCGTGAGTGACGCCATTTCGCACGACGTGCGCAAAGACGCTCCAGAACTCGCTCAGTTCCTCGCGAGCGAGATAGACTCGCCCCGCTTCCACGACGATTTTGGGAGCCCCTTTGCCCGTTCGCTCGGCCAACGCGGATAGCTGCTCCGCGGCCCGTTCGAGGCGGACACGCACCGGTTCCAAGCTCCAGGCCTCGATCATACGCGCTAGATCGCCGTGGCGGCGTCCGTCCCGAACCGCGGCGAGTACCGCCTGATACTCGCTTTGATCGATCTCGAGTCCGATCGACGAACGCTCACCCACGAGTTGCTGGGTCTTCTCGCGAATGCTTTGCCATTGTGCGACGATCGCGGTGCAATCGACGTCCATCCCGGAGTCGAGATTGGATTCCTGAAGGTGGCACAGCGCGGACAGCGCCGATAATCCATACAAGCCGGAATTCCCCTTCAGCGTGTGGAGATCACGCTTGAGCAATACTGGGTCGGTCGTGTTCTGGCTGATGCGAGCGAGGAGTAGCTCCGTTTCTTGAGCAAACTCCAGGAAGCCCGCGCGATCGCGCAGTAGTCGGCTCGATAGGTTGAGCAGGTCACGCTCTTGCTGCTCGTTGCGGTCGCGCTCCACCACGGCAGTAGCGTCGGAAATCACGACCAAGAGCTTGTCGAAATCGTCGCCGGAGCCGAGCGGCTTGTACTCGAAGCGCAAGTGGCGTCCGGCGACGAGCCATTCTTGGGGCATCTGTGCAAGGCACACCTCGGCGGGCATGAAGCCGTCGATGAGTTGTGACCATGCGGCTGCGAAGTTACCGAAGTGACCGGGGCTCGCTCGGTCGAGGGCCTGCCACAGCGAATCCCCTCTCGTCAGCTTTCCGAGCCAAAGCGTGATGATTCGAGACTGCTCGCCCACCACGAGGCCCGCACGATCGACGGTGACGAACCCTTGTTCGACGTTATCCAAAACCAGCTTCAAATCAGCGTTCTTGCGGTCGAGTTGCGAGGTTCGCTCGCTCACCAGCTGTTCGAGCCTGACTTTTTCCTCGCGCGCCGTGCGATGTATGTGACCGACTAGTTCGCGCAAATGGCGAACCATGGCCTCGAAAGCGTGGGCCAAAACGCCGATTTCGTCCCTCGGCCCGCCCAAAGTCAGCGTGCGCTCGAAGTCGCCCTTGGCAACCTCGGAGGCGGCATGCGCGATGTCTTCCACACGACGAGCGAGCGATCGCGCGATCGCCCACGCGAGCAGAATGCCGAGCAGCAGCGCTCCAGCTCCGATGGTCACCGCCGCGCGGATCAGCTGCGCGCGAGCCGCCTTGGCGGGGGCGGTCGTTAGCTCCATGACCAGGGTTCCGCGCGGGCCTTCCAAGCTGCGCACGGGCCGCGTGATCAGGATGCGTCCTGGAAGTGAGAAGGTCCGCGATTCACCGAAGCCAAGGCGCGATGCGCGAGCGAGGTCGCTCAGCGCGCCCTCGGCGTGCAAGCTCGTTCCGTCGGCGTGAAACAGTCCGACGCCTTTGACGAGAGGATCCTTCACGATCGCACTCAGCACTTCGCGTGCGGTTTCCTCATCCTTGAACGCAATTGCCGAGCGAAGTTGAAGACTAGAGAGGCGCCCATACGCTTCCGCGCGCTCGCGCAGATCTTCGCGCAAGCCGGCGATCTGGCGGGCAGTGAGGTACGACGTCAGGACCGTAGCGATGAGGAAGCAAATTGCCATCATCAGCGCGATCAGCTTGATCCGGATCCCCACGGACACCGTCGGTAGCGCGTCGAGTGTCGGCAGCAGCGGAACAGTCGGCGGCGGGGTCGATGGCGCCGGCTCGGGCCTGCTGTCCACGGGAAGTTCGAGCTGCACCGGTGAATGCAAAGGTGGAGGCGGTGAGCTCGGTTGCGCGGACAGCATTGGCGACGAAGTCACACTACGGCTCTGCCCGGTCAGAGCATTAGACAGCGTGTTGAACCAGGGGCTGTTTCAAAATGCCCCTGAGTGAGCGCTGAAATGTAGATGACGGCGCGTCTATCAGTGGCCTTTAGAACAACCTCGCGGACCACAGATCGGCAGCGCGGCGCAGCGAGCGTGCCGCACTGAGGCAAAGTGCAGCGTTTGGACGCTGCTACTTGCGGTGGTTCCTGGGACGGCTGAAAGCGTAGGTCGCGGTGTAGTCCGCGCGCGCTGTCGCACCGATGTGGCCGCTGTCACAATCAGCAGTTGGCGGAAGGCCACCCTTGGTCGCCAGCCGTTGGATATAGCTCACGTCCGCCATCGTTCCTTTGCCATCGTGTGCCGTGACTTGCAGCAATAGCTCCGGAATTGCGTCGGCGTGCGCGCTGAACTCCGCGACCTTCTTGGCCACGACCTTGCTGTGATCGCTCACGGACTCCCAAGTGGGTCCTGCGTAGTGCTTGACGACGACGCGGCCGTGCGGATCGGTGAGCTTTGCTTCAGGCGCTTGGAACGTCCAGGCGTAGCCGCTAGTCGTCGCCTGGCAAACGTAGATCTGAACGCCGACTGCCTCGTATGAGAAGGCGAGGCGACTGTCGTCTGGCACCGCCAAGTTGGGGCTTGGCAGTGGTGGAGAGGGCTTGAGCCGCTCACTCTGAAGGCCGATGGGTGTGGAATCATCGACTGGCTCGGCACCATTCGCGCCTGCCGAGGCACAGGCGAGGAGCAGAGTCATCACCACCATTCCGCCGCGATATTCGAACATGTCGTTCTCCGAGCCCGTGTTTTACGACACACAATCGTAGGATGCCGATGGACGAGTTTCGACACTCAGCTTTCGAAACGGGTCGGAACTCCCGGCGACGGAGCAGCACTACGGGCCGCACGTCTGCACGTTTCGGTGGAGCGATGTTTCGGCCCGGGAACCAAGCGCTTTTGGTACGTTTCTGCAAAAAACGAAGCTGCTCGGAGTATTTTCGAGGTTGGACGTCACCTCCGGCGATCGCCGGCGTATTGCCTCGGGACTGCACGGAGGCAATCACCGCATGGCCACAATCGCAGCGAAAATTGGACAAGGTGTGGGCGCGAGCGCCGCCCAGCAATACGAGCGAGTGATTCCCAGCGCCGCGATCCAGAGTGATACCGAGCGGGCAAACGCTGCCATGGAACGCTACGCGCAGGGTGACGAGTCTGCCTTTGCTAGCGTGTACGACGCGGTGGCACCACGGGTGCACGCTTACCTGATTCGGCAAGCCCGCGATCGCGTGGTTGCGGATGACTTGCTGCAGCAGACTCTGTTGCAGATCCATCGCAAACGCGCGACCTACGTGGCTGGGTTGCCCGTCTTGCCGTGGGCTTTCGCGATCGCACGGCGCCTCTACATCGACGAATGTCGGCGCCGCAAGACCGATGCGCTGTGGAGCGCGCGCGACGTGGGCGAGGACGATCGCCGCGCGTGGGCGCTGCCCGACGATGAAGTCGCTACCCGCGAGGCCGCGCGTCTAGTCGAAGCCGAGCTGTTGCGCATGCCCGGCAACCAACGTGTCGCATTCGAGCTGCTCAAGGTCGATGGGCTTTCCCATCAAGAGGCAGCTCAGGCACTTGGCACGACCGTGAATGCGGTCAAGCTTCGGGCGTTTCGAGCATATACCGCGATTCGCACCGTGTTGGGCTGCCCACTCGAGCCGTCCGCTGCGGGCAAGTAGCGCCATGCAGCGACGATAGTAGCGGTAGTGTACACCGGAACAGTAGCGAGATGTCCGATTCCAAGCCGCCTGCCCCTAGCCCCCGCACGGGCTTGACCGATGCGCGATTGCGGGCGCGAATCATTGAGCGGAGCGCTCGTGAGCCGTCGCCCACACGCGCGCAATTCTCGCTCGAGCAGCGGGTGGTTCTGAGTCTCGTGGTGCTCGTCCCTCTGCTCGTATTCCTCGCCTCGGGCGGGATTCGCGTGGGGCCACGGCCGGAACGCCTGGTGATCGCGACCGCGTTGGGTTCCGCAATCTTGGCCACCGGGGTGGCGATCGTGGGCATTGGCCGCGGGCGCTCGATGTTGGGACGACCCCGTGCCTTGCTCTTCACGCAGGTGCTTCTCACCCCGGCTGTGCTCTTTGGTTGGCGCGCGCTGCTCAGTGCCTGTTATCCAAAGATGACGCTCGAGTGGGTCGAGCGACCTGGGCTGCGTTGCTTCACGCTGAGCATTCTGTTGGCGTGCGTGCCTCTGGTGGGGCTGCTGTGGCTGCGCCGGGGGAGCGATCCCTTGCATCCGCGCCTGACGGGGGCGGCCTTTGGAGCCGCCTCTGGCGCGGGTGCGTGGGTTTTGGTCGATCTGTGGTGTCCAGTGGGCTACGTCCCGCATTTGCTGGTCGGCCACGTGTTGCCGCTGCTCGTGCTGATCGCGCTTAGTGCACTGATCGGCAGCCGAGTGATTGCGGTGAGCCGTGGGCCGAGCACGCTCATGGAGCGCTAGCCTCGTGCGTCAGCCCGGTAGGTGTTCGATCTCCGGGCGGGACTCGAAGAACTTGTTGTTGTCGGCGGAGTTGTAGCGACGATAGTCGATTGCCCAGGGAATGATCTGGCTCTTGTGGTCCTTGTACTTGACCGTCATGGCCATCGGGGTCACCGAGCGATAGCTACTATCGGCCGGGATATCCTTGTTGTCGCTACCGCCGGCCGAGAACAGCGTAATCAACAGCTGATTCGGGTCGTCGTACACTCGCCGGAAACCCTCGTTGACCTTCTCGTGGCCGCGCACCAGCGTATGGCACCCTACGCGCTGGAGGAACGCTTGGCTCTGCAGGCGCCCGAACGGAAACCGTGACGACTGTTCCTGCAAAGCCGCCGGAATCACGTCGGCGCTGCTCGGGTCGCTCCACATCATTTGGAAGCGAATGTCCCAGTCATTGAGGCTGGAAAGGTCCTTGTACCGCTCCTTGAGCAACAGATCGCGCGCGATCCCGCCGTGGACGAAGAGCAGGCGCTCGAAGAACAGCATGTTCGGAAGCGCATCGAACAGCTGCATGTAGTGCGCGAACACCTCTTGAGAAAGGTGTGGCTTGAGCGTGTTCATCGCTTCACTCGGTCGCACGGCGCCGAGCACGCGACCTTGATGCTCGATGTAGTATTCGTGGTTGCCTCGCAGCAAGTAGACATGCTCGGGCGCGCGCAAAAATAGCTGCATTGCCGAGCGCAGTACGCCTTGATAGCTGAACATGCCGCGATCGATGTAATCGCCGAGCAACACCAGCTTGGGTTCCGGATTGTGCTCCGGATCGTCCACGAACCGATTCACCTTGGCGAAGAAATCCGACTGCATCAGCACAGCCTTCAAGCAGCTGTAACAACCGTGCAAATCGCCCACCACGATCAGTTCGTATTCTCGCCCTGGTAGTGGGGGGAGCACGTGCACGTGCCCGTCCAAGAATGGCTCGCTGCCTTGGAATTCCGTGACGCTGCGCTTGCCCTTGAGCTTACCTTCGCCAGCCGCACGTTGCTTGTCGAGCTGCGCTATCACGCGATCGATCAACTTACGATCGGAATCGACTTGCTTACCCAGCCGAGTCGGATCGCTCGTGTAGTGATATTCGAACTGCTGGAAGAACGGATGATTCTCCAAGCTGGGCACCAGCTTCTCGTCTTTCGCGACCGCGGTCGTGCGCCGATTGTCCTCGTCATCGAGCAATTCGACGCCCAAGTCGGCTTCGAGCAACGCGGCGAGCTCGCCGCGGAACTTCAGCTCCGCGGGGTGCACCTGGCCGTCGGCATGGATGAGCTCGTCGATCGTGCTCATCAGTTGTTCCTGGTTCGCGGCGTCGAAACCCTTGAAGATCTCGAAACAGCGCAACTTCAACTTGGAGTGCACGAAAGTGTCTTGCGCTTCACCCTCGGCGACGGCCTCCGTGAACAGATCCTTGACCTGCCGGTTGATGCCTTCGAACACTTCGTGAAAGTGGTTGGTGAACTTGTTGACCAGCTCAGCGCGCAGTTTTTGATCCGATTCGGGAACCGCGTCGTGCACGCGATGTTCGATCAGTTTACGGACGTAGGAGCGGACGAACTCTTTCTCGGCGTCGTCGAAATCCCCGTCGATGTATCCAAACGTGGTCAGGTAGAAAATGACCGCGCGCATTTGCTTGTCAGCGGTCGGCCCGTCCTGGCTGAACTTCAACATGATCCAAAACGATAGGGCCCCTCCCGAGAGGGATCCAGCAAGAATGGCGAGCTCGCTGGATTTTCGCGCCACTAGCGGCATTTTCTGATGGCGAGCAAACGCCGGCCGCGAAGCTCACGCGTGCGAGCCGGCTGCCGATGCGTGATAGTTGATGCTTCTCGAATCATGACCCGCTTGTCCCATGTCCGCGCCGCACGGCGTTGCCTGACGCCGCGTGCAATGTTCGCGGTGCTCGTCGTCATCGAGGCCGCGCTGGGGTGCACGACATCGAGTGAGGCAGGTGGCGTGACTGGTGCAGGAGGCGCGTCGATTCCTCAGGCTGGCACGCAGGCCTCCGGGGGCAGCGCAGGCAAGAACCTCGGGGGAGCCGCAAACGACGGCAATCGAGCTGGCGCACCGGGAGCAGCTGGCGCGCTGTCGGGAATGGCAGGAGCGCGCAACGGCAGCGCTGGAAGCGGCTCGTCCGGAGCATCAGGCGCAGCCGCCGGTGGGTCGGCGGGCGCTGCCGCAGGAGCTGCCGGAGCGGGGAATGCTGGCTCTCATTCGGGAGCAAGCGGAACCGGCGGCTCCGCATCACTACCACCGCACACTGGTTCCTGGCGTATCACTCCTCTGGGTGATTCAATCACCGGCACGACTTGCGGCCCACAGCTGTTGTCCAAAGCGCTGATCGACCACGGCAAAACGAACTTCACGTTCGTGGGCAGCAACCTCAACAACCAAAGCTGCAACGGCGCGCCGAATGTACAGACCGAGGGCCATGGAGGTTACCTCGTGACAGATCTAGTGGGCAGCGGCATGCACGCTTCCGAGTTGCCCAAGTGGTGCGACGACAACAAGGCCGATCTGGTGCTCATGCAATTCGGCACGAACGACGTTTGGAACGACCGTTCGCCGAGCTCGATCCTCGCCGCTTATTCCACCGTGCTCGACGATCTACGGGCGGCAAATGCAAACGTAATTTTGCTCGTCGCACAGATCACACCACTCAACCCTTCCGGCTGCTCAGCGTGCGAATCACGAGTCGTCGCGCTCAATGCACAAATCCCTGCCTGGGCCTCGAGCAAGAGCACGCCAGGGTCGCCCGTGCTGGTCGTCGACTTGCATTCAGCGTTCACGGCGGCCAGCTATACGCCTAATTCGACATATACGAGCGACGGTGTGCACCCCAACGCCGCGGGAGGGCAGTTGATTGCGAACAAGTGGTACGATGCGTTGGTCGCGTTGGGGGTGCCGTAGAGCGAGGTGATCTGGGTTCGGTGGGAAGAACAGCGCGCGCTGGGGATGCACTTCGACCTTTCGCGCTAGCGGCGCGCCGTCGTATCGAGCATCCCCAGCATCGAAATCAGTTTGTCTGTCCCGCTCGTCGGGGCAGCGCAGGAATGAATCGGAGTTCGCGTCGCGCAATCAACTAGGCGACGTGTGCCAATGCCTGGGTCGAGCCGATGCCGACGTCATTCGGTACCAATGTTGCGTCGTCGTACGAAATCTCGAGTACCAGCGAAGAATTGTTGCTGATGAAGGTCGCTAGATTGCTGTAGATCTGTGAGCTGACTTGCAGTGAGGCGCTGCCGGCGCTTTGCGCGGTGCCTGGGACAATGATTCCCGTGACTCCAGTCATGGTGGTAACTTCAGTGATTGTGGCATCGCCCAAAAATAGTGGGCTGAGTAGTGGGCTCAGCTTGAGTTTGATCACGTGAGAAGCGAGGATCTTTTTTGACGTAACTGGCATATCCGGAGTGTTTACTGTCGTCATGGTGGCTGACCTTTCGAACGATGGATTTTGTGTCGGATTGGTTGGGGGCTTCTACGGATGGGATGAGGGCTGAAAGGCAAACTGCCCATCGCACTGACCTTGGCAGGCGAGCGCAGGCAGAGAATATATGTAGTTATTGGAAGATTCGAAGACGTTGACCTCGGTGGTATTTCGGAATGCGACTGCAGCTGCGTCAGGTGCCCAATGGAACATCGCCGAACGCTCCGTATTCCCGCACCACTGCTCGGGACCGCTCATGAAATCGTCAGAGCAGTTCTGTCCGAGCGACATATTGCTCGTCAACAACTGGTGGGAGTTCGGGTTGGCGAGCTGCCAGCGATGCAGTTGGTTGCCCCGCCTGAGCAGCACGTACTCTTCGCCGGGAGAGAACGCGAGTTCGGTCGGGGAGTTGGCGGTGGTCGCCGTGCTGAAATAGTAGGCTTTCCCTTTCAGGTGGTACGGAGCCTCGTTCAAGTCGACCCAATACAGAAAGTTGTCGGTGCTGCTGGACGCGCTGGCAAATGCCAACCACCGCCCTGTTGGAGACAGTGCTCTTGCCTGATCGGAGGCGCGTTCGGAGTCGTAGGCGTACTCATTGGGCTGAGCGGTGCAGAAAGCAGGGCTTCCCGTGCAAGCTCCCTGCACAGGCAGCATTGCTAGATGATCGCCTGACGGGCTCAGATCGAAGATTCGAACCTCACCTTGGGTACCGGTCGTCGTGCTGGCAACGTCGGCCACGCAAGCAAAGCGCTCGCGATCGCTCGCCCACGCAAGGAGAAGCGGGCATTCTTCGCCGTTGTTGCTGGTCGCGATTGCGTTGCCGTCCAGGGTCCGCTGGGCGTCGAAAATTTGCACCTGCCCACCGTCGTCGAGCTCTGCCGCGTATTTGCCGCTGGGCGAAATGACGTTGGTCATCCATAGCGGGACCGGATTTTGAATGGCTGGGGCAAGCGGGTTGAAGTAGGTGTTGTCTCCAATCATGAAGAACCCGTTGGGATTCGGCTGCAGGTACACGCTCGGTCCGTAGGGTTGTGTGACGATGGCCTGTGGAGCGTCGAAGCCGGTGTCGGCTAGACTGGCAAAGAAGGGGGTTCGCAGTTCGAAAGGATTTTGCGGGAGCCATTGCCCAGGATGGGCGAGGTCTGGAAGGCGTTGCGCGTGAAAGGCCACGAAGCTACTTCCGATCCAATACAAGTTCGACTCGATGAACGCGGGCTTCGGTGCCAACTCGACGGGAGACGTATTCGAGCCGGCCGCGGGGATACGAACTGCGGTAAGATAGCTGGTCCCGTCCTTGATGAAGCCGATCGCGATCAATTTCGAGTCGGGCGACCACGCATACGCAAGCAGTGAATCCTCGAGAACGTCGATCGTCTGTTCGCTCATCGTTGAGAGCGTGACCAACGCCAAATGGCGACCCGTTGGATGCGTCCCGTCTCGACCAAATCGGTAAGCCAAGAACTGACCGTCTGGAGAGAACTGGAAATCGTAGACACCCTGATTGTGCGTGAGCGGCTGTGCCCTTGGCGGCGCCTCGAGCGGATCGAGCAATTGGAGCTTTGGTTGCGAGGAAGAGTCCAGGGCGGTGTACGCGAACCAGCATGCCTCCCGTGCGGTCAGGGAAAAACTGGCAGTTTTGAAAGTATGATCTGCGCTTGTTACCTCGACAGTGACGCTGGTCGTACCTGGCGCAACGAGCTCTGCGCTCAAGGTGGCGCGGTCCGTGAATGTTGGATCGACGGCGATCTTCCAGCCCGTGGACGCGACTTGCCATTGATAAGGCGCCGCGCCATTCGAAATCGTGAGCGAGGCTTTGAATGACCGGTTTGCGCACGGGCGGGGCAGAGTCTCCGGTAGGAGCACGCACCCTTCGCACGCCCTCAGCCCACCACCTGCAGTGCCACCATCGCCGGCGGTGCCAGCACCCGCAATGCCCCCAACGCCCGCAATGCCCCCAACGCCCGCAATGCCCCCAACGCCCGCAGTGCCCCCAACGCCCGCAGTGCCCCCAACGCCCCCCACGCCACCAGCGCCCCCAAAGCCAGCAGCGGCACCACGGCGACCTCCTCCCCCTGCGACCCCCCCCCTCGCCCCGCCCTCACGAACCC
>Ga0164241_10003062_pt1 | contig 17300 bp, 8 predicted proteins | sample OricomyardsoilBY_FD_108780 | JGI IMG/M metagenome (GOLD analysis project Ga0164241, IMG submission 108780) | Backyard soil microbial communities from Emeryville, California, USA - Original compost - Back yard soil (BY) | ecosystem: Environmental > Terrestrial > Soil > Unclassified | place: USA...
CGACCTGGGAGTAATCAATGGTATCCACAGCGGTGCCGTTGCCCGCGCTGATCTTGAGCTGGTCACCCGGCAAGCTCTGGAAACTGAAGGTGTCAGCGAAATTCTCCGCGCCGGCTAATCCTTCCATCCCGACAAATGTCACTTTATCCGGCGTATTTTCAAGGTCATTGCTGAGCGTTGATGCGGCGGCGTCAATAAACCAAAGGTTGGCACTCTGTTGATAGGCGCGCAGGCCATCCTCACCTTCACCGCCAACCAGATCCGCCGTAATTTCGGGTGCGAGCAAATTAAAACTGTCGTTGCCAGCGCGTCCGTCGATGCTCCCGGCCGGAGAAATATTTAAGTTAAAACGATCTGCTCCAGCGCCACCGAGGAAAAGATTGAAATTCTCGAATTCAATCTCCTCGTCGCCGCGTTTTACCTTATGAGGGGTTTCCGCATTAAACGTCCAAACATTGTTGCTGTCGCCGACGACTTCCAAAGTACTGACAAAGCCGGCCGCCGCATTCCCTGTCACTTTTGCCACATTGCTAATGCCGCGGTCAGCCAGGGTTCCAAGGCTCACGGTGTAATCGGCATCAATTAAAAACTCTGCGGTATTGGCACCAGCACCACCATTAGCGCCCACACGGCTGTCGGCAATGAGATATTGAAAGGTATCCCGACCCTCACCGCCCAACATGCCGGTAATTCCCGTGGCGTCCGTTACCAAAATACGATTAGGCTCCTCGCCCTCGGCGGGCTGACTTAATGTCACCAAAGGAACATCTTTGCTGCCGCTCACAACCCACAATTGGTCGGTATTCAAACCTTTTAGGGTATTCAGGCCGCCACCACCCTCGAGAGTAACGGTGACCACAGCATCCCCCTCCAAAGCCAAAATAAATTCATCTTCTCCTGCGCCGCCCACCAGCGCATTGAACCCGGTGAATGCCATACCCGTACTATCCGATGGTGTGACCGTCCCGGCATCACCACCGCTCAACATCCATATATTGTCCGTCTCTCCCTGGGCTACGAGTGCGCTAATGCCGTTGCCCCAAATGCTCTCGATACCGGATAAGCCGGCGGTGCCACCCACGGGTACACGGATACTGCCGATGACGCCGGAATAATCGGCACTATCTTCCCCATCACCATCACCACCAATTAAAGAAAGGTTGACAGGTGCGAGATCTGCAAAAACAAAATTATCGTCACCGGTGCCACCCTGCAAAATTTCCATGTTTTCAAAGAATAATTCACCTTGAGACGTTTCCAGCGAGTGCAGTTCGGCAGACTCGGCGGGTTGAATATTCCAGGTGGCATCAAAATTTGGACCCTCAAGATTTGGGCCCTGCAGAGTATCGCGCTCGCCTCCGCCATTGAGACTGAGGGCAACGTTTTCCCATGTTGCGTCTGCATGAATCTCATATTTGTCACGGCCCGATGTACCGTTTATGGTGACGAAATTGTCTTCGGCATCCGTACCTTGGAAATCACCACGCAAGACAAAGTCCACCACATTTTCGAAAGTGAGTTTTGCGCTATTCCGCAATTGAATGGTGGAATCTACATCGACCTCACGAGCACGAACGACAAAAGTGCCATTTCCGGTAACCGAAAGATCACCCAGCTGTAATCGCAACTGATCTACGCCAGTAGCAGCAATTTCTCCTGAGCCGACTGTGCCGGATAAATTTCCTATGGTGTTGTCCGGTTGTGCAAGATCGACATTGCCGTCCACATTCAGAATTAAATTGTCCAGCACCAGCGCTGCGCTTTGAGTTAAATCACCTTCCAAGAGTGTAAGATCTAAAGTGGCCACTTTTTGAATGGCAGCTAATGCTAAATCCGACTGATTCCGAATTTTGGCAGTTCCTGCTTGCTCAATGCTGAGCGTAGTGAACGCATTGGACGCTTCGAGCGTAATGTCTCCGAGTGCCGACAGGCGTGTAACGCCGCTTACAGTCCAACTCCCTTCTTGTGTAATGCTAACGAGGGATTTGGCAGATAAACTTTCGGCAGCGCCGCCTCCAAGAATCAAATTTCCAGTGGAAAATAAATCCACATCCTGCACATCGGTGCCACCCACCGAGACCGATCCAGTAAAAGCATTCCCGGTACTATTAAGAAGAACGCTGTCATCATTAACGTTAAAGGTGGAACCACCCTTTACGGACAAATTCGTTTCCGCCTGTTGGTGGATGCCCGCATCAGAGGTAAGCGTGAGATTGCCCGACACATCGCTTTCACCCAGACGAATCGCCTGGTTGAATTCAAGATCTATGTCCGCGCCGGATGTGATCACCAAATTAGCCGAATCATTGGCCGAATCATTGACCGCATTATTGGTGATGTCCGCAATATCCGCCGATCCGTTTTTTATATCCAGCGTCAACACGCCACTCAGCTCCAAACGGTCCGCGTTTCCGCTAATGGACAAAGTGTCGCTGTCATCTTTACTAATGAAAGTGACATTCCCGGAAGAATTGAGACGGGGTAAAGATAAGTTTCCGCCATTGGTTAAAGTGATATTGCCGCCATCGCGGGTAATGAATCTCCGGTCTCCTACATTCCAAGTCTCAGCACCCAATTGAATATCGCGTCCGCGCGTATAAATATCATTACTGATATTTAAGGTACCACCCGCGATAGCGGTAAGGCTGGGATTGCGCAAAGTGCCGGCTTCTTGAGCCACTTCGAACATGGGCAGGGAGCCCAGCGTGATATCGCCGGTAGCATTTATTGAGACATTGCCTGCGCCGTATGGAGAAGATCGTGTATCAATTCTAACGTTGAATAAATTCACATCCACCGCATTATTGATAATAAAATCACCTCCTACGGTTTCTATCTCCGTTCCGTCCCTAGCGGTGATAATCACATCACCGCCGCTTTCTTTATCGTTATCGGCGGTCAATTCAATTCTCAAACGATCACGGTGCTCTGGCCCAGCTTCGACCAGATCGGGATCTATTCCAATTCTTCCATTTAAGATAATGTCATTATCGGCAATCAGCTGTAGCGTGGTATAGCCGTCATTCGAGTTCTGTCCACTCGCTAAAATTTCCGTGGGATTATTATCGAAGGTAAACTCGCGATCGAGCCGAATATCATTCTCTGCACGAATCCATATTTTCGCTGGATCTCCTTCTGCCTCTCGCCCTCTCACCAACATGCGGCCGATTTTCACATCACCACTGGCGTTAACCACTATGCGACCACTGGGTGCCAAATATTGAGCCTGATCCGCTCTATAACTGGGAAAATATTCGCCGAGTTTTTCTTTACTATAGGGCGCCGCCATTACGTCGATAATGACGTTATTCAAATCTACGCCGAATGCACCGGGTGATGCTGCACTGACAACCGAGCCGTCTTTTGCGATTTGGATATCATTCCCCACCACAAAATCACCACCGCCGGTTTCTATGCGAACGTCATCCTTGAAAGTGATATTGCCTCCCTTGTCGGAGGTATTAGCTGTAAGGTGAAGATTGAGCTTGCGGCCTGGGACTTTGTTGCGAAGGGCTTCTCGTCCTTGCCCTACTATGTCCACCGCCCCGATATTAGCGTTGATGGTGATATTGTTGTGGGCAATCAGCCTGAGAGTCGAGATAACATCTGATTCAAGTATAATTTCACTGGAAACAGTAATATTTCCTTGATTATTAGGGGCATCACCATCACCTGTTTTAACAGTAACAGTGGCGCCAACCTCTAATGCATCTAAAAGATCCTCAACATCTAATATCGATCTTTGATTTGGCCGGGGCACAGTTGAAGTGAATTCATTGCCTTGATCGTCAACAAACTGAGAACCTGAATCGGCTATCTCGATATTAAGCGGATCAATCAACCAGTGACCAGCAACTCCATTTACTGCAGAAATATCCGGAGAATGATTTATTTCAAAACCATGCTTTCCAGATGTTTCAACAAAACCACCATCACCTCCTTTTGTACCGCCTCTCGCCGTAAGCTTTCCATAAATTCTCGCAGTATCTTCCGCAAATAAAATTGCAACTCCACCATCGCCAGCATCCGTAGCACTTGTATCTATTGAAGCCTCTTCACCAACATAAACAAAATCCGCATTGCGAACTCTCGCATTTAATCCCTCCCTATCACCCCCCACCAAAACTGTACCACCACCATTTCCACCAACCGCTTCAACGGAGGCCTGATCAAAAATTCCCACATTTTTTCCAAGTAACTTAATATCACCGCCTTCTGTACCGTCAGCAGTAACCACACTATCTTCCGCAACAAGCGTTGTGGTATTGGAATGCAGCTCAACATTGCCGCCTTGACCTAGCAAGCCATCAGCATGAATCGACCCGGTATGCGTCACATTCTCCGCAACAGCAACAATAATTCCGGCGCTGTTACCCGATACGTTCAAAGTACCCGAATTTTCGACATTTCCACCCGCGCTCAGATTAAAACTGCCGTCCTCGTTATAGGACACACTGCGAGCCTGCTGCTGATCTCCCCAGTTCACCGCCTGGCTGAAAACATCCCGCGTGGTGCTGGCACTCAGCAATATACGCCCGTTTTCCGCTCGAATTTCTCCAGTGTTGGTAACAGCAGCAGAAGTTCCCAACTCATCCTGCAATATAGCTTCATCAACCCGAACGCCCAAAAGACCTGATGCATCAAAGGTCAAAACAGCTTCCTTGCCTGAAGCCAGAATTACAGAACCCAGCTTGGCAGAAATCAACCCACGGTTTTCTATTCGTGCTCCCAGTAACGCGACATTGCCGCCAGAGGCGGCATTGATTATGCCGGAATTAATGACTGTGCCACCCATACCCTCAATGCGCTTGAACACCAGATCACCGTTCATAAAATCTTCTGGGTTGATCTGCAAGCCGCTGGCAACCAAACCACCAACATTTACAGTTGCACCCTCACCAAAGACGACACCACGAGGGTTTACCAGAATCACATGACCATTCGCATCAATTCGCCCGAGAATTTCACTACCCTTATTACCGAGTATCCGGTTAAGCGCTACAGCACTTTGCCCAGGCTGCACAAACTCCACTCGTTCGTTAGTGCCTAAATCAAAGTTTTGCCAGTCAATGGCGAGCAGGTCGGATTTTTGAATAATGGTGGTCTCTGTGCCACTCTGTTCGATGCTACCCGCGCCGCCGACAACTTCTCCCCCTGTCGGTGCAGCAAGTGAATTGCCTGCTGCCAGCATATTCACTGTTATCGCCAGAGCCAATTTGGATTTGGAAAATCGAACGTTTTTGGGAAAAGCACTACGGGACATAAGATTCACACGCAAATGAAAAATTGAAAAACATAGGCCTTCCCTGGCTGTATTCCCTTTTGTTTTTACTCTGAAAAATTTATTCTGACACGGCAGACTTGGAAATGATCACCCTTTGCTTGCTCAGATGATCCATTGCGATCAACCCGGTTTGACGATCCACTATTAACAAATAGTCCAGCTCTGAATGAGCCGATATCCCCCAGATATCGGCGATTTGGTTTTCAGATCCGCTTACTACACCACCAGCAACTGCAGTACTTTCTTTCGTTTGGACGTCAAAAATATATACTGCATCTTCAGAGTTATTTACGTAGTAGATAGTGTTCTGCTCATATCCGTCAGCAACTGACGATATCCTAGAAGCCACGTCTAAAAGCGGGTATTGCCCCACGCCGGGACGAATTGTGAACAATCCGTCTCGAGCTGCCACTAAGATGTCCTCCTCTCCACCTGGCACTAAACCAAGACCAAAAACCGATGAATACTGCTGGCCATCTGGTTGCAATCCTTCTCTGGAATTAACGACTAGAGCCTGCTCCAATGTTTTCAAATCAACAGAAAAAACCTTACCGCTATTATCTGCGACATAAAGCTTCTGCTGAGTTTGATCTTCTCTCATTAACATGCCCATTGGCCTGTTCCATAAAGACTCCTCATTACTGGCGACAAGAACGGTGCGTGATCCTGTCTCAGTATCTACCTCAAAAATCACGCCCTTTGTAAGATCGGAGACATACAGCTTTTCGTTCAATCCCAAATGAATTCCCCAAGGCTCATAAAATTCTAATTCCGCTCCGACTCCCTCATTCTCCGCCAACACAGTACGCACACCTGTAGTCAAATCTACTTTAAATACCTTCAGCGCCGTATCATCCGCCACGTAAGCCACCGGCTTCTCGTCCACCCAACCTATATCCGCATTAATGGATGCCCCAAACGGATTCGCATTATCCGGAAAACTCTCCCCCGCAATATCCGCCACTCGGCGACTGCTTACGGATTCCTCCTCGTTTGTATTTTCCGCAGCATCTACGGCCGTCACTGACACTGTATTTTCACCCGGTGCCAAATCCACCGTTATGTTCCAACTGCCCTCATCCCCGGCTGTATTTAATTCCAGTTCTGCCTCCACTCCATTCACCGTCACAGCACCCTCAGCCAAAGTGCCATGCACATCTTTAACGGTTCCCCGCAAAAACAGAGTTTGTCCTTCCGTCATTGACGCCGGTGGCGGAAAAAGAACGGCCACTTCAGGGGGAACGGTGTCTTTATCAGTCTTTACGGTAAATGTGGCTTTCTGAGTGCCGATGCTGAGGGTGGCGGTTGCGCTTTGTTCGGCTTTTGTGGGGGACTGGACCCGTACTGTGATGGTCTGTCCGTTGGTGACGGTGCCGGCAGTGGTTTTGAATGCGCCTGTACCAACGGCGTATTCACCGCCAATGATGCTGACCGGGGCTGCGCTATCAATACCGGTGATGGTGACGGGAGCGGATACGACCGGTGTGCTGAAAGCGACTTTGGTTAAATCAACGCCAGTTGGGGCGGTGAGGGTGAAGGTATCGGGTGTGGTATCTCCGCTCCCGGAGGAGCCGCCTTTGCCGCCGCCGCTGCTGCACGCGGAAAAAAAGACGCTGAAACAAACAATAATCAGCAAACGCGCGCAGTTATGCCGTAGAAAATAAACCATGGGTATTCTCCTGAATGGTCGAGCTTTATATGGGGCTTTTTTTGTGGGCCGGGATTATCCCACGAAGTAGGATGGGTGCTGCATGTGCATTTAAGAATTGGCGCTTGAAACCTCCATGTCAGTTGTAAATTTGAAGTAGGTCAATCAAGCAGATCGATGGACCAGCGTCACATGACTAGGAGCAATCAGCTATTGCCACTTTCGACTTCGGAATTTTCCGGGCAGCTTTCCCGCTGGGAAGCTCCGGCAAAATTGTTCCAAGTACTTCCAAAAAAAAGCGTAAATCCTGACGAAACTTTCTTGGTTTTGATTCTGAAAATTCCGGTCGAGAAATTGCGCCGTCCGGTCCGATCTCTGGAATATGCACTCGCGTAGCAGACAAGCTGCGTTGAACCATCATGAGCCGGTCGACGGAGCGGCCCTGGGTGGATGTTTATCCTCCTCTTTCATAACGACCTTTTGTCAATTTCTTGCACAGCCTCTCAGACTGTGGCGGCAAACTCGAAGATCATATTCATATTACGATAATACTATTCCATCCCTCCCATTATCGGAAGAGGTTGATGAACCGGACAATTCCCCTAGGGAGTTGCCGGGCCAAGTCAATAACGATTAGAACAGCAGACAATTTGGAGAACTCACCTTGAAAATCCGGCTATTGCTTCCCTTCTCATTGATGGCCATTCTGGCTGCCTGTGGCGGTACTCAGACTTTACCGTCTGGATCCTCCAGCAGCTCTTCCAGTTCATCAACCAGCTCATCAAGTTCGTCTTCAAGTTCCTCAAGCTCGTCTTCGAGCTCTTCGAGTTCTACGTCCAGCTCTTCGTCCAGCTCATCCAGTTCGAGCAGTTCATCCAGCTCAAGTGGTATTGCCGGAAGTCTGGTATATGCCATCAATGCGGGATCATCCACGGCAGTGACCTTGAATGGTGTGCGTTACGAGGCCGACCGCTTCGCCTCTGGCGGCACTCCGAATACCACTGCGGATCCCATTTCCGGCACCAGTAATGCTGCCCTCTACCAGTCTGAGCGCTACGGCACCTATGCGTACAACATTCCGGTGAGTCAGGCGACTTACAGTGTGGTATTGCACTTCGTAGAAATGTATCAGGAGAGCGCTGGCGCCCGCAGCTTTAGCGTGTCGGTTGAAGGACAGAGCGTGGCGACTGGGTTGGACATTTACAGCAAAGTCGGTCATGACAGCGCCTATATCCTCCAGGCGGATGCTATCCGGGTGAGTGACGGCGCTTTGACAATTCAGCTGACGTCGCTGGTGGATAATGCCACCCTGTCCGGCGTGTCGATTTATTCGGCCGATGGCGGCCGTTTTGAAGAGCCACCGGCACCGACGATTTGTCCCACCAGCGGCCCATGCAAAATTCTTCCGCTCGGGGATTCCATCACCGATGGTGTCGGCGGTAGCGGCGGGGCTTATCGGGTGGAGTTGTTCCGTCAGGCAGTGGCGAATAACAAAAACATCACCTTTGTCGGCAGCAAAGCCAATGGTCCCACCACTGTGGATGGCAAAACCTTCCCGCGCAATCACGAAGGTTACAGCGGATATTCGATCAACCAAATCGCGAACGTGGTGCCAAGCCCGGCGCTTAACGGTGATCCAAACATTATTCTGTTGATGATCGGCACCAACGATTCCTGGGTGGAGGAGAACAACAATGGCCCGCAGGTGATGGCGCAAAGACTGGGCGCTTTGATCGACAAAATCATCAACAGCAAACCCAACGCGCTGCTCGCCGTTGCGGTCATCACACCGCGCAACGACTATGCGAAACAGTGGGCGGATTCCTATGTCGCCGTGATCCCGGGTGTGGTGAACGAGCGCATCAACCAAGGCTTCAACGTCATACTGGTGGACCAGTACAAAGGTTTCCCTGCGAATGGATTGGGATCGGATAACCTCCATCCCAACGATACGGGTTATCGATTTATGGGTCAGACCTGGTACAACGCGATTAAGGATTATTTACCGTAGAAATGCGGCAGCAAACATTCTAAATGCGGTAGGAATATACGAAGCCATAAACCTTCGCACGCTTTAAGGGAGGCGGCTGAGCAAGCGAAACGAGCGGCGGCGGATGACCTAGATGGTGGTCACCCTCCGCTTGAAGGCATTATTTATTGCTGGCAGTAAATGGCAATGTGTCGATCAGGTTTTCCAGGAAGCCGCCCTGGGAGTTGAGGCCATTCAAAATGGATTCCATAGCGATAAATTGCTGCATCAGACGCTCATGGTAGGCGGTCATGCGGCGATCCAGGCGCTCTTCCTGATCATCGAGGTCCACCAGTTGACGCTCCAGAATATCCTCGCGGGAATCAAACAGGCCGTTGGTCTGTAAAAACTGGCCCAGCAATTCCTCCATCTGACCGGCAAAGCCGCGGGAAAAACTCACGGTGGAACTGGTGGCGGCATCCCCGACGATCATGGAAAGGCCTTCAGACTTTTCGCCCAGCTTGGGTAATAACACATTGCCCAAACCAAAGCCGGGCACACCGTCGACGGTGCCCGCCACGTTGACGCCCTTGGTACCCGATCCCTGCGCGATACCGAGATCTGTAATGGCGTCACTACTGGCGGATGCAACATCCACCCAAGAGCTTGTGCCGTAACGATTCGATGTAAATGTGAGTGAATTCGTCCCTGAGTCGTGCGCGACTATTACGGAAACGCCAGCAGCTTTCAGCGCGTTGTCGCCATTGATCGCCGATTGCATAGCGGTTGCCAGATCACCGGCAGAGGCATAGACCACGTCCGTGGGAATTTGAATGGTGCCGGATTCAACCCCATCCACTTTCAATGTAAACGTGTAACTTTTTCCGGTGGTATCAAAGTTGGGAAACGCCACACCCGCGTCCATGGCGGCGCCAGTGAAATAGCCTTTTTTGGGCGGCGTGGTGATGACCACATCGTAACTGCCTGCCTGGGTCTGTTTACCGAAGCTGTTGACCTTGATGTCGCTGGAGGAGGAATGGGTGTGCGGAGCAAGGAGTTTTTGCACATCGGCAAAGTTGTTGCTCATGGCTTTTTGAAAATCCCCTTCGTGGATTTTCAGCGTGCCGTCGAGCTCTGTGCGAATGCCCAAATTGGTAAGGGCCGAATAATTGGAATCATTCAAACCGGGAATCGCTGCGCCTATCAACGTGCGAAAACGACTGGTGACTGACTTCGCCAGGGAATCGTTGGTGAGGGAACCCCACTTTTCTTCCTCTTTGTTGTAGGAGAAGGCGGGTTTGATTTCCGCGAGGAAAGCGTTGTAGGTGTCCACGAAGCCGCGGATTTTTTCCTCCGCGAAATTTTTGTCGTCAGCCACCGTCACCGTCACCACTTCACCCGGCGCCGCTTTGAGCAGATCCAGGGTCAGCCCCTCGACCACGTCGGTCACCGTATTGGAGGCGCGGTTGAGTTCCAGGCCGTTGATCACCAGTACCGCATCGGCACCGGCTTGTTTTTCCAGGCTCGCGAATCCGGTTACGTCTGCGTTGAAGCCGAAACGTGACAGACCGCTGGCATCAGTATTGGTGGGTGTATCCCCCGCCTCCGCAACGGAAATCTGCATTTCCTGGTTGGCGCCCGAGGGCGCAGTGGTCACCAGGCGGTAACCGCTGCCATCAAAGATTACGCTGGCCTGCACGCCCATACCGGCACGGTTAATGGCGTCTCTCAGGCCATTCAGGCTGTTGTTCGTATTGTCGATGGTCACGCTGAAAGTTTTCGCTTTCGGATCTACAACAAAGTCGGTGGGATCCTCATTCGTATCACGGTTCCAGCTACCGAAGTTAAATGTTAAAACACCTTCGCCAACGGCGGCGTTCGCGTCGTTCAACCCATTGAAACTTAGAGATTGCGACGCGGCGAGTGCCTTGACCTCGAAAGCATAGGTGCCAGCCTGCACAGTGGTATCCAGTTTGGTAGGCACCAGGGCATCGCTGTCGGTGTAAGAGGCGGATTTGCTGAAGAGTCCTTCTTTGGCTGTCAAAGCGGTTACAGCGGATTTAAGGGTGTCCATTGCGTTAGAGAGCAAACCAAAATCCGAAATCTGCGCCTCTGCCTTGGTGCGCTTGGCGTCTATCCGTTCCTGAGGAGCCGCTCTTTCAATTTCCGTCAATTGTTTAGCCATATTTGGCGAATCGATGCCGGAGCCTGCACCCAGGGACTTGATGATATTGTTCTCAATCATTGCAAACCTCCACTACACCTACACGCTTATCGCCCGTTCATGACAAATCTTGAGCAAATAGCAGCCCAACATTGGCGACTCTTGAGTATAGGAAAGTCCTAAGTATAGGAAAGTCTTGGGATGGGGCAGGAAAATAAGCAGGAATAAGGCGCGCGGCTTACCCGCGCACCTTATGTGAGGTTTGGGAATCCTTTTCCCTGAGGATTGAGAGGCGTCAGCCGAGAGCGTCGATTAGATGAAATTCGCCGTTCTCATTCAGCCTTCGCGCCAGCTCCAGGAACACTTCGTCGGGAATTTGACGTATCAGCTCTCCAGAGAGGCCGTCGATGACTTTAACGACGGTGCGCTCGGTGTCTTCGTCTATGGTGAATTGCAGTTCGCGATTGATCGATTGCACGTACTCGCTGATGGACGCGACGGCGCTCTTAATCCTTTCAGGTTTGGTGTCCTCTGCCACGACAACCGCCGCGGGCTGGGCATCCACCGGCACAGAAGGCCCGGTTTTACCGACTTCTTGCACGACTGCTTCCGCATCGCCCCCCTTCGATGAAGCTGGCCGGGTGACCACAGTGTGGACATCGGTCGACATTCTTACTTCATTCATGGGCTAACCTCTTTAAACGACGGCTGGCGGAACCGCTTTTCGTCTTTCAACAAATTGCGAATTCCGCCACCCTTTTTTCATGAACACCCGGTGTTACCACCGGGTTACTCATGGCTTTCACCTTACTGCAGCAGTGACAGCACTTGCTGCGGTCTGGCATTGGCCTGCGCCAGCATCGCTTGTGATGCTTGTTGCAGAACCTGTGCCCGGCTCAGGGAGGCGGTTTCCGCTGCGAAGTCCGCATCAGTGATACGAGCCCTTGCAGCTTGTGTGTTTTCCGCCACGTTCGACAGGTTGGAAATGGTGAAGTCGAGACGGTTGTTGGCCGCACCCAGGTCAGACCGGATGCTGTTCACTGTCTCCAAGGCATTGTCGATCACGCCTATGGCTTTCTGCGCGTCAGCAGCTGTACCTATGCTGATGGATGCGATGGCGGTACCGAAGGAGCCTTCACCCAAACTGTTGGATTGCAGCAGACCGTGACGGGAAACATCGCTGGTATCGCTCAGTTCGATACTGATCGGGTTGCCATTGGCACTGACCAGTTTCAGACCCGCGACGGCAGTGTAAGAGTCACCAGTGCCAAACGATGCATTGGTGGACTGCGTAAAATCACCTGTAGCATTGATAAAGGTTCTTGTTAAGGACTCGATACCGGAGCCTGAACCCAGGAACGAGGTAGCAGCGACGTGGGTGCCAGTACCGATATTGATGGCGCCCTGATCGGACTCCAGTACCATCTGAGTTCCCAACAAGCGTGCAGATACACCCGTTTGCGCAGTGAACTCATTAAAGGCTGCCACCACGTCTTCGCTGCTGGCATCATTGGCCAGATCAAGATCCACGCTGACACCATTTATGACCAATTGGTCGGTAGCCGCAGCCGCAGAAGCCAGGAATCCGCTCAAATCCACTGACAATGTGGAGTACGCCATGGCGGTGACGCCGGTTTGTGATGTGGCCTTATTGATGGCGTCAATCTTGCCTTGCAGGCTATCGGTGTCTTTGTTGTCGATCTGAACACCATTGATCGTCAATTCACCTACGGCCAATGATTCGTTGGCACCCGTCGTGGCTACAAGCAAGCCGGTGCTTTCAATCACACCGCCAGACTGGGATTCACGGAAACCGAGGTTATGCAGGTCTTTCAGCGTACCCGTAGCGCCGCGCTCAATGGAAATATCGCCGCCATCGTCGGAAGTCAGGATCAGCTGCGAATTCTTGCTTGCGGCTACTCCAAGGGCTGTTTGTCCCGCAGAGTCCACTGCGATGGAAGCGGCATCCTGGGTGCTCAGCGAGAGTTTGCCATCCGAGCCGATTGAAGCGCTCACTTTACCGCCGGATTCGGTGCTGACTTTGTCGGCAAATTCTTTCAGCGAGTTGGTATTGGCAACGTTGAAGCTGAATGTGGTGCCGTCGTTTTTAGTGACGGTAATTGTGCTTCCGGAAGTCGTGAGAATGCCGGTACCGACGGCGGAAGCGGTCAGTTCCACAGCGGTAGAAGCCGTTACACCGCGCACATTGGTGTTGATGTTATCCACCAAATCCTGCAGCGTATCACCGCTTTTCAAGGCGCCGATGGCCTGACCGTTAATCAATACGTCCTGTGCACTCAAGGAGCCGGTGGTGGAAACGATGCCGGTAGAAGCTATAGCGGATGAATTAAGCTCAGCACCCACCACATCGGCACTCAAGGAACCCATACCCAGGGTTTTGGCATCCACCGCGGCGATGGAGAAACCGATGGTCTGGTTGGCTTGCGCGCCCACTTGCAGCTCCACTTTTTTCAGGGAGCCGTCGAGGATGTTTTGGCCGTTGAAGGAGGTGGTGCCGGCGATACGATCCAGTTCCTGGACCAGCTGTTGCACTTCCGCATCCAGAGTCGCGCGGTCGGCATCGCCATAGATACCGTTGGCGGACTGTACGGCCAGTTCGCGCATACGCTGCAGGATGTTGGTACTTTCAGACAAAGCACCTTCAGCCGTTTGGATCAGCGAGATACCGTCGTTGGCGTTACGCACAGCCTGGTTCAGGCCGCGGATCTGGGAGGTCTGGCGGTTGGAAATGGCCAAACCGGCGGCGTCATCGGATGCGGAGTTGATGCGCATGCCGGATGACAGTCTCTCCATCGCTTTATCCAGCTCCATACCAGAACTGTTCAACTGGCGTTGGGCGTTAAGCGATGAAATATTGGTGTTAATGTAAAGTGGCATGTAAGCCTCCTAACCGATGTTTACTGTCAGATTGCTTGCAAGCCATCAACTTACCAGCCTGCAACGCGAAGCTCATAGAGCGCTTCTGCACTGCTTTTCGACACAAGCCACATTTTCTTTAGTACTTTTTCATTATTTTCTTCAAGCGGCCCAAGTCATGTCCTAGTTATAAAGGATTAGTTATTTTCGGCCCAACTCTATTAGAAATACGAATAAAAATGGCTGTATGCGCCTTTCCAGAGGCCACAGCGCGCCAGAATGTTGATGAGGGGGGAAGTGTTTTGTCAGGGCTTGGCGCCGGGTGAGGAAGCCAAGTCTCTGGTAGAGATCATGGGCTGGGGCAATTCAAACCTTTCAGCTTGCGGTGCCCCGCAGCGCAACAAGCATTGGCGATCAGCTGTACCTCTTGCAAATACCCGGTCCGCCAATTCGCCGGATCGTCCGGCGGCATATTGCTACCGATACTGTTTGCAAAAATCGTTGAGCAATACGCACTCGTCGGCTCAGCGATCTCATTGGAATCATTGTTGTCGGTATCGACTGAATGACACATGGTGCACTGCGTTTGCCCGGCACTATCCAGGGCCGCCTGCAATCGTGAAGGCGGATTTTGCCAAGCCGCATCCGCAGGAGTGCCAGACAAAGGTTGGTAGCGCACGGCCGGATTGGAATCCAATCCAAATTGCGAAACTTCCAGCGGCGTACCTTTGCGAATCACAAACACGTTGCTACCGCGATGGCAATCCGTGCAGTTCTCATCGAGATTGAAACCGTCGCGCATATTCGCGGGGTTCAGGTTTTGAGTAGCCGGCCCCAGGAAAAAATCGGCTGCGCTCGAGGTAGCCGGCCTGCGCGGGGTATTAGATAGGGGGCGCCGCTTGTTATCCCAGAAACAGGCTTTGCCGGTGGTTTCGCTCTGGCAGATGATGCCAAGTGCCTGAATATTATTATCGATACTGCCCGCACCGTTCATCCGGGGCAGCGCAATACAAATTCCGCTGGGGGTAGTGGGTTTGAAAGTCCAGACTTCCACAATAGGATTCGTGGTGGATGCGAAAGGATCGGCCAATCTGCCGCGCTTGACCCATTGATTTCCGGACGGCGGATTCCAAACCGGTGGTATGGGCACCTGATTATCCCGGCATTGCTGAATATAGGCATTCGAAGCGGCGGGCGAACCCGATGAGGACGAACTGGAAGAACTCGACGAAGAAGAACCGGAGGAAGCCGCTGCAACCGGTGCACTGACGCCAGATCCCTTGGCCTGCTGGAACGCCAGGATGTTTTCCATTGAAGGAGAAATCAACTCCATCGCCGAATTGTAATAGCCCCCGTGGTATTGCAAAAAGATTTCCCTGCCGGAGCCATTACCGATATTACCGGCAATCATCGCGTCACTCGCAAAACGTGAATTAATCCGCGCCAGCCAGCTTTCCGGCGTCAAACGATGTTCCCGATATTCCTTTTCCCCGACCACCAGAATTTTAATGCCCGGTTGATCCGCCTGGGCAGGAAATTGAATCACCGATGGACGGACTTCCTTGCGGCCGTCAACCGTCTGCAATAAATTGCGGGATTCGAATTGCGAAACCAAATATGGTGAAAGTGCATTGGTGTCATCCACCAGAAAAATATAGTCCGCGGACTGCGCCAGGGTACCGCTGCCGGTAGCTGCATTACACCGCGCGACCCCGGAGAATCCACGGACCAGATCCAGCCCCGGAAGCCGCGGGCTCGAACCACTTCCGCAAATAGGCGCGAAATTACCCTGCTGGGAAACCTCAGGGGAGATCTGGGTGGCCCCGTCAAAATCGCTCGGAAAATAAAATACGCTCAAAGCCATCGCCTGAGCGGCGAAAGCAGGGATCGAAAAGCAAACCATCCTTAAAAATAAGCGCAGGACGGCGGCGTAAAAATAATGTTTTTGTTTGAGACCTGACATGGAGTCCTCCTCATCTATCCTGTTGCACTACCGGAAACCGTCACAGCATCCGGTTGCTTCCATCGACAAACCTACTCGGGCAATTCGTCCGCGAAGATAAATGCGGCATCGCCATCCTGCCCCGCCTTTTCAAGTTTCTTTCCACCCTTCAACAACCATGAAATATGGTATTGATAGCCGAAATTATCAGGCTCGTGCGCATACTTGATGGTTTTTGACAGAGTGCCGCCTTCGCCGGGCTTGAGCGTAATTTCCTGGCTGTCTTTTTTTCCAAATAAATTCGATTCGAATTTTACGGTCGCCAGGCGCACACCCGTTTCTGCAAACGCGGCCGGGTCCGCCTCGACGGTGACTTCCCGATAACGGTGCGGTGGCACAGCGGAGATCATGAAATCCTCGGTCTTTATCCAGTCGCTCGACCAGGAGGCGCCAGCGAACAAATTCCAGGTGATTTTGTATTCGAACTGCTTCCATTTTTCACGGTCGGTATCCCCGTGATAACCGTAGGTCATGGTGAATTTATTGGAATTCTGGTTGAAATTCTGCCGGTCAATTTTCAATTCATCAAAATGCTTATAGCCGTCCTGGTGGGTCTTGCGAATGGCGACTGTCACGAAGTTGACGAACTTGTCGAAATCGGCAAGGTTTTGTCCGTCCAACTGCACCAGCACCTCGCGCAGTTTGTAGGCCGGGTCGTCGAGATTGACCACGCGAAAATGCGCCTTGTCGTTCAAAAGTTTCTTCCCGAAGCCGCCGATGTTTTCATCAAAACGCATGGCCTGTGTATCAGCGGTCCACTTTTTGAAGCTCAACTCGAACTTGCCGGATTTTTTGAATTCCTTTTTTCGATAACTCGCCAATAATGAAAAGCTCGGCGGTGTTTGCAAATTCGCAGGCCTCACCGTACCGCTTTGACCGCTACTGCTACTGCCCGCAGTGGGTTGGCCGCTGGAACTTCCACTGCTGCTCCCGGCAGGTCCACCGGAAGATGCGGGCCGGCCGCTAGAAGAAGCAGAGGTACCAGCGTGGGTGCCCCCGCTATGAACTGTGCTCGAATCATTAGTGCGGGCGATGTGGCCAAGCAGCGGCCATTGATCGGCGTAAGCGGCCAGCCGTGCGCGTTCGCTGGCCTCGCGACTGAGCTCCGCCTGATTCTCCCGATTGATGCGATCCCGCACTTCATTATTGAATTGGTTGGCGCGATCAAAATTGCTGAAAACATTTGGATCGTCCTGGAGCGTGGCAAGCGTGATGGGATCGTTGTCGGCTTCGAACATTTGCGTTGCCAATTTTCCATACGCCATTTCCCATAAGCGATCCATTTTTTCATCCTCGCCTTTCACTTCCAGCTCAATGGCGCCTTCGTCCCGCAGCTCGCGCATAATGTCCTGGATA
>Ga0164241_10003063_pt1 | contig 17299 bp, 16 predicted proteins | sample OricomyardsoilBY_FD_108780 | JGI IMG/M metagenome (GOLD analysis project Ga0164241, IMG submission 108780) | Backyard soil microbial communities from Emeryville, California, USA - Original compost - Back yard soil (BY) | ecosystem: Environmental > Terrestrial > Soil > Unclassified | place: USA...
CGTGACACGCTTCAGGCGTGACGTCTCCTTCCTGATACCTTGAGAGCAAATCGACGACGTCCGGGCAAGCCGCACTCGGCGAGCTCTGTTCTAACCAAGGAGTCAACTCATCGCGCAAGACCTTCCTCGCGCGATGAAGCCTACTTTTCACGGCATCGACGCTAGTGCCTAGCGCCTGCGCGACGTCCGGCGCGCTCAAACCTTCAATATCGCGCAATAGCAGCACTTCGCGTTGTGCCGGCTCGAGCCGATTGATCGCAACGTCCAGCGCGAGCTCGAGCTGTTCAGTGGAAACCGCTTCGTCCGGGGCCTGACGAGAGGGCGCCGTGTGGCCCTCAGCCGCTTCAATTGGCTCGCGCGCGCTTGCCGCGTCTCCACGGGTATGCAGCTTGATGCAATGATTGCGGGCAATCGAAAAGAGCCAGGTGCTAAAATGGCTATCACCCCGGAACTCGCCGATGCGACTCATCACGGTGAGCAACGTTTGCTGCATCACGTCCTCCGCGTCAGCGCTCGCGCCGCACAGCTTTTGCCCGAAGCGGAGGAGGCGAGGCGCGTAAGCCTCGACTAGGCGAGTGAGCGCTGCTTCGTCGCCGGCGCGCGCCTGTTCGATGAGCCGAGTTTCGTCGTCAACGGTTGCCACGTGCTTTACTGTAACGTGAGAGTGCGCCTTGCGCGGTGCCATCCGTGCCTAACGCCGAACATCGGTCAAAAACGAAATGCGCCGGGAACGCCGCGTGTCTCGGGGGTGCCATGCTGGCTCGCCCCCGTCGGGTGTCACGAAGGGCGTCCAGCGTCCCTATCTCGATCACGCGGCGGGTGCGTGCGCCTTTTGCTCGAATGTGAGCTCCACCTCCGGCGGGTGGAGGAGCGTGCCGTACGCGGGGCAATTGCGAACCGCGCGTTCAATCTGCACTCGGTACTGTTCAGGCACGGCAGCGGGGAGCACGACGCGAATCGCGAGCCGACCGAACCGAGGTTGTGGTTCGCGGACCTTCTCAGCTTCCACTTCCACTCTCAGCCCTTCGACCGAAACCTTGCGGGCGTTCAAATACGCGGCGGCGAAGTAGTGCGCGCACGCGCCGACGGTCGCTGCCATCACGTCGAGCGGTGAAGGCCCGCGATCTTCCCCGCCGGGAGGCGTCGCAGGTTGGTCGAAGATCATTTCATGATTTCCGAGCCTGACCCGGCTGGCGACGCCGCCCACGGACTCGATGGAGAGCTTCATGATTGCCTTCCTTTGCTCAAAAGCGCAGACACCCAGCTTTCGAGTCGACCTGCGGTGGGCGTTTGCTTGCTGCCGCGTTCACGACAGTGGCAACGTGCGGCGGGCGGCACATCGCTGAGTACGGACTCGATGTGTCGACCGCAGCCGGTGTAGGTCGGTTTTCCGCAACTCTTGCACGTCATTCGTTGGCACATGATTGGGTTCCTTTATTCGTGAGAGCCGCGACCTGCGAAAAGGGTTCGTCGATTTCTGATTTTCCGTCAGGAAACTGGGCGATCGCCGCGCTTTGTGACCCCCGGACGGGGTGCCCAGCATCGCACCTCGGAATATGCGGCGTTGCCGTCGCGCCCCGTTGCAAATGCGCCTGCATCATTCGATATGGCTCCAATTGGGTCAAAACGCGCACTCGTTCGAGTCGGTGCACGCACGGCACCGGACTTGCTTGAGGGGCAGCACCATGCCGGCAGATGGGTGCCGGCTGAAACTATCGAGGCCGCCATGTTCAGTCGCCCGTTGATGCCTGTCGTCGTTCTTACCTTCACCGTGGGCTCTCTCGCCGCAGCCTGCAATCGTAGCCCTGCACCGACACCGGAAAAGACCATCCCCGATCAGGTCGTCCCGAATTACCAAGCGGCAACACCCGCGAGCGCGGCGAACAACGGGGGGGCGGGAGCGAACGGCGCCTCATCCACCGACGGCAACACTCCAAACGGTGACCGCGGAGCGCGCGCCGGGACCACGCCAGAATCAGAAGCCCTGAGCGACGCCCAAATCGCACGCATCACGAATGACGCGAATGCGACCGAGATCGACCAAGGCAAGCTCGCTCGCAGCAGAGCGAAGGACGCACGCGTCAAAGCCTTTGCTGAACGCATGGTCAAACATCACACCGAGGCCAAAGACAAGCAGGCAAAACTCAAGCTAGATACAGCCGAAAGTGCCTTCTCGACGAAGCTCGAAAAAGAAGTGGGCACCACCTCTGCCGCGCTACAAGCAGATACGGGGGCGAGCTTCGATCAGCAATACATTCAGGCTCAGATCAAGGAGCACCAACAAGTGCTCGACGCCATCGATCAGCAGCTCTTACCCAACGCCAAGAATGACGAGCTCAAAGCGTACCTCAAAGAAATCAGGCCCACCGTCGCATCCCACTTGAAGGATGCGCGCGATCTCGAGTCCAAACTAACGGAACAAGCGGCTGCGACCAGCGAGAAAACGATGGGGAAGAAGGGGGCGATTTCCAATCAAGCATCCACCTCCAACCAAGGTGCTATGCGCAAGCAAGCAACGACCCCGTAATCTCGAACCGACGTCGGCGAGCTGCAAGCTAGCCCTGGGGCGTCCCACGGTCCGACACGAACGTGGCGGTGTGGATCGGCACTTGCTGACAAAAAGCCGCGCCTAGGGCTCGCAGGCCGAGCGCACTCGGGAAAAATGCCTCTCCGTTCGAGCGAGATTGACCAACATCGCAATGGAGCTAACGGTCCATCGTGCTGCACCCGTCGACTAAGGCCAAGATCGACCAGTGGATCGAAGAGGCGCCCGAATTTCGTCGCGTCGAGAGCGAACCTCTAGCGCAAGACGCGTGGGAATCCAAAGCGCTCGAGGACGGTCAGGTGGTGTTCGAAGAAGTCGAGTTGGACACTGACGAACCCACGCTTTACAAGCTTGCGTCATGGTGTGAGCGGCAACTCAAGATCGCGCCGCGCCCGCCCGTCAAAGCGAGCGCGCCGCCGCCCAGCGCGGCGCGCGCAGCTACGAGGCGCTGACGCTCAACCGTTCGTCGAGGCTTGCGGCAAGCAGGGTCTTGATGAGCTTGCCGGCGTTCATGCCTTCATTGCCGTGAATCAGCTGCGCGCTGACGCTGATCAGCGCGATCAGCACCCGAACGAGCAGAAGCACTACGAATAGAAGTGCGATGAACTTCGACACCGAGCGCGGTCGGTTACCTCACGAAGACATCCGACATGAAGCGCGGACTTTAGCCGGTCGAACCCGCGGCTCAACCAGTCCGCTCTCGACCGCGTAGAATGCGCCGTTTAAGAACGACCAAAAATGCGAGGCTTCTCGGGTTGCCATGCCCTGGCACCACCGGTGTTCGGAGCAGGTGGTTGGCATTTGAAGTTCCGTGCGCGAGGATGAGGCGCGCATCGTTTGCGGCACCGTTGTTCGACGGCTGCACGCATGCTTCGCGCGTCCGAGCCCAGTCAAGTGAGGAGAGGATGAAACAGACCAGTCAATTCACTCGGGGATTCGCCGGTTATTGTTCGGTGCCGCTGTTTGCGCTCGCTACCGCGTGCGCTGGGTCGGAGAGCGCTCCGCCGGTAACGCCGGAATCGGCGTGGACGTCGCCCGCGGCGACCTCGACGGCTGCCCAGACCGCTGCCTCAGCTCCGGTGAAGAATACGAACGTGGCCGCTTCGGCGCCGCAGCCTGCTGCGCTCTCGCCAGCGATCGACGAGAGAGCAGTCGCGGATGCGACTGGCATCGCAAAAGTGGAAACGAGCCCCGACGGCGTAGTGAAAGCGTCCCTTCCGCGCAAAGACATCGAGGTGGCGGTCGACGGCTGGAAGGTTCCTCCATTCATGGGCCTCACGTCATGGGTCGCCTTCACCCCCGCGCAGAAGGGTATCGCAGACGCGATGATGATGGGGGATCTCGTCTTGTTCGAGGACGAGGTGAACCCAGTGATGTCCGTGCTGCTCGAGTATCAGGTGCAAGTCACTGCGATCCACAATCACTTCTTTTTCGATGCGCCCCACGTGTTTTTCATGCACGTCGGTGGTGAAGGTACGGTGGCCACGCTCGGCGGAGGCATCCGCGTCGCAATGAACACCATCGCGAAGATCCGCATGCAAAGCCCGAAGCCCGCGCACGGCTACGGCGCTCCGCCGCTCCCAGCCAAGAACGCCATCGACGCGGCCAAGCTGGAAGCGGTCCTTGGAGTAAAGGGTCAAGCCAAGGATGGCATGTTCAAAGCGACGATGGGACGCAGCACCGCGGCCAGCTGCGGCTGCAACATCGGCAAGACCATGGGCGTCAACACCTGGGCGGCATTCGCGGGGAGCAACGAAAATGCAGTGGTCGATGGTGATTTCGCGGTCGCCGAGCGAGAGTTACAGCCCGTGCTCAAGTCGCTGCGAGCAGGCGGAATCAACATCGTCGCCATTCACCAGCACATGAGCGGAGAGAATCCTCGCATTCTATTCTTGCACTATTGGGGACGCGGCAAAGCGGCAGACCTTGCAGCCACGATAAAAACCGCGCTCGACTTGACCGCGTGGGACAAACCCAAATCCGAGACGACATGACCGGGTCGCCGCTGATCATCGCTGTCGCCAGCGTAGTCGGGATCTCGTTGAAGGCGATGGTGCCGTGATCCGCTTCGAGCTCGCGGCGTTGGGCATAGCGTTGATGGCTGCCGTGACGATCACGGCGTGTCGCGACCGGACGGGACAGTCGAGCACTGCTCAGACCGCCGCCGGTACTGGCAATTCTTCTAGCGCTCTGGTGAAGAGCTTTCGCCTCACGCCCAACGGCGGCGTCGGCTTCGACGATCTGTGGTTCTCACCGGAATTGCACGCGGTGCTGGCGCCCGGCGGTGGCACCGGCTGCGTCCAACTCTTCGACAGCGCCTCGCTTGCGCAAACTTCGCTGTGCGGTATCGGCCCGGGCGGCAATTTCACTGGCGGTCACGGTGAAGGCACGACCTCGGCCGATGTCGGCGCGGGTTTGGTGTTCGCGATCGATCGCAGCTCACGGCGCTTGCACGCGCTCGATCCGAGATCGAGAAGCATCGTCGCGAATGCCGCGCTCGCTGGTGAACCGGATTACGTGCGTTGGGTGTCGAGCCAGCGCGAGGTCTGGATCACCGAGCCGGAAAGAGAGCAAATCGAAGTTTTCTGCCTGGTATCCGAGAGTCCCGCCACGCTCGCACAAGCTGGGACCATCTCAATCAAAGGCGGCCCCGAATCACTGGTGGTCGACGTTGCGCACGACCGAGCGTTCACGCATCTTTGGGACGGACGAACTGTGAAGATCGCCTTGGAGAGTCGCGTAGTGAACCCGAGTTTCGCGAACGGCTGCAAAGGCTCACGCGGTATCGCCCTCGATCCGGAGCGCGGGCAGCTATTTGCGGGCTGCGCGGAGGGCAAAGCCGTCGTACTCGACCTCGAGCACGACGGAGCGATGCTCGCAACGCACGACACTCCGGATGGGGTCGACATCATTTCCGTCAACCTCGCGCTTCACCACCTCTATTTGCCCGCTGCTTCGGACGGTAGCATCACGGTGCTTGGGGTGGGTCGACAAGGCAAACTCAGCTCGCTCGGATTGTTACAATCTGTGAAGGGCGCGCATTGCGTCGCAAGCGACGATCAGCGGCAGGTGTGGGTCTGCGCGCCTGACTCCGGCTCGCTGTTGCTGTACAACGACGCATTCCCGCCTGCGGAGGAATGACGTCCAAGGTAACAAACTGCATCATTGCTGGCGCGTGTTTCGTGCTGTCGTGGTCAAGCCGCGCGCTGGCTTACCGCCCTTTCGATGGCACCGACGCGAACGTCGCCAATCCACACGAGGTAGAACTCGAAGTCGGCCCGGTGGGCTACGAACGCCAAGGCTCGACCCAATACTTGGTCGCGCCGGCGCTGGTGTTCAACTACGGCGTACATCAAGGCTTCGAAGCGGTGCTCGAAGGACGCCAGCATTGGCCCATTCATTCGTCACAGCCGTCTGAGCTGGAGGACGTCTCGCTGTCGCTCAAATCGATGCTGCGCTCGGGTTCGCTTCAGGGCGGACGCGGCACCTCGGTGGCACTCGAAACCGGTGTGCTCTTGCCCGGCTCCGAACGCCGCTTCGGTGTACACGTAGCCAGCATCTTTTCCTGGCAATGGCCGGCGCTCGTCCTTCACTTGAACCTCGGCAACGACTTGCTGACTTCAGTGCACTATACGGCCAACAGCAGCGCGATTATCGAAGGTCCTTTTGGCTGGCCCGTTCGCCCGGTAGGTGAACTCTTGTTCGCGCGCGATTTCGGCGAGGGCGCGCTCACGCACGGTCTGACTCGCAGCGCCCTCGTCGGCGCGATTGCGACGTGGAGCGAGGCTTGGGTCTTCGACGTTGCGTACCGCCATGCCATCGCCGATGGGCGAGGGGAGGATGAGGTCCGCGTCGGTTTCACGTGGTCTTTCGCCGTGCGGTGAACTCGCTCGGTGAGGAGCTCACGTCGCCTCTACGCGCAGCGAAAGCCGAAAGTCCAACGTATGAGCGAATGGTTCCGCGTTGCAGCTGAACTCGTGGCGCTTCAACAGACATCGCATTTGCCCATTCGCCGGTAGCACCTCTGCAAAGACGCTGTCGAAGCCGATGCTGCGGCATTTCTCGACTAGCTGTTTCAGCAGCGCCGAGCCGACGCCGCGCCCTTGCCACTCATCTGCGACGGTGACCGCGATCTCGGCACTAGAGCGACTGTGCGATTCGCCATCAGCTCGTGCAATGCCGAGCAGTTCATCGCTTTCGACCAGTCTGGCTACGTAAGCAACACTCGATGCTGGGTCGAGCTCGACCATGCGCAATACCTCACACCGCGGGTGCGCAACCGAGTGCCCAAAAAAGCGAAAGAACGAGCTTTCGTCGGATAGGCGATACAATAGATCTTGCACGGCATCTTCATCGGACACCCGCACTGGGCGAATCTCGACGCGCTCGCCTGCCTTGAGCATGACGACACGCGCTTCCTCGAGCGCGCCGCGGTTCGGCAGGGGATGATCCGGGAAGACGTAGCAGCGCGCTTTGGCTTCATTCAGCAGATCGGCGCGGAAATCAGGGTGCGCGATCTCGATCAAGGCGGCTGCGCGTTCGCGGATGGTTTTGCCCCAAAGTTGGGCGATGCCATATTCGGTAACGACGTAGTGCACGTCGCCGCGGCTGGTGACGACACCCGCGCCGCATTCCAAGGTGCTGACGATGCGGCTCTTGGTGCCCTTGGCGGCCGTCGAGGGCAGCGCGATGATCGGTTTGCCACCGGGACTGCGCGCGGCGCCGCGAATGAAGTCGACCTGCCCGCCGATCCCCGAAAAGAAGCGTCCTCCTACAGTGTCAGAGGCAATTTGTCCGGTGAGATCGACGGACAGGGCTGCGTTGATCGCGACCATCCGCGAGTTCTTGGCGATCACGAATGGGTCGTTGACGAAGTCGCAGCCGCGCATTTCGAGCATCGGATTATCGTGTGACCAGGTATACAGCTCTCGGCTGCCCATCAAGAACGAAGCGACCATCTTTCCGGGGCACAATGTCTTGCGGGTTCCGTTGATCACGCCGCGCTTGGCGAGATCCATCAGCTCGTCCGAGAACATCTCGGTGTGTACGCCCAGATCATGGCGGTTTTTGAGCTCGCTCAAGATCGCGTGCGGAATGCGTCCAATGCCCGTTTGCAGGGTGGCACCATCCGGAACCAGGGTGGCGACCCACTTGCCGATGGCCGTTGCGACTTCGTCCGGCGCTTGCAGCGGGAGCTCGAACAAAGGCTCGGGCAAATCGACCAAGCAGTCGAAGCGCGAGACCGGAACGAGCGCGTCACCCAAGGTGCGCGGCATATTCGGGTTGACCTGCGCGATCACGAGCTGTGCTCCGTCGACCGCAGCTTTGACGACATCGACGGATACGCCAAGACTCACATAACCGTGTGCATCGGGCGGACTCACTTGCAGCAACGCGACGTCGATCCTCACGCGACCCATGCGAATCAACTCCGGGATCTCCGACAGGAAAACCGGCATGAAATCCGCCCGTCCGCACTGCACGGCCTCGCGCACGTTCGGGCCAATGAAGAACGCGGTGTGCCGAAAGCGCCCCTCCATTTCCGGGCTCACGTACGGCGCGGGCCCGAGCGTGAGAATGTGCACGATGTCGTTGTCGGAGAAACGAGCGCTGTCGCTGACCAACGCCCGCACCAAGCCAAGCGGTTGAGCCGCGCCGGAGCCGATGAAAATCCGCCTCCCGGGTAAAATGCGCGCGATCGCTTCTGGCGCAGTGCACAGCTGATTCGCATACCGTGCGCGCCAGCCACCGCTGTGCGATGCGCTCGGTGGGCTTGCGACCTCTTCTTGGCCTTTCGTAAGCATTGCAGCAAGAGAGTTCATGTCCGCCTCCTTCGCAATTCACGTGCCCAAAGCGGGTCGGTGTTTTCCCCAGGGGAAATTAAGACGAGGTTGAGCGCGGCGCGCAAGGCATTCGTCGCGCGTGCAGCTTTTGCGCGTTGCGCCGGCCGCTGCGCCGTCGGGTGCGTGTAGGCAATGTTGCAATTCGAGATCCTAGCCGGGTTTTCCATGCTCTCGGGATCGGCACGAGGCCTGCATTCTCAGCCGCCAAGTGGAGACGTAGCCAACGTTTGTCACCCACGGGTGGCGTGTTCGAGAAAGGAGCATTCAGTGACCGCACCCGCACCACTACCCAGCATGTTTGGACGCTTCTCAGCGATCCTGAAAGATCATGATCACCTCGGCAAAACACTCAAGCGCCTGCGAAAGATGTGCGCCACGCTCGAGATCGGCGAGCTGCAACTTTCCCCGGAGCTCTTCCCCGAGCCGCTCTTCGATGAGTTGTACGCCGATCTGAGTGCGCACTTCGCGAGCGAAGAATCCAGCGAGTACTTCGGGACCGTCATGGATGAAGCGCCATCACTAGTGCCGCAAATCGCAGCGCTCGAATCCGAGCACCGACGTCTGCTCAGAACGGTCGAGCAGCTAGTGGATTTCGCCCAGGACCGAGCGCGCTGGTCGGCGCTGCCCATTCCAACGCGTGACCTGGTGGTCGAGCTCGAACGCCATGAACGCGCCGAATCGACCTTGCTACGCGAGCTGTTCTTTCCGCGTGTCTGACGGTGGTCCGCTCGCGGCGGGCCTCGCTCCGAGGTCCGTCGCGGCTCAGTCCGTGAGTTCTGCGCGTGAGCCCGGGTTGGTCACCACGATTCGTGCGTGCGCGCCCGCGGTCGGCATGGGCAAATCGCCGCCTTGCCAGATCACGACCGCGTCCGAAAGGTCCGGCCCATAGCCACGCTCTTCACGAGCATAGGGCAGCATGCGTGCAAAGCGACGGGTGAGCGGCGGCGAGTCGTCGAAGCAATCACCGTGGACGGGGTTGTAGTACACGATATACGCGGCACGCTGTCGATCGGCTGAAAGAGCGGCTTCAACCGCTCGCACGACTTTCAGCACCTGTTCTTTGCCAAACGGGTGATACAGAAACAAGACGAAGTTACCGGCCGGCAATGGGTACGTCGTGGCGTCGCCGACCTGGACTCGTATCGGTGTTCGCCCGGGGAAGCGGACGGCGGCGATGCTTGCGTTCGCCTGGGCGACGCGAGCCAAATCCGGCGAGAGCTCGACGCCCACGATGTCCCGAAACGGGAACTCGGAGGCGACTAGCAATGGTCGACCTTTGCCACAGCCGAGATCGAGGAAAGAACAGGTTTCCGGCTGCGGAATGCCCGAGAGCACCTCCCGCAGCACGCTGGGTTGCGACCCGCCGTACACCGTGACGTGCGCGACCGCTTCGTGATCGTTCTTGGCTTGCAGTTCGCCCGCAGACACCGTGCCGCTCGTGTCGGTTCCGTGTGCGCGATCGAATGGATGTACGCGGTCCCAGCCACCCCCATAGAGGGCGTTCGCTCCACGCCAATTCTTGAGCGCGTGCCGGACTCGATGGTCGTACAAGACGTGCGACACGAAGGGCAGCAAGCTGACTGTTCGAATGCCGCTCTTCAGCCGATCTTTGATCACCATGCTGATGACTGACTTGCTAGCACAGCTCGAGTCTCAGCGCGCGTTCGAGTCAATGTGACAATTATGGTATCGCGCACGTCGGGAGAGCGAGGCGCATTTCCCCAAAGCGCACGCGCCGAGCGCGAACCTCACGCGAGCGGGAGATAGAAGTCGATTTCCGACTCGTGCTCGGGTACCTCGGGAGCAAAGCGAACACGCTGCAAAAATACCGGGAAATCTCGCAATTCCTCGCCGCTTTGGGGGAGCCAGCGAGCGTACAAGAAGCGAAGCGCGTCAGCCATTCCGTCTTCCGAGCCGACGTAGCGAAGGCGCGCGCAGCGACCTCCGGGGATGGCTCGCTCGACGACGCCGTGGTCATTCGGCTGGACGGGGCTCGTGATCGCGGCACACAAGTCGAAGCGGAACTGCGCTGCGGGCGTCGTGCTCGGGTCATCGTAGAGCAGGTTGAACGTCGCGCTCAGCTTGGGTGGGAGTCGGTTCTGTTTGCGCCAGTCGATGAACTTGCGCACTGAATCGAACAGCAGTTGCTGGTCGCCGCGATGTTCCAGCACTGCCACGCGGGTGGTCTCGAAGTTTACGATCTCGACGTCTTCTAGCGAGTAGCTGCGTGTCATGTGTCGACTCCTGAGCTCGGCCAATGGTTGATAGGTGGCATGCCAAGGGCGCCACTCGGGCTGCTCACGAAACTCCGAGGGCGTTTGCCCCACGGCTTTCTTGAACGCGCGCGCGAATGCTTCTGGGCTCTCGTAGCCACTCTCCAGCGCAATGTCGATCACGCGCAGCTCGGGCCGAAAAGCCAGCTGGCGCGAAGCGCGCCGTAAGCGCACGAGCTGCACGTACTTGTGTACGCTGAGTCCGAACAGCTCCGAGAACTGACGATGAAAGTGGTACTTCGAGAAGGCCGAAACGGCGCTCAGCGCCTCGAGTGACAGCTCCTCGTCCAAGTGTGCATCGATGTACTCGAGCACCTTTCGGAATCGCTTTTGGTAGGCGCTAGCGGCGCTATCGTTCAACGAAGCATCTCCTTGACCCGGCAAAGCTAGCGATCTCCGTCAGCGAATGCCTGACCGATGTTGCTCTCGTTGCCGATTTTCGACGCGATGCGGTCTTCGTTGCTCCCGATTGCCGGCCGTGACGCGGGGACGGCTGGCTCAGCGCAAGCGATAGCCCAAATGCACGGCCGGAAAGACGATCAGCGGATTTGGAGAAAAAGTCCGGCCAGCGAGGCTCAGGTCCTCGGCACCGAAAGCGTATCCAACCCCGAGCCACGGCGTCACGTACAGGCCTGCGACGAGATCGACGCGCACGCCTGCGTTCACGCCGAGCGCGAATTGATTGTCGCGCGCGGTGAGCTGCGTGCCTCGTAAGTAAACGCGCGACCGACTGTAAGCGGCATCGACCCCGATGAACGCCCCACGCTGTGCGGAGAAGGGGAAGTACTGCAATTTGACGCCATAGCCGTCGAACGCCACATCGAAGTCGGCTTGTCGGTGCACGAACTCAGGCACGTGCAAGCCAAACACGCCGAGGTCGACACGGAGCGCGTTCCAACCAAGCCCAACGTGAAGCGAGAACCCGTCGAGCGCGTATGCGGTGGGGTCGAGCTCGAGATCGGCGTGAAACCGAGATTCGGGCATGGGATCCGCGGTTCGCTCCGAACCGGCAGCGCCGACCGGCGAGGCCGCCCGCGCTGGAGCTGCGATGACCGTGCAGACGCAAGCCGAGCCCAAGGCCACGCGGGCCAGCTGATGGCGAAACATTTTGGCTCCCTTCTGCGGGCAAATCTGCACGAATCTGCCGGGAAACGCGCTGACCGAGGGCGCCACGATGATTGACTCGGGCCGCCACTGCGCCGCGCGCCGCGATGTTCAGAATGCTAGCCTCGGCTCATGGTTGAGGTTGCGGCCAGCATTGGCTCGATGATCCTGGCCGCCGCGCGCGAGAGAGGCGTGGACGTGAACGCATTGGCCGCTCACGCAAACTTCGACCCGTCACTCACGAGCGATCCGGACGCGCGCATCCCGCTGCGCGTCGAAACTCTGCTCTGGGAAGAAGCGGCGCGTCTGACCGGTGACAGCTGCTTTGGCCTCTACGCCGCCGAAGGCCTGCGTCCCGGCGTCTTCGACGTCGTCGACTACGCCATTCGCACGGCCCCCACGCTACGCGCGAGTCTGGAACGCCTCGCGCGCTACAACCGATTGGTGCACGACGCGGCCGTATTCGACCTAAAGGAAGCCGGTGACACCTTGCGCGTGGAGCACTCACTCCAAGGGGTGAATCAGTCGCCCCACGCGGCCGAATTCACCTTGGCATCGCTGGTGGTGGTCGGCGGTCAGATCTACGGTTCCCCAATTCAGCCGTTGCAAGTCACGTTTCGCCATCGCGCGGCAGGTTCGATGCCCGAATATTTGCGGATATTCGGCGTAGAACCGAGCTTTGCGAGCAGTGACAACACGCTCACGTTTTCGCGCGAGCTGCTCGAAAGTCCGTTGGCTGCGGCGGATTCGCTGCTCTCGCGAGTCATCGAGCGCCACGCAGAAGCGTTGCTCGCTCGGCGCCCCGTGCCGGCAGAAACCACCGCAGCGCGGGTGCGACGCAGCCTGTGCGAGACGCTCGGAAGGGACGAGTCGGGGTCGACTCTGGCTGAGCTCGCACGACAGCTCCGCATGAGTGAGCGCAGCTTGCAGCGTCGCCTCGCGGATGAGGGGCAAACCTTCGATACGTTGCTCGACCAGCTACGCCAAGAACTCGCTCTCCGCTACCTCGCCGACAGAAAGCTGGCGATCGCGGAGGTCGCATTCTTGCTCGGTTATTCGGAGCCGAGCGCTTTTCATCGGGCTTTCAAGCGCTGGACGGGAAAGACGCCGACTCAAGCGCGGCAACCCACGGCGTAGCTGCCGCGGGTTGCGCCATCTCGGCGTCTGCCGAGAATTCCGTTACTTCGCGACCGACGGTTCGATCGTCAGGAACAGCACGCCCGGTGAACTCAGGCTGAACGTCTTGCTGAACTTGGTGCCGCACACCGCGTGGCTAACGGCTTCTGCCGGCGAATCCATCGACATGCGTAGGGCGTCCCAATCAGCAGCCGACATGGCGTCCATGTTCTTCTTGCCGCCCTTGTCCCAGACGGCGAACGAGTTGCCGTGGGTTTCGTCGACGTGATAGGCGGTCACATCGTAAGCCATCGTCGGGTTCATGCCGGTGACGGTGATGCCGACGTCCTGCGCCGCGGCGACCTTGTAGTACGTGTCGTCGGGGAAGCCGGCGCCGGGGCTCTGCCCGTTGTAGAGGAGGACCTGCATGCCGCCGCTCGTCGTGTTGCGCGAGGCCATGCCGCCCACGAAGCCACCGCCGTCGACGGTGAGTGACAGCTGCTCATTACCCATGCTGCCCAGGAACTTGTATGCGTTGTACGCGGGCTTCTTGATATTCTCGCGGTTGACGAGGCCCATCGCGCCGATGAACGGGTTCTTCTCGGCTGTATAATCGGCCTTGTCCTCGTAGCCTTCGTCGAACACGTCCGACAAGGTCCACCAGGCGTACGCGATCGGATAGCGACGCTTATCCTTGGCGCAGCGCTGCGCGATGTTCGAGTACACCTGTGCAACGAACGCCGCGCCTTGGCTCGTTTCCTGCGGTTCCCACGCAGGTTCGCCCGAGCCACCCAAGAGGCCAAACTCCCAAGTCGGGCCGAACTCCGTGACCGCGATCTGGACCGAGTTCTTGCCGTAGCTGTCCAGCATATCGAGGCCCTTGAAGTAGCCGCCCACCGCGCCATCGATGAACGCCCACGTGTGGTACGTGAAGAAGCCGAGCGGCCCGTTGGTGTTCTTGATGTGGTCGAGGAACGCCGTGCCTGCAGAGTCGAGCTGCTCCGCTTGGCTCGACACCGGACCGCCCACCTTCGCGTCGGGCAACACTGCCAGCACGCCGGCGGCGGCCTTGTCATACAGGTTCAGGTAGTCGTCGAAGGAGCCTTTCCAGAACTTGCCGCTACAGCATTCTGGCTCGTTCCACACTTCCCAGTACCAGGACTTCACGACGTCGGCGCCGTACTTGTCGACGCTGTGCTGCACGAACTTTTGCACCAGCTGTTGCCACTTCTCGTAGTCCTTGGGCGGCGAGACGATCATCTTCCAGTCGAACACCGTCTTCGAGGGATCCGCCGCGAGCGCGGCAGGCATCGACGCGAGCTCGATGATCGGCGCGATCTTATTTTGGACCAAGAAGTCGAAGATGATGTCCGAGCGCGTGAAGTCGTACGTCGGCGTGCCGTTGGGCTCACTGTAGATGCCGATGTCGTCGTGGAACAAGCCGTGCGCGCGAACGCTACGGAGCTCGAGGTACTTCACCGCGTCGACAGTCTGCGCCTTGAGCGCGTCAGACCACAGCATGCCGTCGTGGTTCTTCTTGTCTTGCGCCTGGAACGCAGACGGGAGTTGGCTTTGGTTGAGATAGAGGCCGAGGCGCCCGAGGCCGAACGTGGTCCAAAAGTGCGGCAAAGCGCCGAGTGACGAGTCACCCGCGTTCACCTTGGCTGCGGCTTTGCTCACGTCATCCGTCGGGAAGCCGCCCTGGCATTCGACCGTCACGACAGTCGCGGCGCCGCCGACCGGCATGAACGCGCCGCCATTGCTGACCGTGCCGCCCGTATTCGTCACGCCGCCCGTATTCGTCACGCCGCCCGTGTTCGTTGCGCCGCCCGTGTTCGTTGCGCCGCCGCTTCCGCCGCCGTTGGTCTTACCGCCGGTAGTGGTGTTGTTGGGGCCACCAGCGCTGTCGGCGCTCGTCGAACCGGCGTCACAGCCGTTCATCGCGAGCGCGACCGGAATCGTCAGAAGGCCAATCGTTGCGGGGTGGAGGAAAGAAAGAATCGTCGACCGACCGTTCATCGACTGCGTTCTATCGTAACTTCGGCGCGCGGCCACGCCTTTCGCGCTCGCGCGTGCGCAGTCCTCATCCGAGACTCGGGGAGCGGAAGCGCGTGCGCAAGGAGGCTGCAATTTTAGGCGCTCCGTGCAGCGCAGCACACATGTGAGGTATAGAGTCTTTCCTCTTCCCGATCGGCCCGCGCCGCCGAAGGCTGTGACGATCTGCGACGTATCGGGTGACCATCAACCCAAAATCCGACATAACCGCTGCCCCTTCGTGACCGAAGTCGATCAAAGCCGGCAGCCGCAGCCCCGGATGGAACTTCGCTTCCGGCTCTTCGACGGGGCGGCGATCACCGGCGTCTTCTCGCGCCGCACCACGTGCAGCGTCGCGCGCGCTGCGCGATCCGAGACCCAGCGCAAGTAGCCTTTTACCTACAGGATCTCCGCTCGCAATCGCCCGATCTCTTGCTCGATGCGCCCCACAGCGCGCTCGCGATCGCAGGGGAGAGTGGGCGATCGTGCTCCAGCAACGCACCTAGCAGCCCGCGCGGTTCCCGTCGCAGCTCGCTCCCTGCCCCGATGGCTACGACGAATCGTGGCGTGAAGCCTGCACGTCACCCCAAAGCCTCTGCTTGCTCCGTCACTAGGCGAATCAATGCTTCGAGGCCAAATTCGAACGTGGGAGCGAAGTTGCATAGTGAGAGATGCGGCGCCATTTCGAGCAAATTCGGATACCGCTCAGCCAGGTCCGCTTGCTGAGGTGCGGTGGGAGCTGTCGGATCGGGGCGAGCCTCGGAGCCCGCAATCTCGGCGAGCAGAGCGCCGTTGCACCAACATCCGACGAGTAAGACCAGCTTGGCTGCGTGCTCAGGGTCAAAGCCCGCGCTGCGGAGCGTCGACGAAGCACTCTCGAGCATGCGGAAGCCCTCGGGGCGATTGACGGGCCGCGTCGCCAGCAGGCTGAACGCGCGCGGATGCGTTAGCGCTACGGCTCGATACGAATGAGCAAAGCCACGCAAACGCTGTTGCCAGGTGCCGTCACTTGGCGCTTGGATCTCCGCCATCAATAGGCCGGCGACTGCGTCCATCACCTCGCCGCGGCTTTTCAGGTGATGATAAAGCGACATCGTTTCGCAACCGAGAGCCGAGCTCAGCTTGTGCATGCTGAACGCGTCCAAGCCGCGTCGATCGATCAGCTTGAGTGCAGCGCGCGCGATGCGGTCAGGAGAGAGAGCGCGTCGCTGTCGTGACTTGGCTTCGCTGCTGGTCGACCGCGGGCGGGGCATCCCCGTTCCTTACGATATAAGGCGGTGGACGCCGACCGCCTTATGACGTAAGGTTTGGGTGTAGGCTATGAAATCGCTGGAAAATCAGGGGTTTGTCAGGGGAACGACGCGACGTTCGCGCGTCGCAATTTACTACTCGCTCACCTTTTTCCTGACCCACGCCCTAGCGCTGACGTACCTCGGTTCGGGCGGGTCCTTTCGCCGGCTCGATTCGTTCGCGTTTGCGAACGCTGCCATGTTGGTGCCGGGGCTCGTCGCGTTGTGCCTGACGCGCTTCGTGTTCCACGCGCCGGTCGCGTCGACGCTCGGGCTCTCGTTGCGCTTCAATCGCTGGTTTCTGCTTGCCTGGTTGTTGCCGCCCTCGTTGTCGCTCGTCACGTTGGGAGTCGGCTTGGCGATGCCTGGAACTTCATACTCGGCCGAGCTCGCCGGCTTGAGCGCACGTTTCGAGCTCAGCGCCGAGCAACTTCGCTCGCTCGCGCCTACCATCGGTTCATTGCCTCCGGTTGCGTCGCTGCTCGTCCAAGGCATCGTCTTGGGCCCGACTCTGTCCACGATTGCCGGCTTGGGCGAAGAAGCCGGCTGGCGTGGCTTCCTCCATCACGAGCTGCGCGGGCTCGGGTTCTGGCGAGAATCTTGGCTCATCGGATTGCTGTGGGGCGTTTGGCACTTGCCTCTGGTGTTCGAGGGCTACGGATTTCCCAATCACCCGTTTGGCGGAGCCTGCATGTTGCTCGCGTTCACGCTGCTCGCCGCCCCGCTCTACACGTTCATCCGAATTCGGGCTCGATCCACCCTTGCCTCCGCGATCTTTCACGGTTCATTCGGCGCAAGCATGCTGCTCACCTTTGCGCCGGTGGCTGGCGGAAGTGAGCTGAGCGTGGGGTTGTTGGCGCTGCCGGGAGTGCTGATCATGGCCCTCGCAAACGCGGTGCTCGCTGGTTTACCCGCGCGCTATCGCGCTTGACCCGCACTCCGGCACGCGCTTAGCGTTCGCGCGATGCTGCTCGACGCCGCCTCCCGCGCCGGCGCGGGCATCTGGAACGACCCACGGCGGCGCGGGCATGTTCTCGCGGCATTGCTCGCAGTTTGCGCGTCGATTTTGCTGACTTGGCCGCTCGCGCTCGACCC
>Ga0164241_10003064_pt1 | contig 17298 bp, 12 predicted proteins | sample OricomyardsoilBY_FD_108780 | JGI IMG/M metagenome (GOLD analysis project Ga0164241, IMG submission 108780) | Backyard soil microbial communities from Emeryville, California, USA - Original compost - Back yard soil (BY) | ecosystem: Environmental > Terrestrial > Soil > Unclassified | place: USA...
CCGAGCAGCACGCCGAGCTCGACGACGGCGGCGTATTTCGGCGCCCGGGCGACCGCGCGCTTCATCGCCGCCTGCACGAGCGCACCGTCCCCTCGCCAGAGTCCGAAGTAACCGAACGTGACGGCGAGCCCGGGAGAGTCGCTCTCCTCGATGACGTGGATCGCCTCGGGGCTCGGCTCGACGGGCTTCTGGCCGCGCCCGATGGGGACCTGCGGCTGCGCCATGATCGCGACGGCGACGAAGACGGGATGGAGCGCCTTGGGGAGATCGGCGCTCGTGACGACGAGCTTCGGCTCCGGCGTGTTCGTGTCGCCGCCGCTGGCCCGGGCGCGAGCCCACGACAGCGCCTCGAGGGCCGCGCGCTGCGGATCCGCCGACGGAAGCTTCGCGATGCGATCGTTCGCGGCTTTCGTCTCGCCTTCTAGGATGAGCCACCGATCGAGCTGCACCTCGGCGCGACGGAACGTCGGCGCCGCGGCGATCGCGGCCTCGTAGTAGCTCTTCGCCTCGGGTGCACCGACGCGCTCGAGCGCCACCCCCGCGATCCAGAGGCTCCACGGATCGACGGCGCCGTCTTTCTTCACGGCGCGGGCGAGGTCCGCCGCCTTGGGATCCTCTGCGACGAGGGCCAACGCGATGACTCCAGAGGCGAGGTGCTCCTCGGGGACGCCGCCCTTGCGCGCCGCCTCGATCGCGCCGACGAGCGCCTCTTTCGAGCTCGCCGTCTCGGTGGACACCAGCGCCTCGCGGCGGACGCGCGCGAGGAGGATCTCCTGCGCACCGTCGCCCTCGAGCTTCTTCAGCATCGCGTCGGCTTCGCGGAGATCCTTCGGCGACCCTGACAGCAACGCGGCCTCGAGCTCGGGCGGCAGCGGTCGTTCGGTCACCGCCGTCGTCTCGGCGCGCCCGCTCGTCGCGACGAGGTAGACCGCGTAGGCCGCGATGGTCGCGACGATGACGAACACCACGCCGAGTGCGACATAGACCTTGAGCGGCCGACCGGCGTCCGCATCTTGCGCTCCAGCGCTGTACGCCGCGTCGCCGAGAGGCACGCCGCTGAACGCGGGCGGCGCCGACGGCCGCAGCTCGTAGGGAGCGGGCATGGTCATGGCGGGCTCGCGCGGCGAAGCTCCGACGCCGCGTGGCAGAGCTCCCGGCTCGTAGGCCGGAGGACCCGACGACGGCGGCTCGAAGCCCAATCGCGGATCAGACGGCGAGAACTCCGCCGCACGACCGGACGGAGAAAACTCCGCGCCCGGCGACCAGCTCCCCGCGCCCTGCCCTCCCGGTGGCTGCGCCAGAGGAGGCGGACCGAATGCAGGCGGCGGGCCGAACGCAGGTGGTGGACCGAACGACGGGCCGGCCGCCACGCCGAGCGCGGCAGGCGGTGGGCCGAACGACGGCGGAGGACCGAACGACGGCGCCTGAGGCTCGGGCGACGGTCTCATCCCGTACCCGCCCCCGCCGAATTCAATCCCCCCGTGCGGTGAAGGGTCGGCGTCGCGCGCGGGTCCGCCCATCGCGCCGGCGCCGACCACCTGCCCCCTCGCGAAGCCACTCGGCTCGGCTGCAGGCGGCGCCTGCGTCCGCGAGCGCGCCGTCGTCGGGCGCGGATCGGCCCGCGCTGCGGCGAGCGCTTCGGTCGCGTTCAGGATGTGCGTGCGGACCGCCGGCTCGTCGTCATCGAGCGGCTCTGCAGGCGCGGCTGGGATCGACGACGACGTCACGTTCATCGCCATCGTCCCGCCTTTGACGACCGGGGCGACCTGCGGCTCTGCGCGCAATTGACTGCTCTCGTGCAGCCCCGTTACACGGCTCGACGTGGACATGTCGTCGGCGAACACGGGCGGCGGCGAGAACTCGGGCCGAGGCAACGCCGCGCGCGGCGGAGGCGGAGTGGAGGGTCGGCGTGGCGACCCGCGCGGCGGAGACACGAGCTGCGGCGAAGCGAGGGTCGTTCGGGGCAGGCGCGGCATGCCGAGCCCCTGCGGTGGCGGCTGCGATAGTCCGCGCGGCGGCATGACGGACGCGGGACGCACCGCCGTCGCAGTCTCCGTGTCCGGATCGCTCGGGGGCGGCGGCGGGATTCGCCCGATGCCGGTGCCTTCGAGCGTGGGCGCTCTCGTCCGCGGCGGCATCAACGACGGCGGCGGCGGCGCGTTCGAGCGCGGCAGCTCGCGCGCTTGGGTCGGCACGTCGTGATCGTCGTCGCCCCGATCCGAGATGGGCGCGGGGGGCGCCCCACTCGGTCCGAGCGCGAGCGGCGGAAGCGCGGTGACCTTCGTAGGGACGTCCTGCTCGCTCTGCGGATCCTCGAGTCGCGTCCTCGGCGGCGGTGTCGGCGCGACCGGCGGCGCCTCTGGTGAGCGAAGCGGCCGGCGAGCGGCGCGACGCGCAGCGATTCGGTTGCCGAGCGGAGCCAGCCCCTCTGCGGGGTCGAGCGGCAGACCGATGCGCGAGATGCCCGTCGAGGGCTCGTCTACGGGATCGTTCGACCCGGGACGCGGCCCGACCGCCGTCCGTGTCGCCGGACCTTCGTCCTCGTGCGGCGCGCCTCGGACGCGCGTGATGGCGCCGCCGACCGCGGTCTTTTGCCCGGCGTCATGGGGAGACGGTCCCACCGTGGTCGCCCAACCCTCATCGAGATCCGCGTCCGCGCTCGCTCCGGCCACGGCCGTCTTCGGCCCCTCGTCGGTCGAGCCGATCGACGTCCGCTGGCCCGCGTCGTCATCGTCGATCGGGCTTCGGCTGACGTTCGTCCGCGTCATCGCCGTCGCCGGTCCGTCGTCGCCGACCTTCGTCTTCGGATCGTCCAGGTCGTCCGGTTTGACCGGCGGCGCGACGATCGGTCGCGCCGCCCCGGTCCCGGTCGACTCCTCGTGTGCGGCACCGAAGCCGGCGACGATGGTGCGCTTCCGCTTGGAGTTCGGCGCGAGCGCGAGCTCCATGTGGGGAGGCAGCGCGTCCTCGGTCCGGGTATCGGTCGAGTCCTCCATGATCGGCGGCGCAACGACGCGGGCCGGAGGCGCAGGCGTGCTCGGAGGTCGACCCGCTGGCGAGACAGGGCCGGGCGTCGAAGCCAAGCGCGGCGCGGGCGCGAGCCCATGCACGGTGGGTCGCCGCCTCGGCATGTCGAGGCCGCCGATACGAGGCGGCGGCACGCTCGACGCCTGATGGGGCGGGGGCAACGCGCTCTTCGTCACGGGACGCGTCGGGACGTCCGTCTCCGGATCGAGCGGCGTCGTCAAGGCGTCGAGGGTCTCGGGATCCGAGGCTCGCGCCGCGAACTCCTGCGTTCTTCGGACTTTCGCGAGCCGGGTCTTGCGATCCTTCACGCGCGAGTCGTCGGGCGCGAGACGGTGGGCCCCCTCGAGCATCCCGAGCGCGTGCACCATCATCCCGGAGGCGAGATAGAGATCGACGAGCGCGATGTGGACGTCGACGTTCTCGGGATGCGCGGTCATGGCCTCGCTCGCGAAGCCCAGGACGAACGTCTCGGGCACGACGCGGCTGGGCGCCGCCTTGAGGCTGGCGCGGATCAACATGGAACAAAGGTCCACTGTGGCTTCTGCGCGCGAATCCGAGCGCCAAGCTTCGAGCAGCCTCTCCAGCTGGACCATGCTCCTTGGCGCACGATACTAGCCGGCAGCGTGCGGCGCCGCTTTTCTCGCCCCGCAGAGGGCTTCGCTCCCAAACAACGCCTTTTCGGCCCGGTTTGTCGTCGCGAGCCGAAAGCCATCGAAGGCGCCCCGGCCGCGCGGCGATCTAGGCCTCCGGAAGCGAGCGTTCCGACTGGGCGGCGCAGCGAGGCCGCGCGACACTCGGCGGCGTGAAAGCCATCGACCCGTTCGACCTGCCCCACCAGGAAGCGCGTTCGCTCCTCGAGCGCGGCGCGCCGCTGTTCATGCCGGTGAACCCGGTCGAGTACCACGGACCGCACCTCAGCCTTCACAACGACGCCCTCATCAGCCGAGGCATCGCGAGCGATCTCCACGCACGGCTCTTTCCCGAACAGCCGCTGCTCTACGCGAGAGACCTGGAGGTCGGCGTCGAGCCCTGCCCCGGCCCGGGCACGCGCGCGTCGCCTTTCCTCGCGGTCGCGAGCGCAGTCCGCGAAGCCACGCGCGCCGCAGTCGAGCTCGGCGCGCGCAAGATCGTCTTCGTCACGTTCCACGGAGCGCCGCTCCACGCCCATGCGCTCGACGAAGGCGTCTCGCGGGCCGAAGAGCTCGGCGCGCGCGCCGTCGCGCCGCTCACTCCCGTGCTCGAGCGCATGGTCGAGCTCGACGATCCGTCGCCGCTCGCGCCGGCGTGCGCCTTCATCGAAGACGCCGCGCTGCGCGCCGAGGCCCTCGCTGGCCTCCAGCTCGACTTTCACGCGGGGTTCTTCGAGACGTCCCTCGCGCTGCACTATGCGCCGGAGAGCGTGAGCGACATCCGCCACGCGTTGCCGCCCTGCCCTCGCCCCGAAGCGGATCCCGCTCTCATCGCGGCGAGCCGCGCTGCGCGACTCGTCGGCAAGACGGTTCTGGCGCGTGAGCTGGCGTTCGCCGCGCTCGGCCAGGGTTGGAACAACCTGCGCCCCTTCCCTGGCTACACAGGCCGCCCATCGCTCGCGAGCAAGGAAGCCGGCGCAGTCTTCGTGGACGTGCTGATGAGCGTGATGGAACCCGTGGTGCGCGCGGCGCTCTTCGAAGGTCGTCGTCAGCCCACTCCGCTCATGAGCTGGCTGCGCTCCGTGACGCTCGACGGCCGCATTCAGACCTCGAAGGTCGCGCTCGCCGACGTCCTCGCCGTCGCGGGCGTCTGAGCAGCCGCATCGGGGCCAGCGTACTTCGGGCCGCGCGACGACGCGCGCTGCCCGAAGCGTCCGAGCTACTCCTGCTCGCCTTCCTCGAGGCGCGCCTTGCGCGCGGCATCGAGTCGCTCTGCGATCGTCTTCCGAAGCTTGGGCAGATCCATCATCAGCGGCCGATCGCCGTCCTCGCCCTCCGCGATCTCCTTGGCGATCGCGTCCGCGTGCTCGCGGGGTTTCTCGGGGATGTGAAGCGAAGCACCGAGCGCGGCCAACGCCGCGGTCTCCTTCTCGTCCGTCTCGCCGTCGAGGCGCGTCATCCACGCGGCCACCGCGTACACGAAGAGACGATCCGCCTTCGACATACCTTTGTAGTCGATGGAGCCGACGTCGACGGGCGCCTTCGTGGCTTCCTCGATCTCGGTGATCTCATCGATCTCGAGGCCCTCGTCGACCGCCGTACGCACGATCGCGTCGGCCTCTTCGCCGTCGAGCTTTCCGTCGGCCCAGCCGATCGCCGCCAGCGCAATGAAGACGTCCCGCCCGAGTTTTCCTTCGCTCATGGGCGGGAGCGTAGCCGGCTCCTGCCTCCCCGCGTCAAGACGCGCCCTTCGAGCCCACGGTGTCAGCCCAGCGCGTCGAAGGCGATGCGCCCGCCCGCCCAGGTCATCACGACCGCCCCACGCAGCTCTTTTCCCCAAAACGGGGTGTTCTTACTCTTCGACAACAGGCCGCTGACCTTGAACGGCCGCTCGACGTCGAGGAGCGCGAGCTCGGCGCGCGCACCCTCGCGGAGGGTCGGCGACTCGAGGGCGATCACCTTCGACGGCGCGCCGGTCAGCGCCTCTACGAACCTGCGCAGCGGCAGATCGCCATTCCGTACCAGCTCGTAGAGCGTCGGCACGACGAGCTCGAGCCCGACGAGCCCCGGCTTCGCCTCGGCGAACTCGCAGTCCTTCTCGAGCGACGAGTGCGGCGCGTGGTCGGTCGCGATGGCGTCGATGGTGCCGTCCGCGAGCGCCGCGCGCAGCGCCGCGACGTCCTCTTCTTCTCGAAGCGGAGGGTTCACCTTGCACGCGGTGTCGTAACCGAGCACCGCCTCGTGTGTCAGGAGCAGATGGTGCGGCGTGACCTCTGCCGACACGCGAATTCCCCGCGCCTTCGCCTCGCGGATGATGCGGACGGCGCCCTTCGTCGACACATGGGCCAGGTGGTAGCGAGCGCCCGTCGCCTCTGCGAGGAGCACGTCGCGCGCGACGATGATGTCCTCTGCGACCCGCGGCCAGCCCTTCAAACCGAGCTTCGTCGCGACGGCGCCTTCGTGCATTTGCGCGCCCGCGGTCAGGTTGTGATCCTCGGCGTGCTGAATCACCGGCAGATCGAACGTCCTCGCATACTCGAGGGCCTTCTGCATCACGGCCGCGTTCATGACGCACCGCCCGTCGTCGCTCACACCGACCGCGCCAGCCTCGCGAAGATCCGCCATCTCCGTCAGCTCTTCACCGCGCTGCCCCATCGTGATCGCGCCGATCGGGTGGAGCCGCGGCCCGCCGAGCTCTTTGGCGCGCGCGACGATCGCCTCGGTCACGGCGCGGCGATCGTTGACGGGCTTCGTGTTCGGCATGGCGCAGACGTGGGCGAACCCGCCCCTCGCCGCCGCCAAGAGGCCGCTCCTGATGTCCTCTTTGTACTCTTCGCCCGGCTCGCGGAGATGAGCATGCAGATCCACGAACGCCGGCACCGCGAGAAGGCCTGCCCCGTCAATCACGCGGACGTCTGTCGCGCCGCGGATCTCGTCCGTCGCTGCGCCCTTGCCGAGTCGCGTGATGACGCCGCGTTCGATCACGACATCGACGATCTCGTCGAGATCGCGCTGCGGATCGAAGCACCGCACTCTGGACAGGACCAAGACGCCGTCGCTCGTCATCGCGCCCGCGTTTCTATCATGCGGAGCGCCCGAGCGCGCCGAGCACGCGCTTCAGTTCGCGCGCGTCGGGCTCGGACGGCTCGCGACGACGGTCACGTCGAGGCCTTGCTGGACGACGCACATGTCGTGACCGCAATCGACGGAGATGTTGAGCTCAGGCTGGGGCTTCGGCTCGCCGCCTTTAGCCGGCGGCGCCGCTTTCGCGAGACGGACGGGCGCGGCCCGTCGAGCAGCGAGCGGGTCTCTGGTCGACGCGGTCCCCGGGTGCTCGACGTCTTCGCCGTCCGAGGCAGCGACGAGCGGAGATGCCAACATCACCGCGAGCGAGCCGAGGACCCAACGTAAGCGCACGCCTCTATGGTTGCACAGCGCGCCCGTCGATTCACCACGGGGCTCCGACATTGCTGCCCGACCGCGACGTTCCACCCCGAAGCGAATTATCCAGCTCGCATCGGGCCGCCCGCGACGCGGCCCATCCTCAGGTCGATGCGGTCGCGGCCGTCACTTCGAACACGTCTTGTGCGCGGGAGCGTTGTCTCGGTACGCCGCCGAGTTGACGGCCGGACACTCCGCCGCGATGAGCGACTTCAGATCGCGGACCTCTTCCCACGACAGGCTCATGCCGTCGAAGACGATGGGGATCGTGCTCGCCGTGTCGATCTGTTGCCTCAGCGGGTCGAGCTTGCCGTCGCCCTGCTTCCAGAGCTTCGCGAACGTCGCGTCGTATTGATCGACCAGGCCTCGAAACTCGGGACCGCGGAAGTGCATCATGTTCTCGAAGGTGTTGTGCTCGGCGTTGTCCGAGAGATTGAAGCTCCCGGTCCACAGCTCGTCGTCGACGATCATCACCTTGTTGTGCATCTGCGCGGCGTACGACGCGTCCCAGCGGTACGCGTAATACTTGTAGCGAAGCTCGACGCCCGATTTGTGCACGTCGAGGCTGTAGAGGTGATCCTTGTCGAGACACGCGCGCGTCTGCGACTCGGTCTTCGCAGCGGCGACGCACGCGTCCTGGTCGGCGTTCTGCGCGTCGTCGGCGCTCGCGGAGATGTACTCCTGACCGTCCAAGTAGACCTTGATGTCGACGCTCGGATCTTCGGCATGCTTCTGCTCGAGCGCGTCGGCGACGCTGCGGAGGCGCATGTGCCCGGACGCGATGTGGATGCGCTTCTTCGCCCCGCGGATCGCGAGGACGAGCTGATCGGCCACGTGGTTCGTGCCGACGCTCGAGAACGTCGTGCCGTTGCTCAAGATCTTGAAGTTCGAGCTGGTGAAGAAGACCTCCATGCCCGGAAAGACGGGGATGTCCTCGTCGGTGATGGTCGTCGTCGCCTCCTCGCTCACGATCGCGGGGTTCGCGGCGACGTCCGACGAATGGTTCCACATGAGGTCGAACTCTCGCTGGAACTCGAGATTCAGCTTCGGGTACGCCGTGAGAAACAGCGTGTTCTCGTCGTAGATCGTCGCCGCGCCGCTCGACCAGTTCGCGCTGCCCGTGACGAGCGTCGCCGTGTTCGCGGCGTCGAGATCGTCGCGCGCTCCGTCCACCAGCATGAACTTGTGGTGCATGATCTTGTTCACCCAGCGAACGTCTACGCCGAGGCTCTCGAGCTTGCCGCTCTTCGACGACGCGAGCGCGGTCCCGGTGAGCTTCCTGTCGTCGTTGCCCGTGTCGAAGAGGAAGCGGACCTTCACGCCGCGCTTCACGGCCTCGCCGAGCGCGGTCTGCACCCGGGCGTCGCTGTACGAGTACATCGCGATGTCGATCGAGTGCGTCGCCTTGCCGATGAGCGCCGCGATCTCGGCCGTGTGCGACTCGTCGAACGGCTGCGGCGAAAACACGACGGCGTCGGCTTTGCGCTCTTCTGCGTCCAGATAGCCGTTCGCCTCGGCCAGGTCGCCGAGCCGCTTCATCGTCGCTGTACCGACGCCCTTCACCGCGTCGAGCTCCTTGACGGTGTCGAAGGGATCGTCGTCCCCCGTACGCGCGACGCCGTCCGCGCCGTCTCGATGCGCGATCACCGCCGCCGCCGTCGGCTTCGTCAGCTTGGCGCCGACGAGCACCGCAGCGTCGGTCGCGGGATCGTTCAGCATCGCGAGCGTCGCCATCGCGCGAGGCGAGCCCTCGACGAGCGACGCCGTCAAATCGTCGCTTTGCTCTCCGACGTTGGTGCAGGCGGTGACGAGGAGCCCGAGCGAGAGGCAGAGCAGGCGGGTTCGCATGCCGCGGCGTAAGCGAAAGGCGTGCCGTCTCCTACGTTGTCCCACCCCGCGATTTTCGCCCGGATCTAGGGCGTGAAAGGCGCGGGAGGTGGAAATTGGATCCCTCGGGATCCGGTCTTGAGCCCATCCAGAGTCAGGCGGGCGTCGGGGCCGGGGGCGTCATCCCCAGGAGCCGTAAGGCCGCTTCGACCAGGTGCTCCTCGATCGCGACGATGTGCGCGGGTACGTCCTGGCGGGGTTTGTAGGCCGAGACCGCATCGCCTGCGAGCTGCGCGATCTCACGCTCGCTCGTGATGGCCCACCGTACGACCAGGAAAACCGCGCTCTGGAGCGGCAGCCGAAGCTCACGCGCGGGACGCCCGGTCAAGCCGCCGAGCACCTGCGAGACCGTGTCGAGGAACGGGACCATGTTCTCGTCACGAACGCGCGAATCGATCTCTCCGGTGTCGACGAGCGAGCGCTGGAGGAGTCGGACCGCCGTACGGTGGTTCTTCGCGTAGCGAAACCCGAGGCGCACGGCCTCGGCGAGGATCGACGCGGGCTGGGTCACGCCTTTGCCGAGCATCTCCTGGAGCTCTACGCCGAGGCCGCCCAGCTCCGTCAACATCGCCTGAATGCACGCAGAGTAGAGCCCCTGCTTGCTCCCGAAATAGTGGTGCACCATGGCCAGGCTGACCCCGGCGCCGCGCGCGATGTCCCGAATGCTGGCGCCGTCGATGCCGTGCGAAGCGAAGAGGTCGTACGCGGTGGCGAGGATCTTCGCCTGCGTCGCCTGGGCGTCTGCGTTCACCGGTCTAGCCATCTCTCGTCTGGTTTGTCGTCGAAAGCGCCGAATTCGTCAATCTTCGAAGGCGACGGAACCGATTGATTCGTTGCGATTCGACGGAACCAACCCCGACAAACCCGCGCGAATTCTGGCGTTACTGGGCTTCGTGCAAGATTGCAGAATTGTCGGAAACTGAGGGCTCGACCCCGCATCCCGCGTCGGCGTGGGTCTCGAGGTATCCATCGAAACCCTCGAGCAGCGCGTCGACGAAGAGGTCGCCCATGCGGGCGCCGCCGCGCTCGGTGAAGTGGACGCCGTCCTTGTAAGCGAGGCCGGCGCGCACGAACTGCTTCATGGCGCCGGCACCCCCCATCGCCGCGAACTGATCCCAGAGCGGCCAACCCTCTGCTGCGGCGAGCTCCCGGCGCTGCGCGACGACCTTCAAGGTCTGCGCGAACGGGCGAATGATGCCTCGGTCGGCCGGCGTCATGAGCATGACCGGCGCGTCGGGAAGGACGTCGTGGAGCCAGCCGATCACGCTCCCGATCGATTCCGGAACTGCATCCATCGTGAAGACGTCGTTCGCGCCGGTCATCAGGATCACCAGGTCGTAGCCGCGATCCTTGGCCATCGCGCGGAACGCGTTCGGCTCGGTGCGCGCGAGCGTCTTCGAGTTCAGCGACCCGACACCGAACGCATCGACCACGATCCCTGGCGCCGAACGCTCGATCGCCACGCCGAAGACGCGGATCTGCGCCGCGCTGCGCGAGACGACCTCGAGTCGATGCGGGCCTTCGGGCGCCGAGAAGTGCGCGACGCGGAGAGCCTTGTCGTCGGCGGCCGTGTCGATGTGCCCGACGCGCGTGCGATCGAGCTCGACGTCGAACGCCCCGCCGCGGGGTCGCGCCAAGTAGAACACGTCGAAGCTCGACGCCACGCGGCCGATGGGGCTCGCGTCGGGGGCCGTCGCGACGAAGGTCCTGGCGCCTTGGTACTCGTTCTCGACGGCGATCCCGGCCAGGCCGTACACGCCGTCACGCGTCGGCTTCGTCGTGATGGCGTAGGCCTGAAACCCGCGCACGACGTCGTGGAGCACGTCCATGTGGTGGTAGTGGCTCCAGGGCTTGCCTAGCGCGACGAAACCGTGACCTCCCTCTCCGAAGCGTTGGGAGAGGCGGCGACGCATGCGTCCCGTCGTGAAATCCATCGTGAGGTTCGAGTCTCCGAACACGGCGATGCGCACGTGATCGGTCGCGCGACCGCGGGCGAGTGCGGCGAGCTTCTCGTAGAACGGTCCGAGCTCGGAGACGCGGTCGATGGCGACGGCGGGCGCGGGTACTGGCGCGGGGACCGGCGCGAGCGACTCTCCAATCGCCGACTCGCCGCCCGTCGAGCGGAGCGGAGCGCACACCGGCTTCGGGGGGCCCGCCGCCTTGACCACTACGACTGGAGGCGCGTTTTGCGCAGGGGCGTCCCCTCGGAGCGGCTCGCTGGAGCACGCCACCGTGACGGAGAGACAGAGGGGCATCCAGGCCGAGGCGCGCATCTCGGAGCATGCGTCACCTACCGGCTTTCTTGCGGCGCCTCCACTTTTCGCCCAAAGAGCCGCGGTGGAGAGCTGGATCCAAACGGCGACGCGCGCGTGGCCGGGCCTCGTGGTCGCGGACGCGCCGTATGGCACGGGGCTCATCAACGACACGAGGAAGGGCACCTATGCGGGTGCTCCCATCGTGCTGCAACGTGTCCACCCGGCGTTCGCGTCGAGCGTCCACGATGACATCGAGGCGGTCACCGGTCACCTCGCGGCGCGGCAGATGACGACCACGCGGCTCGTGCGCACGCACGCGGGCGAGCTGTCGACCGCAGACGACGAAGGACGTTCGGTGCGCGTGCTGACGTTCGTCGACGGCGCGAGTCGAGACAAGCTGCCGGACGGCCCCGCGGCCGAGGCGGCTGGTGCGCTCGTCGCGCGCTTCCATGTCGCGCTCCTCGATCTCGAGCACACGTACGTCCACACGAGGCCCGGGATCCACGACGTGCCCTACCGGCTGCGTGGCCTCGAAGACGCGCTGCTGGCCCACCGAGCGCATCGCCTCTACGACGCGGTCGCGCCGCTCGCGGACCAGATCCGTGACGCCGCGGCGAGCTTCCTCGGACCGAACCCGACTCGGCTGCGCCACGCTCACGGGGATTTGAAGGCGTCCAACCTGCTCTTCGCCGACGACGGCGCGGGCATCACGATCGTCGATCTCGACACGATCGCCGCCATGAGCTGGCCGTTCGAGATGGGCGACGCCCTGCGAAGCTGGTGCAACCCCCATGGCGAGGACGTCTCGTCGCCGAGCATCGACGTCGGGCTCTTCGAGGCCGCGCTTCGTGGCTACGCGAGGCACGCCGACGAAATCGATTTGGAGCAGGCCGAGATCGAGGCGTTGGTCTCCGGCGTGCGAACGATCGCGACCGAGCTCGCGGCGAGATTTCTCACCGACGCGCTCGAGGAGAAATACTTCGGCTGGGATCCGACGCGATACGCGACGCGCGGCGACCACGATCTCATCCGCGCCCGCGGCCAATGGTCGCTCGCAGAGAGCGTGCTCACGCGGAGAAGCGAGCTCGAGGGCCTCGTCGTCAGAACCCTCCCTCGACCCCGAGGCTAGGGATCGAGACGGGGCCGATCACGTTCGGATCGCAGCGCAGATACGGCGTCGATCCGTGGAGCTTCGTCTGACAATCCTGACCGATGACCTCCGAGGCAAAGAAGCCGTTCAAGAGCTCGGCGATGAGCGTGATGTACCCAGTCTCACCGATGTCGAAGCGCTTCTCGATGCGCCAGTCGAGACGGTAGAACGGCGGCAGGCGGCCACCCTGCTCGATCACGTCGTCGTGCGAGGTGACGAGCGGTGCGCCCGAGTAGAGGAGCTGCTTGATGCCTCCGTGCCAGCCATGTCCGAAGTCGTAGGTGAGCGCGGCGCTTCCGACGAAAGTCCTGTCGAACCCCGACGCAAAGATGTCCGTCGCATAGTTCGCCCGTTCACTTCGGGCGACCGTGACGGCGACGATGCCGCCGAGGCGCTTCGTCAAACGACGTTTGGCGCTGAGCTCGATGCCGTAGCTCTGGCCGTCGTATCGATCGGCGAACTGATCGAATCCATCGGGGAACCCCTCTCCGGAGAGCGCGTTCGTTCCGAGCGCGTCGTTCATCTCGAAGAAGGCGACCGAGAAGAGCGTCGCGCCGAACGACCACCCATCCTGCATGTCGATTGTCGCCCCGAAGCTCGTGTGAAACGCGCGCTGAAGGCCGCCCTGGTCGAGCCCGGGGCGGAACCCCGGGCCTGCGACGATGAAGCTCGGCATCTGGGACGCGAGGATCGCGCGCGCTTCGAACGTGAGCTCCGGCGTCACGGCGAGCCTGGCCGCGAAGCCGGGATCGAGGCCGAGCGCGTTCTCGTGCCCGGAGACGTATAGATCCGCGCGAAGAGACGGACGGAGCTCGATGCGTCCGAAGCCGAGCCGCATGACCGCGTACACCGACGAGACGAAGTCCGTCCGGCTCGCGAAGAACTCGCTGAACGCCTCTTGGTCGGATTGATCGAGGTTCATGTCGTAGTCGTCGGCCGTGAGATCGACGCCGACGTCGAGGCTGACGTCGTCGCTCACCTCGTGGTGCACGGACGCCTTCACGTCGAGCATTCGATCCTCGACGCTCTGGTCCTCGCCGAGCGCCGTCGAGTCGAGGCCGAGCACCAGATCGTATTTCGCGAGCGTGTGGGGCGTGACTTGGTGCTCGTAGCGAAACGCGAGCCGATGAAACGTCGTATCGAAGAGCGTCGTGACCTTCTCCGGGTCGACGTCGTCCTTCTCCCCGAGCGAGTCATGCGCGCCGAACGCGAACACGGTGAGTCGATGCCCCGGGGCCACCTCTTGCGTCACGCGCCCCGCGTAGTCCCAGTAGTCGAGCGCGGCCGCAGAGTTGAGGAGCGAGAAGAGGAGCGCGGTGTATGAATAGCGGCCTGCAGCGAGCGCCGCGCCGGCACCATCCGCCCACGGGACCTCGACGAGAGCGCCAGCGTCGACCGCACGCACCTGCCCCTCGGCGTGCGGACGGCTCCACGGGCGCGACAGCGTCCCTTCGACGACGCCGCCCGCGTAGCGGCCGAGCGTCGGATCCCCACCCGGAACGAGCTCGACCTTCTCGATGAGCGCGGGGTGCACGACGGACGGCCCCAGCCCGAGATGAAAGAGCAGCGGAACGCGGATGCCATCGAGGAAATAGCCGACGTCGCCGGGAGGCGCGCCGCGCACGTAGAAGTAGGGAACGCCGGAAGCGATGGGGGCGACGCCGGGGAGCGCCTCGATCGCCCGGAACGGATCGCCGAACGCGCCCGGCAAGAGGCGTGTCTCGGCGCGCGTCAGCGAGATGCCGCCGGGCTCGGTGTCGCGGTCACCGCGCACGCTCACATCGAGCGGATCGAGCTTCTTCTCCGGCGCTTCCGCGTAGGTGTCGGCGCCGGCGTCATCGTCGGCTAGGGCGCCCGGCGCGCCAGGCGGACCCGGCGAACTTGGCTCGTCCGCCCACGTGACGCGCGCGATCGCGAAGATCGCGAACATCGCAGCGAGCGCGCCGAGTCGCATCGGCGGCGATGATACTCGACGGGCACCCGGCCCCTGCGGCGCTCAGCGCCGGCCGAGATCCGTCCCGCGGAGGCTCGCGACCTCGACCTCGATGTCGACGTCGATCTCGACGTCCCACGGTGCAGCGGCTGGCTCGGTCGTGACGGGCGCGCGGCTCGGCATCTCGGCGATCGCCCGGAGGACGCTCCAGAGCTTCGAGACGTTCGCGAACCGGTCGGCCGGGTCGGCGGCGAGAGCCTTTTGCACCCACTCGTCGATCGTCGCAGGCAGATCCGGGCGTAGCTTGCGGATGCTCGGGCGAGCGCCTCTCGTCACCTCGATGAGGAAGCGATCGAGCGGCTGCTTGGGATCGAACGGCGGGACACCGGCGAGCGCGCGATAGACGACGGCGCCAAACGAATAGACGTCGATGCGCCGGTCGGCGTCCTTGGCGCGACCGCGCCAGATCTCGGGCGCGATGTAGCCGGGCGAGCCGGCGATCATCCCTTCTGCGGTCAGCGAGGTCGCGTTCAGATCCTTCGCCAGGCCAAAGTCGAGCAAGCGCACACCACCACGCGTCATCGTGTCGAGGACGAAGATGTTTCCGGGTTTGAGATCGCGATGGATGATCCCGAGGTCGTGCGCCGCCGTCAGCGTCTCGGCGATGGGACCGAGGAGGCCGACCACGCGCTTGAGATCGATCTTCGCGCCGTGGGCCTCTCGCTCCTTGAGGTAGGCCTCGAGATCGCGACCGACGAGCAGCTCCATCACGATGTAAAACTCGCCGCGCGGCGATTTGTTGAACGCGAAGATCTGCGACGCGCTCGTGCCCGAGAGCGCGCCCATCGCGCGAGCTTCTCGGTGCATCCGGACCTTGAACGCCGGATCTTCGCCAATGTCGGCCGAGAGGAGCTTGATCGCGACCTTGCTCCCCAGCATCTCGTCGACGGCGGAGTAGACGACGCCGTGGGCGCCCTGCCCGACGATCCCCGTCACCGCGTACCGTTCGTCGATGACGTCGCCAACTGCATAGCTCATGGATGGTTCAGGATCCTCGTCTCGACGCGGAAGGTCAAGGTAGGCGCTCAGTCCGTCCCGATGATCACCAGGATCTTCATCGCCTCATGTCCGAGCTCGTCCTTCGCGCGGCCGGTCGCGACGCCGATCGACACGTGGGGCCCGAGCACCGCGGACGGCGTCGTGTACTCCGTGGCAGAGACGACCCGTGCTCCAGTCACCAAGATCGAGCCCTGTCGATGGGCCTCTTGAAGGACGGCCTTCCCGATCGACGACAACGCGCCGTCGGAGACGGCGTCAGGCAAATCCGAGAGATGCGCCTCGGCGAGTTTGTCGAGCGTCCCATCGATCGTGACTGCGCCGAGCCCCTTCGCGGCGCGCGCTTGGTTGATTCTCTCGAGCACGGTCGCTTTCGCCTGCTCGGGCGTCTGTCGCTCGACCGGTCGCGCGAACACCTGCACCACGACGAGATTGCGTGGATCTTTCACGCCGCCCGTGACGATGCCGACGCCGACGTGCGTGATGTCGGTGGCCATGAGGTTCTCGTGATGATGCGGGCTCTTCATGAGCCCGTCTTCGGCCTGCGGGACGTTGGGAGCCTCTGCGAGGTTCTCGCGAGCGACCGCGACGAGATACGACGCCCGCGCGAGCCTGTCGTCGAGCGTGCCGGTGTTCGGGGACTCGTGCGCGAAGAACAGGTGCTGATGCATGTCGAGCGCATGGGCGCGCGCGATGTCGGCCAGGCGCTCGTCGTACGCGAGCGGCGGCTGTCCCGCGGCAGCGCGGTCCCGGTTGATCATGGTGTGCATCGAGTGCTCGAACGCGAGGATCTCGTCGGACGCAGGGACACGAGGCGCGGCGGCGTCGCTGCACGCGGCGGCGACGATCGACGCTGTTCCGACGAGGAAGACACGACGCGAGACGCCCGGCTCAGACATCGGACGAGCCCCACACGTAGCGAGTCACCACCTCGATCTCTGGAGACAGCGACAAGCGCACCGGGCACCTCTCGCCAATCGCCTCGAGGCGTTCGCGCATCACGGCCGGGATCGCTCGCGCGCGTTCGCTCGACACGACTAGCTCGACCTCGAGGCGCGCGACTTTTCGAGGCGCCGCCGTCGTCATCGACTTCTGGACGACGAGCTTCGTGCCGTCGAGCTCGATTCCTTCCTTGTCGGCGGCGATCCCCATCACGGTCACCATGCAGGTCCCGAGCGAGGTCGCGAGCAGGTCCGTCGGGGAGAAGGACTCGCCTTTTCCGTGGTTGTCGACGGGTGCATCCGTCGCGAGCTCGGCCCCGCTGGGGGCGTGTCGGGCCCGCGTGTGCAGGCCGCCTTCGTACTCGAGGTCGATCCGAACCATGGCACGCACTCTACCGATGATCCGTCGTCCCGCCACGACGCACGTTCGACGATTTATCCGCGCCGAGAAGCGACGCGTCTCTTACCCTCCCCGCGATGGCCAAGCGCAAACACCCAATCAAGCTCAGGCACGTGGAGCGGAAGATCCTTCGCTTTCCGAAGAACCCCGTCGAGCTCCCGGAGGAAGAGCGGGTCGTCGGCCTGGCGCTCTCCGGGGGTGGGTCGCACGGCGCGTTCACCGCCGGCATCTTCCACACGATCTATTCGGAGTACTTGAAAGACGGCGTGTTGCCGCGGCTGCGGGTCGTGTCGGGGACGAGCACCGGCTCCCTCGTCGGCGGCCTGATCGCGGAGATGTACGGTCGCTACAAGACGAAGAAGGAGCCGACCAAGTCCCTAGACAAGCTCCTCTCGCTCTACACAGAGGTGCATCAAGATCAGATCGCGCTCGTTCCCGGCTCGGCGTTCTTCAAGCTCCTCAGCATCGCGTTGAAGGGCGGGATCGCCGACATCACGCCGCTCGAGAGGACCATCCGTCAAAACCTCGTCCCCGAGCTCATCCAGGCCGCGACCGAGGGGCCCGACCCTGTGGAGTACG
>Ga0164241_10003065_pt1 | contig 17297 bp, 18 predicted proteins | sample OricomyardsoilBY_FD_108780 | JGI IMG/M metagenome (GOLD analysis project Ga0164241, IMG submission 108780) | Backyard soil microbial communities from Emeryville, California, USA - Original compost - Back yard soil (BY) | ecosystem: Environmental > Terrestrial > Soil > Unclassified | place: USA...
GAGGCCACGACGGCGCTGTCGCAGAACCGTGCGCTTCTCGACGAACTCGCGCTCGAGCTCCTCGACAAGGAGACCCTCAACGAGGGTGAACTCGCCGAGATTTTCAAGGACGTCGTGAAGATCGAGCCGCGGGGCAACTGGCTGAGCGGCGAGTGGGTAGCCAACGCACCGGCCGACGCTAAGGCGCCTGCCGTGATCCGGGAACCTGCGCCGGTGGTTGAGGATGGCGCGGTTGAGGCGGAGGTGGCCGACGCGGCGGTTGAGGACGGCGCGGTTGAGGACGACGCGGACGGCGACGACCTGCGCCGCGAGACCCCCCAAGAAGCAGAGCCCACGGCTCCCGTTGAGCAGGTGGTTGAACCCAAGGACGAGGTGTAGCGGCGATGGCCGTCGACAAGCCAAGGGTCGAGGCCGCGGTTCGCGAGATCCTCGCGGCCGTTGGCGAAGACCCCGATCGCGACGGCCTCAAGGACACCCCAGCGCGCGTGGCCCGCGCCTACGAGGAGTTCTTCCAGGGTCTGGACCAAGACCCCGCGCAGGTGCTGAGCGCGGTCTTTGAGCTGGGCCACGAGGAGATGATCCTCGTCAAGGACATCGAGCTCTACTCGATGTGCGAGCACCACTTGGTTCCGTTCCACGGCGTCGCTCACGTTGCCTACATTCCTTCCACGGACGGTCGTATCACCGGACTTAGCAAGCTCGCGCGGCTGGTTGATCTCTACGCAAAGCGGCCCCAGGTGCAGGAGCGCCTCACAACCCAGATCGCCGACGCGCTCGTGGAGCACCTTGGCGCCCGCGGCGTGATCGTCGTTGTCGAGGCCGAACACCTGTGCATGTCGATGCGCGGCATCCGTAAGCCGGGCAGCCGCACCGTGACGAGCGCGGTGCGCGGCATCATGCGCGACGGCGCCACCCGCGCGGAGGCGATGAGCCTGATACTGGGCCACTGACGTGCCGTCCCTCCCCACCGCGGACAGGGCGCTCGTGATGGGCATCCTCAACGTCACGCCGGACAGCTTCTCCGACGGCGGTCGCTGGGCGGGCGTCGACGCTGCCATCGAGCGGGGCAGGGAACTTCACGCCGAGGGCGCAGACATCGTTGACGTGGGTGGCGAGTCAACCCGCCCGGGCGCGCAACGCGTCGAGCCCGGCGACGAGATCGAACGAGTGCTGCCCGTCATCGAGGCGCTTGCCAGCGACGGCATCGCGGTGAGCATCGACACCATGCGCGGCAGTACCGCGAGGGCGGCAGTCGATGCCGGCGCGTGCCTCGTCAACGACGTCTCTGGCGGCCTTGCGGACCCAGACATGGCGCGCATCGTCGCCGAGCTCGAGGTGGACTACGTGGCGATGCACTGGCGCGCGCACTCGGACCGCATGGACGCGCTCGATGTGTACGACGACGTCGTCGCCGAGGTCCACAACGAACTCGTGCGCAGGGTCCACGCCCTGCAGGACGCGGGCATCGCCAACCACCGCATCATCGTTGACCCCGGCTTGGGATTCTCCAAGGTGGGGGACAGCAACTGGGCCCTGCTCGCGGGTCTAGACGTGCTGCGCGGAATGGGTCAGCGGGTGCTCGTCGGCGCGAGCAGAAAGCGCTTCTTGGGTGCCGCGATCTCCCGCGACGGCGTGGACCCAGCAGACCCGTCGGCTCGCGAGCACGCGACAACGGCCGTTACTACCCTCGCCGCGCTCAATGGCGCGTGGGCCGTGCGCGTTCACGACGCCCGCGCGGCGCGCGACGCGATTGCCGTCGTGGGTGCTTGGCAGAACGCCACATACGCGCCAGAGTGAACCCATGACAACGTCAGTCGACCCGTACGTCAAGGGCGGGATAGAGCTTGACCAGATCATCATTGAGGGCATCCGCGTGCGAGGTTTTCACGGCGTGCTGTCCACCGAGCGCGAGACGGGGCAACTGTTCATCGCCGACGTTGTCGCGCACACCACCATGAGGCAGGCCGCAGCGACGGACAACCTCAGTCAAACGGTCAACTATTCGGACGTCGCCGACGCTGTCGCCGAGGTCCTTGCGGGCAACCCGAGCGACCTTCTCGAAACCGTCGCCGAGCATTGCGCTCGAGCGGTCCTCGAGTTCGACGGAGTCGAATGCGTTGACATCGCCATTCATAAGCCGCAGGCGCCGTTGCACGTTGAGTTCGCGGACGTAGTGGTCCGGATCCGTCGCGATCTGCGCTCCGGCTCGCTGTGGGCGGACAAGCGCATCGGCTCTTCCGCTGGCATGTCTGATGACCCCCTCGCGGCGCCGGGCATGGGCAAAGACATCTTCGACGAGCGGCCGTTGCAGCCGGTGACCGCGTGGATCGCATTGGGCGGCAACCTGGGCGACGTGGACGCAACCCTGCACGCGGCAGTGCGGGCGCTCGATCGCTTCTCCGGAGTGCACGTGACCGGAACCTCGTCGCTCGTTAAGTCGGCGGCCGTTGGCGGCCCGCCTCAGCCCGACTATCTGAACGCGGTGGTCCGCGTGGAGACTGCGCTTGCCCCGCGAGAGCTTCTCGCGGCGTGCCAAGGACTCGAGGTGGTGCACGGCCGTGAGCGGACGGTAGAGAACGGGCCCAGGACGCTCGACGTTGACATCATCGCCTTCGATGACCTTGTGGGGGAATCGAATGACCTGGTAATTCCTCATCCTCGCGCGCACGAGCGCGCATTTGTGCTGGTGCCCATGAGTGACATCGCTGCCGATGCAACCCTTCCGGGCGCGGATGGCGGTGCCGTGAGTGACTTGATCGCCAGCGTGGATGCGTCGTCGGTTGAGGTGGTTGCGTCGCCGTGGCCCAGCGAAGAGGAGCGGCCGGCAACTGACCCCAACGGAGAGCTCTCCTCCGAACCCACGGAGCCGTAGCCGCTCGCGATGGAGCATCTGTCCTGGCAGCGCCTCGCCCTTGTTGCGGGCATTACGCTCCTGCTCGCGTTCTTGCTGACGCGATTCGTCATCGATGGCGGCGGTACGCCATTGGCGATTCCGCTGACCTTGCCGGCGATCTGTGTGCTTGGCGGCCTTGGAGCGCTGTGGTTTGCATGGCCGGTGCGGCAGTACCAGAAGGGCAAGAACCCAGGGATTGACGCGTTGCGCGCCGCGCGGGCCGCAGTCTTTGCTCAGGCATGCGCGTACGCAGGCACGTTGCTTACCGCTGGACTACTGGGCTACGCCCTCGGCGTTGCAGGGGAGTGGGCTCACGGACCGCGTCGCGACATTGCGGTTGGCGCCGTCATCGCCGCGCTCGGAGCAGCGCTACTGCTGGCGGCGGGAGCGGTCGCTGAGCACTGGTGCCGAACCAAGCCGCCGGACGATCCCACGCCCAACGCGACCTGACGCCATTGGCCAAACCCGGCCGCAGCGTCGGGCAGTTGCAGTGGCAGCGACACCCGCCGCCCTGACCACTCCTGACCGGAATCGGGACATTTGCGGACTCTGTACGCGGTCAAAGGTGCGAAATCCGGTCAGGAGTGGCGGCAGCGGTGGGGGTGGCAGACTGGAACCATGACCTGGTACGAGCCCGATGCTGACTGGACCTACGCCGACCGCCGCCTGATCGTCTCTCGCTGCATTGTGCTGTGGGCGTTCATGATCTTCATCATGGCGGACTTCCTGGTCTTCTCGTTTGTGTTCGCGAGCCCGTGGATCATCGGCACTTTCGCGGCGCTGCTGCTGGGCCTGTGGTTCACGTGGCTGATCTATCGCAGCGTCACCGCGCACGCGTGGGCCGAGCGAGAGGACGACCTCATCGTCAAGCGCGGTCGCATGTTCCGCTCCGTCACGGTGGTGCCGTATGGCCGCATGCAGTTCGTTGAGGTCAGCGCCGGGCCACTCGCCCGCGCGTTCGGCCTCGCGACCGTGCAGTTGCACACGGCGAGCACGGGAACGGACGCGAGCCTCAGCGGAGTCAAAGCCGCAGATGCGGAGACCATTCGCGATCGTATGACCTCGCGCGGCGAGGCTCGGTTGGCGGGCCTGTGACCTTCAAAGAGGCGACGAACGTCGTCTACTCCGCTCCCCGCGAGTGGACGCGGGTGCATCCCGTGTCGCCGTACCTGGGCAGCGGACCCATCTTTGGATTCATCGCTATCTATGGAATTGCGCGCATCACGCCGTCCTGGGTTGCTGGCGATTCCGAGGAGTACCAGGCAATCAACATGCTGCCCCCGTGGGTGCTCGTGGGCCTGGTTGTGCTCGCGATCCTCGCGGTGATTGGCTTTGGGGTGCTCAGTTGGACGCGGAATGAGTACCGCATCGGCGATGAATCGATGATGCTCCGCAAGGGCATTCTGTTCCGCCAAAATAAGCAGGCGCGCCTTGACCGCATCGAGGCGGTCGACGTTGTTCAACCCCTCCTTGCTCGGGTGTTTGGACTCGCGAAGCTCACGGTTTCCGTCGCCGGCGGTGCGGGCTCCGGCATTGATTTGTCGTTCTTGCGCCTTGGCGACGCGGAGGCCCTGCGCAACGAGGTCCTCGCGCTCGCGGCTCGCGCCAAGATGCCCGACGCCGTGGCTGGCTTCCCGGCACCCGGCACCCAGGGAGCGGGCGAGGTGGGCTACGAAGCTGCTGCAGCGTCGGCCTCCGCGCCAAGCCTGCGTGACCTTGCCGCGAACGTGGGGGTCACGCACACCACAACGGCGGTGCCTGCCGCCCCGGAGCGCGACGTCTACGCCGTGCCCACTGGCCGGCTGCTGCTGTCCGTGTTGTTCTCGACGGCGACCGTCTGGCTCGGAATCGGAGCGCTCAGCCTGATTGTGGCTGCGCTTGTTTTTGGCTCGGCTGTTGGTGAGGCGATTCTCTCGGTGATCGGCACATCGCTGTTCGCCTTCCTTGCGTTTATCGCGGCGATCGGTGCCTACTTCTGGCAGCAGATCAACGGCGGATTTAACTTCACGGCCTCGACATCGCCGGACGGACTGAGGCTTCGTCACGGCCTGCTTGAGACCCGTCGCCAGACGGTGACTCCTGGCAGGGTGCAGGCGGTGCTGGTTCGCCAACCGTGGCTGTGGAAGGCCAAGGGCTGGTACCGCATCACGATGAACGTCGCGGGCTACACCGAAGACCAAGAGAAGGTCTCCACGCTTCTACCTGTTGGCACGCTCGAGGACGTACGGCTCGCGTTGTCGCTGGTACTGCCTAGCGCCACTGACGACTTCCTCGAGCGAGCTGTAGTCGGTACCGGCGCGGAAGACGGCTTCACGCCGTCGCCCCAGCGAGCTCGGCTCGTCGATCCCTTCCAGTGGCGGCAGCGTGGCGTGCGAGCCGGCGATGCGGCGCTGCTGATTCGCAGCGGCCGGTGGACTCGCGATCTCGCTGTGGTCCCCAACGAGCGCACCCAGTCGCTCGGGGTGAGCCAGGGCCCGTTGCAGCGTTTGCGACACCTTGCGAGCGTCGAAGTTCACTCGACGCCGGGTCCCGTGCGGCCGCTCGCCGCCAACATGGACCTCGATACGGCGCTCGATCTTTTGGACCAGCAGGCGGACCGCGCGACGGCGGGTCGAGGCGCCGGCCGTGTCTGAATCACCACGGGCCTCGGCTCCTGGCCGGCTCGCCGTTGGCGTGGTTGGCGCGGGACGCGTTGGCGCGGTCTTGGCCGCCGCCTTGCGTGAGGCTGGGCACTCGGTGGTGGGAGCGTCGGGCGTTTCCGAGGCGTCGTCAAACCGTATCGAGACCCTTCTGCCAGGCGTTCCCCACTTACCGCCCGACGCTGTGGTTGCGGCCGCGGACCTGGTGCTGCTGACGGTTCCTGACGACGCGTTGGGCCCGCTTGCATCGGGGCTGGCGGCCGTTGGGGGGTGGCGCGCTGGGCAGATCGTGGTGCACACCGCCGGCCGCTACGGCGTTGAGATCCTCGCGGATGCCGCGGCCGCCGGGGTGCTGCCGCTAGCGATCCACCCAGCGATGACGTTCACGGGAACGTCGCTCGACAAGGCGCGCCTCGCGGGAGCGACGTTTGCCGTGACCGCGCCAACTGCGTTGCTGCCGATCGCACAGGCTCTTGTCGTGGAGATGGGCGGCGAGCCGCTGGTGCTTGAAGAGGGTGACCGCGCGGCGTATCACGCCGCGCTAGTGCATGGCGCTAATCACGCGGTGACGCTCGCTGCGCAGTCGGCGGCAACTCTTGCTCGGCTTGGAATTGAGGAGCCTGGCCTGGTACTTGGCCCTCTCATGCAGGCATCTATCGACAACGCGTTGCGGGATGCGCCGGGATCGGTGAACTCTCTTACGGGGCCGGTGGTGCGCGGAGACGCGGGAACGGTCGCGGCACATCTGGCCGCGCTCGCCTCGGTGCCTACGACGCGCTCCGCCTACCGAGCGCTCGCGAGGGCCACTGCGGATCTCGCTCTTGAGGGCGGAAGACTTGGGCCCGCGCAATATGCGGACCTGATCGCGACGTTGGGGTTGGGGGAGGACTCATGAAGGTTGTGAAGACGGCTGCCGAACTTGCCGGAGGCGATGGCGGGCGCCGAGGGGTCGTCATGACCATGGGCGCCCTCCACGCGGGGCACCTTGAGCTGGTGCGTGCTGCCGCACGAGACTGCGATGAGGTTGTCGTGACGATCTTCGTGAACCCCTTGCAGTTCGACGACCCCACGGATCTGGACCGCTACCCGCGGAACCTCGACGCCGACGTCGCGCTCCTCGAGCCGCTCGGCGTGACCGCAGTGTTTGCGCCTACCGTTGCCGAGGTCTACCCGGCAGGGACCCCTGAGGTGACCGTGGCGTCGGGCCGTATTGGGGACGTGTTCGAGGGAGAGTTCCGTCCTGGGCACTTTGACGGCGTGCTCACCGTTGTGCTCAAGCTGCTCAATCTCACCCGGGCTGATGCGGCGTACTTTGGTGAGAAGGACGCGCAGCAGCTCATCGCGGTTCGCCGCCTGGTTGCCGACCTCAACGTGCCGGTTGAGATCGTTGGTGTGCCTACCGTTCGCGACGGTGACGGACTTGCGCTGTCTTCGCGCAACGTCTTTTTGTCGACACACGATCGCGAGCACGCGCTCGCGCTCCCGCGGGCTCTCGCTGCGGCCGCCGCACTGGTCGCCGAGTCACGTCCCGTTGACGAGGCGATCGCGACTGGCCGTGCGGTGCTCGCGCAAGAGCCGGGCCTCGAGGTTGACTACCTGGACGTCCTTGACTCAAGCGACGGTGAGGTCGTGATCGCGGGAGCTGTCCGCGTTGGCGCCGTGCGGCTTATCGACAACGTTCGCGCGTCGAAGCGCTGAAACGACTGAACCGCGCGCAGGCGTCAACGCGCCCTACCGGGCGACGTGAACCGTTCGCTAAGACGTTGACGTCGCAGGCGCGGGGCCAGTAGTCGCGCCCCAGCGCACGGTGGCCTCGATGACCGCGGGCGGAGGGCTGTGTCCCTCCACGACTCCCACGATCCAGCGCGCGGCAGCGCGGCCACGTTCAAGCCCGCTTTGATGCACGGTGGTGAGGTTCAGTGATTCCATGTCCGGGCCGGGCAAGGCGTCGAACCCGGTGACCGAGACGTCGCCAGGGACCGCCAGGTCCAGCTCGCGCGCCGCGCCTATCACCCCGGCGGCCAGGACGTCTGCTTGGCACACGATCGCTGTTGGACGGTCCGGCAACGAGAGCAGCGCAAGGCCCGCCTTGTAGCCCTCCGCGTATTGCACGTAGGCGCACTCGTAGATGTGGGAAGGAACGATCCCTGCCCTCGCGAATCCTGCGAGCCGGGCCCGTACGGGTGCGGGCTTGGCGTCGGGAATGTCTCCGGGTGAGCGCAGGGCTGAACGGCGATGGTCGGAGTCGAAGAACAACGTGGCGGTGGCGATCCGCTCGTGTCCGTCATCGCGTAGTTTCTCGATGATCTGGGCCACCGCGTGGTCTTCCTGAAGCACGTACGCGCGGTCGTCCTCCGCGTTGCCGTCAAGGCGCAGTAGGGGGACGCCACGGCCAAGAATGATTTGATCCGTCTCGTGGTGGTGCGAGCGCCGCTGAATCGCGACGGCACCGTCGAATGCCAGCGTTCCCAGCAGGCTCTCCGTACCGGGCGACGTGGCCGGGCTTAACACCAGCGACCCGTACCCCAGGGGCGCCAACTCGCGGAGCAGGCCTTCCAGGACGCTCAGCGAGAAGCGATCGTCGTTGGTGGTGTCGACGAGCATCGCGGTGACGATCGCGATCACGCGAGTCCTGCCGGAGACCAACATGCGTCCCACGGCCGAGGGGCCCTGAAATCCCAGCCGCTTGGCGGCGGCCATCACCTTGGCGCGCGTGGGTTCGGAGACTCGCGCCGGGCGCGAGTACGTGTAGGAGACGGTCGCCTTGGAGACACCAGCAAGCTTCGCCACGTCCGCGAGCGTGGCTCGGACTGGTCGATCTTCCGGCTGGGGCATGGCTCTTGGGGTCTCCTCTCGCGCGCGTGCGCGCTTGGCGCTCATCCTAAGGCGCGCGTGGGTGAAGGAATTCGACGCGCATACGCACGTGCACGCCCGCGCTAGGTTGAACCCATGACGCGCTTTGTGCAACGACTGACCGCGCCCACACCTGGCTGGACCATCAATGCGGACGTCATTGTCGTTGGTTCCGGCATTGCGGGCCTCAGCGCGGCGCTCGAGCTCCGGTCCAAGGTTGACCGCGTTCTGGTGGTCACCAAGGGAGTGCTGAGCAGCGGGTCAACGGTGTGGGCCCAAGGCGGAGTCGCCGCCGCGCTTGACCCAGAAGACACCCCAGAAGAGCACCTTCAGGACACCTTGGTCGCTGGCGCTGGGTTGTGCAGCGAGCAGGCGGTTCGCGCTCTGGTCACCGAGGGCCCTGACAGGGTTCGCGAACTTGTGGCCCGCGGCGCTAATTTCGACACCGCACCTAACGGCGACATCAACCTCACCCGCGAGGGCGGCCATCATCGCGACCGCATCGCCCACGCTGGCGGCGACGCCACGGGTGCGGAGATTTCGCGCGCACTGGTCGCGCAGCTTGAAGCCATCAAGAACGACCCTGGTATTGAGGTCATAGAGCACGCGATGGTAGTTGACCTACTCACCGCACCCCCACGGCCCGACGGCCGTCCTGGGAATGTCTGTGGCGTCACCTTGCACGTCATTGGGGAGGGCACTCGTGACGGCGTTGGCGCGGCACTTGCCAAGGCGGTCATTGTTGCGACGGGAGGCATTGGCCAGTTGTTCCGGTCCTCGACAAACCCAGCGAGCGCCACCGGCGATGGCATCGCCACTGCGCTTCGCGCGGGTGCCGCCGTCGCGGACGTCGAGTTTGTGCAGTTCCACCCAACGGTGCTGTGGGAGGGTGCGGGCGCTCGCGGGCAGCTGCCACTCATCTCTGAGGCCGTGCGCGGCGAAGGCGCGTTCTTGCTCAACGCCAACGGGGACCGCTTCATGGTTGGCCGCCACGAGCTCGCGGAACTCGCGCCGCGTGACGTCGTGAGCCGCAACATCGTTGACCAGATGCGCGCCGATGGCGCGGACAACGTCTTCCTGGACTGCCGCCATCTTGGTCGCGACTTCCTGCGCGAGCGCTTCCCCACCATTTGGGCGCGCCTTGAGGAGCGAGGGATCGACATGGGCCGCGACCTCATTCCGGTGGCCCCCGCGCAGCACTTCCACTCCGGCGGCATCCTCACGGAACTCAATGGGCGCTCAACGCAACAGGGCCTCTACGCGATCGGGGAAGCGGCGTGCACAGGTGTGCACGGAGCCAACCGTCTCGCCTCGAACTCCTTGCTTGAGGGCCTGGTCTTTGCCAAGCGAGCGGCACGTGACGCTGCGGGCCTCGTTGCCGACGGGGTGCTGACGCAGGCGGAGCCGGTTGACCGCCCCGCCCCAACTTCCCTGGTACCAGCCACGATGCGCCGCACCGTCCAAGAGACCGCCCATGCAGGCGCTGGCCCAATACGCGACCTCGAAGGCCTCGCAACCGCGGTGTCGCGGCTCGCCGCGATCCGCGGCCGGTTCCACACGGAGGAGCCGCGCGGCGTGATGCCCCAAGTTGCAGAGTGGGAGACCTCCAACGTGCTCGCCACCGCATCCGTGCTCGCCACCGCCGCACTCACACGCGCGGAGACGCGCGGCGGGCATGTTCGCTCTGACTACCCGGCGAGTGACGAGCGCTGGCGCGTGCGCCTTGTCGCAACGCTCGACCCTGATGGCGTGCTCCACCTCACCGAGGCACCACTCGAACTGGGCTAGCTGCAGAACGTCGGCTCGCAAGACGACGACGTGGTGTGGGCCTTTGCACAGTAAACCGTGCGAGTCGGTGCGGCCTGTTAGCGTGTCGCCATGACTCAGGGGCGGCCATGGCGCGCGCGCGTGTGGGTGCCCGTGATCGCGGTGCTTGCCATGGTGTTCGGCGTGGTGATTCCGCTGGTACCTGGGCTCGCGGCAACGACGCGACCGGTGGAGCCAGGTGAGCGCATCGCGGCGCAGACCGCGTCGTTCGAGCCCGCTCAAGGTTGGACGCTCGACCTCGACGCCGCCGTCTCGTCCCGGCCTGAGGTTTCTCAAGACGGCACCGTAGTTCGCCTCAGCGATGGCATCTGGTTTGGGTCCACCTCGAGCCTGATCAGCCGCATGGGCGAACTGCTCGCAGACGGCGGCGCGAGCGTGGGGTCCCTGCCGCAGGCGCCGGACGACGACGCGCTCATCACGCTCGATCCCGAGGCGTTACCTGACGAGACCATTCCCCGTGCGCAGTACCTCATCACGTTCACCACGGGCGACAACACGGGGCAGCTCTTTGTGGTGCGCGAGGACGCAGGGGTCGCGCTGATGCGAGTCGTGGGGACGCCCGCGTCCCTCGACGCCAACCGCGCTGAGATCGACGCCATGGTGGCCTCGATTGACGTGGGCGTCGTCGACGTGGACGACGTGCCGACGGAGCCGCGATGAGGGGCCCGCGATGAAAGAGATCACGCGTCGCAGCGCCGCCTTGCGCTGGTGGGATCCCCGGAGCGTCGGGTGGTGGTTGTTCGTGGTCTGCACCGCTGTAGGCGGCTGGATCATGGTCACGTCGCTCGCACCGGCGTTCCAGCGCTACGCAGTGACAGGCGTGCTCGCGATCGCCCTGTCCGTGCCAATGTTCTTCTTGATCTGGTACCTCGTGCGGGCCATGCAGATAGTCACGCGACCCGCGCGCTCCGCAAGCGTTGCGGCCGTTGTGTGGGGCGCCGCGGCGGCAACGGGTCTCTTCGCCCTCAACGCCAATGGCGCAATCATGCTTGCCCTTGCCCAACACGTGAGCCTGGATTTCGCGAACGCATGGGGCGCCGCGATTGCCGCACCCCTCACGGAGGAGACGGGAAAACTGCTCGGAGTCGTCGCGGTGGTTGTGGCCTCGCGGTCGTGGCTGCGCGGCCCCATGGACGGACTACTGTTGGGCGCGCTCGTGGGCCTTGGCTTCCTCCTAGCCGAGAACGTGCTGTACGCGTTCAACGTCACCGTGATGAGTTTTGGCGAGAACCAGGCGATTGCCACGGGCGCTATCTACTTTGTTCGCACCGGGCTGTTTTGGCCCATCTCTCACGCGATCTTCACGGCATTCGCCGGGGCGGCGCTCGGCTTCCTGCTTGGCAGGCCAGCGGCCCGACGCTATGGCTGGGGCGCCCTGTGCCTGGCACTTGCGTATGGGGTGCACTTTGTGTGGAACTCGCCGATTCTGCCGGGAATCCTCGCGCGGATGGCGTTCGCCACCGCGATCCCATTCATCCTCTGGGGCGTCATCACCGTGGCCCGCCGCGCGGAGCACGCATGGGTGCGGGGTGTGCTCGCCACGGAGGTGGCCGCCGGGACAATTCCTGCGGAGTGGGTCGATTGGCTCGGCGGTTCTTTGCGTGCCCGCAGGCGGCGTCGCCGCGAACTCGTCCGTGCCTATAGCCGGGAAATGCGCGGGGTGCAGCGTTCTCATGAAGCGCTCCTCGTAGAACTTGCCGACGCGGTGGATTCTCCTGACCTCGAGCAAGCAGACGTGTTGCGCCACAAGGCGAGGCTGGACTATGAGGGGGCACAGCGTCGGGCCGTGGAAGCCGCCCAGGCCGCCGCCCAGCAACAGGCGGCGTGGGCCGAGTACTACCGGCAGGTCGAGGAGTACCGGCGCTATTGGGCGGAGCGCGGCTATCAGGTGTAGTGGCAACAGCGCGCGGTAGTTAGCGGGCGCAGTAGTTAACAGGCACAGTAGTTAACGGGCGCAGTAGTTAACGGGCGCCGCGCTCGCGCGACACAATGGGGGCGTGATCATGCCCGAGGATCTGCCCCAAGACGCACCGCTCGATCCCGCGTTCCTAACCAGCATCGTGGCCACCGCGCTCGATGAAGACCTTGGCATCGCCCCCGGCCGTGACGTGACGACCCAATCGACCATCCCGCCAGGCGCGCTCGTGAGTGGTTCCGTTGTTGCCCGCGAGGCGGGGGTCATCTGCGGGCTCGCCGTTGTCGCGGAGACGCTCGCTCAGGTTGCCCAACGCTTGGGCCAAGAGACCCCGGACGTCCGGCTTGTGGCCGCAGACGGGGATCGTGTTGTCGCGGGCTCAACTGTCGCCGAGATTTCTGGTGCGGGCCATGTGGTGCTCATCGCCGAACGTACGATTCTCAACCTGCTGTCGCGAGCGTCGGGCATTGCCACCCACACCCGGCGCTGGGCGGACGCCCTCGAGGGAACCGGGGCGAGGGTGCTGGATACCCGCAAGACAACGCCCGGGCTGCGGCAGCTTGAGAAGTACGCGGTGCGCTGCGGCGGCGGGGTCAACAAGCGCATGGGGCTTTTCGATTGCGCGATGGTGAAGGACAACCACATCGTGGCCGCGGGTTCGGTGACCGCGGCCGTGGAGGCGATCCGCGCCGCGTATCCCGAGGTGCCTGTCCAGGTTGAGGTTGAGACGTGGGCGCAAGCGCAGGAGGCGCTGGGCGCAGGAGTGCGGTTCTTGATGCTTGACAACCTGACGCCGCAAGAGATGACTGTCTTCGTGTCTCGCGTGCGTGATCGCGAAGCGGAGTTTGGCCCCGTAAGGCTTGAGGCCACCGGCGGGCTGACTCTCGCGAACGCGCGTGAGGTGGCTCAGGCGGGGGTGGACTTCATGTCCGTTGGCGGACTGACCCACTCGAGCCCCATCCTCGACATCGCGCTAGACCTTCACTGACTGCGAGCGCCGGTACCCTTGTCTGCGTGACCGACGAGCCGATTGAACAAGACCTCCCCGAGCAGATCCGCGTGCGCCTTGATAAGCGCGCCAAGATCATCGCGAACGGCGGCGAGGCCTACCCGGTTGGCGTTGACCGCACGGCTCAGATCGCGGATGTTCGCGAACGCTACGCGGGGCTCGAGGACGGCGAAGAGACTCAGGACGTCGTCGGCGTCGCGGGGCGCGTGGTCTTTATCCGCAACACCGGCAAGCTGTGCTTCGCCACGATCCAGGACGGCGTGGGCGAGCGGCTGCAGATCATGTTGTCCCTCAACGCGGTTGGCGAAGAGGCGCTTGCGGCCTTCAAGTCTGACGTTGACCTTGGTGACCACCTCTTTGCAAAGGGACCGGTCGGCAAGTCCCGCAGGGGAGAGGTGAGCGTTTTCGCCACCGAGTGGGCGCTCGCCGCCAAGGCGATCCGTCCGCTGCCGGTGCTGCACAAGGAGCTGAGCGAAGAGTCGCGCGTGCGCAACCGCTACGTGGATCTCATTGCGCGCCCACTCGCACGCGACACCGTTCGCCGGCGTGCAAACGTTGTGCGATCACTTCGCGAATCGCTCCACACTCGCGGATACATCGAGGTTGAGACGCCAATGCTGCAGACGCAAGCGGGTGGCGCAACGGCTCGGCCATTCACCACGCACATGAATGCGTTCGATATTGAGCTTTACCTGCGAATTGCGCCAGAACTGTTCCTCAAGAGGGCGGCGGTTGGCGGCGTCGAGAAGGTATTCGAGATCAATCGCAATTTCCGCAACGAGGGCGCAGATTCATCGCATTCGCCGGAGTTCTCGATGCTTGAGGCCTACGAGGCCTACGGCGATTACAACACGATGGCCACGCTCACCAAGGACCTCATTCAGGGCGCTGCGCAGGACGTTTTTGGCACGCAGGTGGTGACGCTCGTCGATGGCGAGGAGTACGACCTAGGCGGCGACTGGGCAGACCTCACGATGTACGGCTCGCTCTCCGAGGCGGTGGGTGAGGAGATCACTCCCGACACCTCGCTCGCGCGGCTTCAGCAGCTCATCGACGCAGCGGACCTTGGCGTTGACCCCAAGCGTGTCAACCACGGCAAGCTCGTTGAGGTGCTGTGGGAGCACCACGTTGGCGACTCTTTGCATGCGCCAACCTTTGTGCGCGACTTCCCCGTGGAGACGAGCCCGCTCACGCGCGATCACCGCAGCATTGCGGGCGTCGTCGAGAAGTGGGACCTCTACGTACGGGGATTTGAGCTTGCCACCGCGTACTCGGAGCTTGTTGACCCCGTCATTCAGCGTGAACGGTTCGCCCAGCAGGCGCGCATGGCGGCCCAAGGCGACGACGAGACCATGCCTCTTGACGAGGACTTCCTCACCGCGATGGAATACGCGATGCCGCCTTCTGGAGGAATGGGCTTGGGCGTTGACCGCCTACTCATGGCGCTCACCGGACTGGGCATTCGCGAAACCATCTTGTTCCCGCTGGTCAAGCCGGAAGAGTCATGAGCGGGATCCAAGCCGTTTTGGTTGGCGTCATTCCTTCGATAGGAGTCGCGCTGATCTTTTGGTACGTCATGCGCGCGATCATTCGCGCGGACAGGCGTGAGCGCGAGATGCTCGCCAAGGCCGACGTGGAAGAGGCGGCCGTCGCCGCTGCGGAAGTCGCCGCGCGGCCTGCTGCAAAAGACACTTCTGAATCGCCAACTGGCAAATAGGAATTGACAATCGGATGCGCCCGATGGGTAGCATGAAGAAGCGGACTGATTGATTCGGAGTTCGCGTTCCTGGAAGGATTCAGCATGGCTCAGAAGGTTCAGGTTGTTCTCATTGACGACATCGATGGCGGCGACGCCGCTGAGACGGTGAGTTTCTCCCTCGATGGTGTTGGCTACGAGGTTGACCTCTCCGCGAGCAACGCGGCGGACCTCCGTGCATCCTTTGAGCCGTGGATTTCCGCTGGTCGTCGCGTGAGCGGTCGTCGCACCGCAAGCCGCGGTCGTGGCACCTCAGATGCCCACAAGATTCGGGAATGGGCAAAGGCGAACGGCGTCGAGGTTTCTGAGCGCGGTCGCGTCTCTGCCGCGGTGCGCGAGGCTTACGCCGCCGCCAAGTGACGCAAGATCTGTGGTGGGGCACGTACCCGCCGGCTGGTCTTGGCACACCCGTCGGTATGGGCGAGGGCCTCTATCGACAAACAGGATTCACTGCCCGTCGCGAACTTGAGTTTGACGCCCCGTCGTTCGTGGTCGCTCACCCTTCGCTTCCGCTGCTTTACGTCACGAGCGAATCGCCGGCGAGCCAGTTTCACGTTGTCGATGTTGGCGGGCTCGCGCCACGCGTGCTGGCGTCGGTGGCAACGGGCGGGGCCGACGCGTGCCACATCCTGCTGGGGCCCAACGCTACGGTCGCCTACGTTTGCCACTACGGCTCCGGTGACGTTGCCGTAGTACGGCTCGGCGAGGCCGGGCTCCCACTGCCCGACGCTCCGCATCAGTTGATCGGTCACCAAGGCTCGGGCCCGCGGGAAGATAGGCAAGAAGGTCCTCACGCGCACCAGGCGGCGATTGCCCCTGGTGGCAAACACCTGCTGGTTGCCGATCTGGGCACCGATGAGATCCGCCGTTACGCCCTTGACGCCCAAGGACTCCTCAGCGAGCCGGCGATTGCTGCCACGCTGCCTCCGGGCAGTGGGCCGCGCCATATGGTGGTTCGCGGCGAACTCATCTACGTGGTGTGCGAACTCGACCACCAGTTGCGCACCTTGCGGTGGGCGCCGGGCGATGCCCAGGCGGACGTCATCGCTGAGGTGCCAACAACCAACGTGGCTCAGCGCACGGGCGACGCCGTGTACGACGCGCACGTCGACATTGTGGGAGACGTCCTTCTCATCTCCGTTCGCGGCGCAGATGTGCTCGCAGTATTTGACTTGAGCCCAGAGGGAGAGGCCCGCTACCGCACCAGCCTTGACGTTGGGGAGTGGCCGCGTTTCTTCGCCGCAAGTGGCGACAAGCTTCACGTTGGTGCGGAGCGCGCGCATGAGGTGAGGGCATACGACCTCGCGAGCGTGCTGGCCCTGCCACCAGAGACGTCGGTTGGCGGCATCGCCGCGCTGCCTTTTGATTCAGCGCACGTGGTGAGCCCGGCTTGTGTGACCGCTGTACCCGCACCTAGGTGACGGCCGGCGCTTAGGGGCGTTAGCGTCGGGCCGTCCCATGCGGGAGGATGGAGCCATGACGTACAAGCTGATCTTGCTCCGCCACGGCGAGAGCGAATGGAACGAGAAGAACCTGTTCACCGGTTGGGTGGATGTGCCGCTCAACGACAAGGGCCGCGCGGAGGCAACTCGCGGCGGCGTGCTCATTAAAGACGAGGGAATTCTTCCCGACGTTGTGCACACGTCGCTGCTGCGCAGGGCGATCATGACCGCGAATCTGGCGCTCGACGCCGCGGATCGCCATTGGATTGATGTGAAGCGCAACTGGCGCCTCAACGAGCGCCACTACGGCGCGCTGCAGGGCAAGGACAAGGCGGAGACGCTCGCCGAGTTTGGCGAGGAGCAATTCATGACCTGGCGTCGCTCCTACGACGTGCCGCCGCCGCCAATTGAGGCCGGCTCGCAGTTCGCGCAAGACGGCGACCCTCGCTACGACGGCACCCCGGTCCCAGCGACCGAGTGCCTCAAGGACGTGCTCGAGCGCGCGCTGCCCTACTGGCACGAGGAGATCGTTCCGGACCTCGCGGCCGGCAAGACCGTGCTCGTGGCCGCGCACGGAAACTCACTCCGGGCGATCGTGAAGTACCTCGATGGCATTGGCGACGATGAGATCGTGGGAGTCAACATTCCTACGGGCATCCCGCTGTACTACGAGCTAAATGACGACTTCACGCCGGCCGCAGCTGGCCGGTACCTGGACCCAGCCGCAGCCGCTGCATCGATTGCCGCTGTGGCGAGCCAAGGAAAGAAGTAGTCTCTAGAGATAAGCGGTCGGTCAGCCTGTCATTGCTGGCCGATAGGGCGGGGTTCCGAGAGATCGGGACCCCGCCCGTTTCGCGTTTCTAGGCGGCCGTGCCCGGCGCTACCTGACTACAGCGTCGGCTGGGCTACAGCGTCGGCTGGGCTACAGCGTCGGCCCGCCCCCGCACCCCCGCACCCCCGCAC
>Ga0164241_10003066_pt1 | contig 17293 bp, 14 predicted proteins | sample OricomyardsoilBY_FD_108780 | JGI IMG/M metagenome (GOLD analysis project Ga0164241, IMG submission 108780) | Backyard soil microbial communities from Emeryville, California, USA - Original compost - Back yard soil (BY) | ecosystem: Environmental > Terrestrial > Soil > Unclassified | place: USA...
CACCCGGCCGCAGAATTCGTGGCCGAGGATGCGGGGCGGCGCGATCTTCTTGTCGCCATGGCGCCAGGTGCGGAGATCGGTTCCGCAAATGCTGCAGGCGTCGATGGCGAGCAACAACTCGCCGTCGGCGAGCGCGGGTGCAGGCACGTCACGCACGTTGATTTGCTCCTTCCCTTCGTAGACAGCTGCTTTCATCGGATAAATCAGGACATCCAGTTTTTCGACGCGGAGACGGACCATTTGCGCGTGACCTTCCGGGTCTTGGTCCAGAAAGCGATCCCGTCGCGCCCGGTGATGTCCCCGGTTCCGAACCGGGAGTCATTCCATCCGCCAAAGGCAAAAGGTTCGCGGGGAACGGGCACGCCGATGTTGATCCCGATCATCCCCGCATTGGCGCGTTGTTCAAAAAACGCGGCGGTGGCGCCGTCCTGCGTATAGATTGAAGCGGCGTTGCCATACGGACTGGCGTTTTCGATCGCGATCGCCTCGTCCAGCGAAGCCACCCGGAGGATGGTCAGCGTCGGCCCGAAAATTTCGTCGCACGCGACCTCGTCGCCGGGCCTGGCGCCATCGATGATCGATGGGCCGAGGTAGTTCCCGCCTTCCCTGCCCGGCACCGTGACGTCCCGGCCGTCCACGAGAAGGGCGAGACCGCGCTGCGCCGCACGATCAAGATAACCGGCCACACGGGCGCGCGCCCGCGCATTGATGAGGGCGCCCATGTCGATTCCCGGGCGAATCTTCTTCGTCTCGGCCACGATCGCATCGACCACATGCTGGCAATCGCCGACCACCAGGAGCGTGCTGGCGGCCATGCACCGCTGGCCGGCGCAGCCGAACGCGGAGCTGACGACATTTTTCGCAGTCATCACGGGATCGGCATCGGGCATCGCCACCAAATGGTTCTTCGCCCCGCCCAGGGCCAGGACCCGTTTTCCCGCCGCGATCCCGCGCGCGTACACCGCGCGGGCCACCGGCGTGGAGCCCACGAAGGCGGCCGCGGCAATGCCGGGATGATCGAGGATCGCCTCGACCGTCCCGCGATCACCCTGCAGCACGTTGTACACGCCGTCGGGCAACCCGGCTTCGCTTAACAACTCTCCAAGACGGAGCGGCGTCAGCGGCACCTGCTCGCTTGGCTTATGAACGAAGGTGTTGCCCGCGGCAATTGCCAGAGGGATCATCCAGAGCGGTACCATCGCGGGGAAATTGAACGGGGTGATGCCGGCGCACACGCCGAGCGGAAACCGCCTCGAGTAACAGTCCACGCCTGTGCTCACTTCGAGCAGTTCCCCCAGGATGAGTTGGGGAAAAGCCGCGGCATATTCCACGACCTCGAGCCCCTTCCGCAGACCTGCTTCGGCTTCGGCTGCCGTCTTGCCGCTCTCGGCGGCAATCAGTGCGGAGAGTTCCTGACAATGCTGCTCGGCAAGCTGTTTGAAGCGAAAGAGCGGCTGCACCCGCTCCTTCACGGGAACGGCCTTCCAGGAGAGAAACGCCTTTCGGGCATCGGCGACCGTGGTGTCGAGCAGCGCGGAGTCGGCCGCCTGCACCGTCCCCAGCGGACGGCCGTCGACCGGTGACGTGAGCGGATCGAGCGCGCGACCGGCACAGGTCCGGCGTCCGCCGGCAAGGAAATGAGGAATGGAGGGAGAACTCATGTAAAATGAAAGAGGTCAGCCGGGAATGAACTGACGCAGGTATTCCCCGCTTTCGCGCAGCGCCGCCTGCCGGCTCTCGAGCGTCGCTTCATAGGCCCGGTCCTCGACTTCGATGCAGACCGGCCCGCGATAGCCAACCTCGCCGAGCAGGGAGAAAAACCGTCCCCAGTCGACTTCTCCCCGGCCGGGCAGTTTCGGTTGATGATACTCCAGGGGCGTCGCGAGGATGCCCACGTCGTCGAGCTTCCGCCGGTCGATGCTTACATCCTTCGCATGGACATGATGGATCCGATCGGCGAATTCACGAAGCGGTTCGAGGTAGTCCATCATCTGCCACACCAGGTGGGAAGGATCGTAGTTGAGGCCGAGCGCACGACTCGGCTGCCGCCGGAAGAGCTCACGCCACCGTTGCGGCGACGTCGCGAGATTCTTTCCACCCGGCCACTCGTCTTCGGAGAAGAACATCGGGCAGTTCTCGATGCCGATCCTGACCCCGGCCGCCTCGGCGTGCCGAATGATCGCCGGCCAGCGTTCATCGAACCGCGCCCAGTTGTCCTTCAACGGCAGGACGGGATCGCGGCCGATAAAGGTGTTCATCTGGGTGATGCCCAGCAAGGCGGCTGCGGAAATGACCTTCTTGATGTGCTCGAGATAGACTCCGGCCTCGGCTTCATCGGCCACCAACGGATTCGGATAGTAACCCAGGGCGGAAATGCCCACGCCGTGGCGCTCCGCCAGTTCCCGGACTCGTCCGGCGTCGTCCGCAGTGAATCGCGCAACGTCCAGGTGGGTTACGCCGGCATACCGACGCTCGGCTTTGCCGACCGGCCAGCACATCAACTCGACTGTGGAGAATCCGTTGTCGCGAGCAAAGGCGAACACTTCTTCAAGGGACAGATCGGGAAGGATGGCGGAGACGAATCCGAGTTTCATGGGGCGAGGGAAAAGGGTTAAAGGGAGATCCATGCCTCGCGCCAGTGACTCTCGGCGATGGCCTCGCACAGGCGCAGTTCGCGGTGGCCATCGGCAAAGGTGGCGTAAAGCGGCTCGGCGGTCCGCCGGCCTGCGGCAATGTCGGCGTAGATGGCTCGATACAGCTGCTTGAACGTGTCCGGATAGCCCTCGGCATGACCTCCCGGGTAGTCGGAAAACCGAGCCGCTTCCGGATCCAGGTCCGCGGGATTGCGCAGGAGCAACCGGCTGGGCTCCCCGCGCCCGCCGATCCAAAGTTCCTCGGGCCGCTCGCTGTCCCAGGCCAGCGAGCGACGGGTTCCGGAGATCTCGAAGCGCAGGCTGTTCTTTCGCCCGGCCGCCACTTGGGAAAACAGACAGACACCACGGGCACCTCCACGAAACCGAAGCAAGGCCGCTCCCTGATCGTCGGTCGTGATGTCAACCGGTCGCAGCTCACCGCCACCGGCCGCCTTTTTTTCGGTGAACGTTTCCACCGAGCCGGCCGAAGGACTGAGACGCACCGGATGAACGGTGCGCAGGTCAGCCATGACGGCCTCGATCTCGAGACCACTGACAAAAGTGATGAGGTCGAGCCAATGCGTGCCGATGTCGCCGACCGCCCGCAATGCGCCCCCCTCTCCGGCCAAAACCCTCCAGTTGAAGTCGGTTGGAAACAGCAGCCAGTCCTGCAGGTAGCTTCCCTGGACATGAAGCACGTCTCCGATCTCGCCACGCCGGATGAGCGCGCGGGCATGCAGCGCGAGCGGATAGAAACGCACATTATAATTTACCGCGCACACCCGATCCGGGTGCGCCTCCGCCGCCGCAACCAATTCCGCCGCCTCCGCCGCCGTCATCGCCAGCGGCTTTTCGCACACGACATGCTTGCCCGCTGCGAGCGCGGCCAGCACCTGAACCCGATGAAGGCGGTTGGGCGAGGCAAGATGAACCGCCGTCACTTCGTCATCCGCGAGTACGGAGTCGTAGTCGGCATAGGCGCATTCCAACTGGAGGCGCGTGGCCGTCTCCCGGGATTTCGCCTCCGACGATCCCAGCACACCTTTCACGCGAATCCCCAGCCGGCGAAGGGCCTCGACATGCACGGGGCCAATGAAGCCAGTGCCAACAACAACGACGACAGGGGAAGTCATGACAGTAATGAGGCTCATCCTAGCATTTCGAAACCGCCCCGGCCATGTCTTGGCAGGCAAAGGCATATCGATTCCGGCAACCGGGTTATCAGCAGGTTTAAAACTGGACAAATGCAGGATGCTTGTCTTTTCAGGCAGTGCTTTTCATGCCTGTGCACAAAGAGCGTTTCCGGAGACCTTCCCAAGTCGAGGCCGTGGGCCGCACCCGCCCGGTCTTTGACGACTTTCATTTTTTGAGGATGGAAGGCGACTATGAGTATCCACGCCACCGTCACACCAACTACGAGGCCATCCTGATCGAGCAAGGGCCGTACTATTGCGAACTCAACGACGGCGAGCTCACCCTCGTCGACGGCCAGGTCCTCGTCGTCAAACCCGGGGACTGGCATTCCGACCATCTGCGCGACGGCCAACGACACTACGTGTTGCATTTTCGACTGGTCGGCGCGCCCGGCGAATCGCAGCCCCCGCCTCTCTTCCGGCACGATATCTCCCCGGCCGGCCAGATCTGCCGTGGAGATTACAGTCGCGAAGCCTGGTTTCTTCGTGAACTGAAGAACGAGGCGGAGGCCGGTCAATCCTATGCCGCCGCCGTCCAGGACGGATTGTTGAGCGCGTTGTTCTGGAGACTGGTCCGCGGGCTCGAGCCCGACGCGCTCAGTCCGGCATTTCGACGCATCCCTGCCGATGAAAGCCGCCGCGAGGAAATCGCGCAGGTGCTGGTCCGGCACCTCGACAAGAACCCCGGCGTCGCGACACTCGCCCGCGAACTCAAGGTCAGCCCCCGCCAGTTGAACAATCAATGTGTCGAGTTCTTCGGGCTCCCGCCGGCCAGGCTGCTGCTGAAGATGAAAATCGAGCGTGCCGAGGACTGGCTGCGTTATCACGGCATGCGCGTGAAAGAGGTCAGCGAAAAACTCGGCTTTGCGAATCCCTATCACTTCTCGACCGTTTTTCGCCGGCTGCGGGGACGTCCGCCCACCGCCAAATAACCGATGAGCAGGACGACCGGCAACCTGTCCTCGCAATCCCAGGAGGCTGCCCGGCTTCTTTTCAACTGGCTTTGCCTGAGGGACGACCCCGCCGGAAAGTCCTGCGACGCGGTGATCGGCTTCGGGCATTTCGATCTCTCGATTCCCCGCCAATGCGACGATCTTCATCGTCGCGGGTTGGCCCGGCACGTGATCTTCACCGGCGGGACCGGTGCCGGCACGGCGGATCTCGGCCGGCCGGAGGCGGACGCTTTTCGCTCGGAACTGGAGAAAAGCCCCCCTCTTCCCGGCCCAGTCTCCCGTCCGATTGTGGAAAACCGTTCCACCAACACGGGTGAAAACATCCGCTTCACCCGCGACCTCCTGGAGGCGAAGTATCCGGAACTCTCCTTTGGCCGTGGGATCCAGTCTGTCCTGCTCGTCGCAAACGCCTGCCGGCAACGTCGTGTCTGGCTGACCTGGCGCCGGTTGCTACCCTCCATTCCCGCCTTCAATCATCCTCCGCCCGGGGGCTACGAGGATCAGCAAAGACTGTATGCCGGCAAAGGACTGGACATCACCGCCCAACTCGTCGGTGAAGTGGAGCGCATCAGGGACTACCCGGCACGCGGCTGGATTGTCGCAACGCCCATTCCCGCCTCCGTCATCGACGCGATGACGGTCCTTCGCGCTCCGAATCCACTTTGATGAATCCAAAGGCGCAGCACTGGTTGACTGCGGATTATCTGGAGCGGCTCCGCCGCAACCGAACTGCCAAACCGGTTTTGCCGCGAAAGAGCGCAAAGAGAATTCCAAGCACCGGAGGATATTTTCCGTGCGCCTATGGGCGCCTTGCCACTCTTGCCGGCCGTCGGACCCTGCACTGCTGTATTGGCGGATCACTCATTTGGGGGAGGATTTCAAGTATGGATTAGCCCGAGTTCGTCAGTTGAGGTGAGTGGCGAAAAAAGTTTCAGAGGAGAGGCGGCGGGTTGTCCGGAGCGCTCCCCGGAGAGAAGTCGGCGCCGGGGCGATGTAGTGCCGAACACCCCATTGGGGGGGGTGGCGATTTCGGCGATACTGCGGTCATGTTCCTGCGGCGAAAAAGCAAACACGCTCGTGGCGTCGGTTACAGTTACTGGCACTTGTGCGAGACGGTGCGGACGGCGCGCGGTCCGCGCCAGCGGATCGTCGCCTCGCTGGGTAAACTGGACCAGGCGCAAGTCAGCAGCCTGAAGGCCGGCTGGGATAATCTGCCGGCCGGGCGCGAAACGGTGGCGTGGGCACAGGTGGCCGCGTTGCTGACGATCGCGCGCTTTTGCGCGCAACCGTCGGAACTGGGCGTGGCCGATGAGACCACCGCTCTCGATGAGCTGCTCGGGGTGGATCCCGCGCTGGTCAACGATGCCCGCCTCTACCGTGCACTGGACCAACTCGGCCGGCACCTGGGCCAATATCCCGCCGCGGCGGCGATCATCCGCGCGGAGGTGCTGCGTGACGAGCAGGGGCAAGCCGGCGGTTTGCAAATCACCAGCGCACTTGCGCTTTTGGCGAAAATGGTGCCCCCGCCCGGAATTGAACCGGGATATGACGTTTAGGAAACGCCTGCTCTATCCATTTGAGCTACGGGGACCTATGGAATTCAAGGAGCAGTGGAAATGAAACCCTTTAAAAGGGTCAAAGTTCTACCGCATCACTCCATACTCTTCCACGTCTTAGATCGTCCACTCATGACTTCAAGGATGAAGACTCAGCATTTGCTGCTTCCACGAGGACTCAAACGTTGCGGTGATCATCGTAACGCGAACCCAATTGGGAAAACGCTTTCGGATCGTGCCCAACGATCACGGCGTCCATGCACTCGGCAACGGCAACCTGCCAGGCATCGTTTTCGCCCATGCGTTGATCGGCGCAGCGCTGGCGCAAGGCCGCCCGTTCCCCGTGCTGACGCCCAATGGGTTGCCATCGAAAAGCACGAAACGCCTCGCGCACTGCCTTGGTATCATCCGCGTCTTCCAAAACCTCCACGTAGGTAATGAGCGAAATCCAAAGATCAGCCCCGGAGTTGCACCGAAACCAAGCGTGAGCCGGTCCGGCTTCGCGGCTGGCCATCTCATTATGATAGTCGATGACAAATAAACGGGCTGTTCGGGTGTCGGCAATGCGGCCTCCAGTTCCGCCGTCGCCTTGGCATCAGAAGGCAACGCCTCCAATAATGTCGGGGCCGATGCCGCCGCATGGGCACCGACCCATGCGAGCAACAACCCCAGGGAGAGGAGGCCCAAACGGCGGCGTCCCATGACTATGGTTTGGCGGACTTGGGGGCCAGCGGACGCTCGGGATCGAAGTTCGGCGACTCGAAGTCGGTTTGCTGGACCCAGCCGGCCTTCAGCCGCTCGCCTTTCATCCAACGATTGTAGAAGTCGCGATTGGGCGAGTCATAGGGAAACTGATCGAACATGTCGCCTTCGCCCGCCATGCGCGGGTCATGTTGACGGCCCAGCTCGGCGAACAACTGGTCGCGCATTTTGCCGACGCGGCCGGCCATCCCGGATTCGGCGGCGAGATTGATCACGCAATCCGGATCTTTTTGCAGATCGTAGAGCTCATCCGCCGGACGGCGCCCGAAGTCGAGTTCCCACCTCCAATGATTCACGCCCCTTCGGTTTTCCTCCAGGACGGCGGTCTTCGTCGGACCGCCGTCGGTATTGAGATAACCCGTGATGGGATCGCCCATCGGCCAGCGCCCGGTCTTGAAGTTGTGCAGATAAAGATAGCCGTCCGCGTAAAGCCCGCGCACCGGATAGCCGACGTCGTTGGGCCGGCCGAGGTCGTGACGTTCCTGGCCAAGAACGAGCGTGTCCCGGCCGGGCTCGATCTTTCCCTGGAATTCGTCGCGCAGGATCGGCAGCAGGCTGCGGCCCTGCGTCGGCTCCATTCCCACTTCGCCGGCCTTGAAGCCGGCCACCTCCAGGAACGTGGGAGCCAGATCGACAAAGCTCACGTAGTCTTCGACCTTGCGGCCGGGTTCCTTGATCCCGGCCGGCCAGCGGATCGCGAGCGGCATGTGGAGTGAAATCTCATAGTTTGTGCCCTTGGACCGCGGGAAAGGCATGCCGTTGTCGGAAGTGACCACGATGATGGTGTTGTCCATCTCGCCCGTCTGTTCGAGCACCTTGAGCATCTGTCCGAGCTGCTGGTCAAAACATTCCACCTCGAACGCATAATCGAGCATGTCATTGCGCACCTCGGGAGTATCGGGCCAGTAGGGCGGCACGCGGTCGATGGCATCGATGGATTTATGCCCGAGCCGGGCGCCCGAGCCGGGCTCGTAGCGGCGATGCGGTTCGTGGGAGCCGAACCAAAAACAGAACGGCTGCCCGGCGGGACGTTGCCTGAGGAAATCGGCGAAGTTCGCGGCGTAATCCGTTCCCGAAACCCCCTTCGCCGGCGGCGTGGTCTTGAGCGTGTTGAAAGCCGGACCGTTGAGCTGGCGCGGCTTCCCGTCGATTTTTCCCATATCGCCGGGAGCCCAGGGTTTTCCGGTGAAACCGACAAAGTAGCCGTGCCGACCGAGGGCTTCCATGAAGGTCCGGTATCCCTCCGGATAAAACGCGCCATGATTCGCGGCCGCATCAAGCTGCCAGCTGTAACGCCCGGTCAGCACGATGGCGCGCGACGGCGCGCATTTGGAGTTCGGGGTATAGGCGCGGTCGAAACGGAGACCCTCGCCCGCGACACGATCGAACGCCGGGGTGCTCACCCACTTCGTCCCGTAGGCGGAGAAACTCCGGCAGGAGGCATCATCCGCGATGCAAAAGAGAATATTGGGACAATTCGCACCCCGGGCGGCGGTCGCGATCACCGCGACGGCAAGGAAGGCTGATATTTTTTTTATCATGACGGTTGAGGATATCGATTTTGTGCCAGGATCAGGATGTGCCGGACGGATTAATATTTTTCGTAAACATCCCGTTCAACCACCTCGGCCGTATCGTAGAGCAGCGATTTCGGATACCATGGCTCGTCAAAAGGACGCGGCCGGGTCGGCCCGCCCCAGGTGGAGCCGGAATCAGGGTCGCTCCATTCCCGCCTCAACCAATGCGGACCGCGCAGGGGATCGCGCGTTTGATTCATCCAGGCGATAAGTTCCGTGTGCAACCGGTCACGCGCGGTTGCATGCGCCGAATCGAGAACCAGGTTGCGCATTTCACCCGGATCCGCGGCGAGGTCGTAAAATTCGTCGGTGTCGAGCAGGTTGATCGCCAGCTTGTAGCGGCCGTCAAAGATGCAGCGGATGGGCGAGAACGCGCCAAAGCCGTCGTGATCGATTTCAAAGCGGTTGAACTCGAGAAACACCGCTTGGTTGGTCGCCACGCCGGGCTGCCGGATTTGCGGGAGGAGCGAGCGGCCCTGGAGCAACGCGGGGATCGGCAGGCCGAAGTAGTCGAGCACGGTCGGCACCAAATCGATGTGCGAAACCGGACCTGCAGATACCGCACCGGCCGGAGCCTGGCCGGGCCAGCGCACGATGAACGGCACGCGGGCCATCTCGTCATACATGCACGGACCCTTGCCGTGGAGGCGATGGCTGCCGAACATGTCGCCGTGATCGCTGGTGTAGGCGACGAAGGCGTCCGGCGTCTCCCCATCGAGCGCCGCCAACACCCGGCCGACCTGGGAATCCGAATAGCTGTTGCAGGCAAAATGCCGCGGATGATGGAGCCATGTTTCGCCGCTTTTTTCCCGCCGCATGTGCTCTTGCCAGAAGGCGGTGTGTTCCGCCCATTCCCGCTGGCTGCGGGGCTTGTCGGCCAACGGGTCGGCGGCGTTCGGCACCGGGAAGCGGAAATCCTCGAAGCTGCTGACAAACGGTTCCGGACAAATCGCAGGGTGATGCGGTTCGTCGATGGAAACTACCAGCAAAAAGTCCCGGTCGCGGTGCCGCGCGATAAAATCCATCGCGCGATCCGCGATGCGGTGGGCATGCGTGAATTCCGAGGTTATGCCGTGCTCCCTGACCTCGACCGGACCGAGCGCCTGGCGCGAAAGCCGGCGGGCGGCATCGTCCGGCAGCGAGTCGAGGTAATTGCGACCGTCAAACCAGCTCTGCGGATCCCAGCCCGGCGGGCACCGGCCGTCACCGAAATAGTCGCTGCCGTCGAGATGCCACTTGCCGACGTAGCCCGTCGCAAAACCGGCGGCCTGCAGCCGCTGCCCGAGCGTCGGCAGGTCGAGATGCGGCGCCATGTCGTTGGCGAGAACCCCGTTGCTATGCGGGTAAAGGCCCGTGAGCAGCGCGGAGCGGGCGGGACCGCACACCGGGCTGCAGGTGTAGGCGCGATCGAAGCGCACGCCGGCGGCGGCGAGCCCGTCGATGTTCGGCGTGCGAAGCGCGAGCCCGGGATTATAGCATCCGACGCAGTTGGCGCCCTGCGTGTCGATGAGAAAAATGACTGCCTGTTGCTTTGCCATAGATTGATTTCCAAGTTGCGCGCGCGGTCCCGCGAGGCGGCGGCCACGGCAGGTCAACCGGTTTTCGACCGGGCCGCGGATGAAGCGGACTTGGCTTTGTCGCGGCGATAGCCGGTGGGTGTGTCGCCCGTCACCCGCTTGAACAACCGGCAGAAATAAAACGGATCCTCGTAACCGACGAGGTGGGCGATGCTTTCGATCTTGGCGTTGGTCTGCCGGAGGTATTCACAGGCCCTGCCAATCTTGAGCTTGTTGAAATAGCTGCGCGGGCTCTCCCCGGTGTGCCGGCGGAATTGCAGCGCGTAGTAGGCATGCGACATGTTGGCAATCCCCGCCAGTTCGTGGATGCTGACATGCATGCCGAGATTTTGCCGCATCACCTCGATCGTCCGCTCGACCCGGGCGGCGGTGCTCTCCTGCGTTCCACCCTGGCTGCACACAAGACCGTAGAGATCGCCGAGGAGCTGATGCATCGCGGCGGCGGCCTGAACGAGCATCTTGTGGGCGTAGCCCTCGTGATAGATGTTGAGAATCTTTTCAAAGGACTGGACGAACTTCACGTCCGGCTCGAGCTCGAGGCAGGTGTCCTTGCCGCCGCCGGTGAGAACCTCGTAATACTGCTGCGCCATGGTGCCGTTGAAGTGAATCCAATAATAGGACCATGGCTGACGCGCGTCCGCCTCGTAGGCGTGGAACTCGAACGGTCGCAGCAGCGCGAACCTGCCGCGCGTGAGACGGTGCGTGCTGCCGGTCAGCTGCAATTCGCCCGCGCCATCGAGACAATACAGGAGCGTAAACGCCCAGTCGCCATTCTGTCGCGAAACCTTCTGTCCCCTGGCGTTCGGGAAATAGCCAATCCGGCAAGGCAGCAGGGCGGAAGTCAGCGGCTGGCGGCTGGCGAACTCGATGACCTTGGCGGGCAACTTGCAGATGCGTTCACCGGGGAAGGTGTCGCGACCGAGGATGGAAACCAACCTGCGCCCGTTGTAATTGAAGATGCGCGTGTGCTCATCCGGCATGAAAAAGCCCTCGAGCGAAAAGGCGGCATCGGGGTTGATCGCGCCGGACGGTGGCGGATTGGGCGGGGGTCCTTTAACTTTGGAACGAGGAGGCACGACCGGAGTTTAGGACGAACGCGCGATGCAAAACATCACAAAATAGAAGAGCACGGCGCCCGCGGCCACGATGACCGAAGCCGCCTTGAGCCCGCGCCAAGGGGTGAGGTCCGGCGGCGTTCCGGCGAACACCGGCGCCGGCCTGGACGCCGCCGGGCTGAAACGGGCGGCGACCAGCATGAACAGACAAAGCAGGACACCATTGGCAGCCGCAAGATGCAGCCAGTTGATCCGGATGCCATAGGTGCCCCCGGCAAACAAATGCAGCAGCAGGAAGTGGGTGCCGATCCCGACCACGAGCACCGTCTTGGCCGCCCACGCCGGTACCCGCGACGTGAACATGCCCATGGCCACGACCGACAACAACGGAATGTTGAAGGCCGCCATGAAGCGCTTCATGAGCGTGAATACGCCCTCGGCCGAACCGCCGAGCAGACCGCTGATAAAAATCGAGACGATGCAAACGCCCACGGCGAACCATTTGCCGGCCCTGAGCATTTCCCGCTCATCGCAATTCGGCCGGAGCCATGCCCGGTAAAGGTCGAGGCTGAACAGGGTCGACGCGCTGTGCAGGCCGCCGTTGAACGAGCTGATGATGGACCCGAGCAACATGGCGGCGAAGAAACCGATCAGGTAGGTGGGCAGCACGAGGTCCACGAGCCTGGCGTAGGCCATGTCGCCGTTGCCGATCCCGGCGCCGAAATATTCCAGGGCGATGATGCCGGGCAGGACGAGGTAGAACGGGCCGAGCAGCTTGAGCCCGGCGGTGGCGAGGATGCCCTTCTGCGCCTCGGCATAGGACGAGGCGCCGAATGCGCGCTGCACGATCACCTGGTTGGTACACCAATAAAACACGTTGATGAGCAGCATGCCGGTAAACAGCGTGGAAAAAGGCACGTTGGAATCGCTGGCACCGACCGGGTTCAGCATCGGACGCTGGTGCTCGAGGAGCCGGGCGATTCCGGCGGAAAAATCCCCGTTGCCCAAAACGCGCAGCCCGAGAAACGGAATCAGCAGGGCACCGAAGATCAGCCCGACGCCGTAGAGCGTGTCCGACAGTGCCACCGCCTTCATGCCGCCAAAGACAACATAAAATCCGCCCATGACACCGATCAGGGCGGCCATCAGGAAATAGGACTGCGGGCCGGTGATTCCCAAATGCTCGTCCAGGCGAAAGATGCTGCTCATGGCCACCCCGCCCGAGTAGAGGACAAACGGAAGAAAGTTGAGCGCCAGGGTCGCCAACAGCACGGCGCCGAGCAGCCGTCTCGTCGGACGGTCAAAGCGCTGTTCGAGGAACTCGGGGATGGTGGTGATGTTGCCGGACCAGAAACGCGGCAGGAAATACACCGCCATGAGGATGAGCGCAAAGACCGGCACGACTTCCCAGGCCATCACCACGAAACCATGGATGGAAGCGGCCCCGTTGAGACCGATGAGCTGTTCGGTGGAGAGATTGGTCAGCAGCAGCGAGCCGGCAATCTGGATCCAAGGGAGGCGGCGATCGGCCAGAAAATAGGTCTTTGCATCGGCATTGTTGACGAGCCGGGTGCGCCACCAGGAGATGACGGCCACGAGCCCGGTCACGAGCATGAAGGAGGCGAGGGCGAGGGGAAGATGCATCGATGTTCAGATGAGGTGGGCAGGGCGTCGCAGAATGTCCCGGCGCGGATTAACGGAGCCGACTTGCGGACCAGAATGCAAATTTGCCGGAGAGCAGCAGTTCGCGTGGCCGCGGTTGGCCTCGCGGCTGCGGATCGGCTGGAGGGTTCCGTCCGAAGAATTCGCATACGGCGCCCGGATTGGCGTGCCAAGATAACCCGTCCGCTCGTCATAACCGGAGCCCACCCTGGGGCTGATTCGATCATGCCGGAATGTGCTCTGAAGCATGCCGGCGATTTCCCAGTTGAGGGTCGGCGTGAAGGTGTGCGTCAGGCAGGCGGGGAGGCGGGTGTAGCCAGCGGCCTGGTTGCAACCCGGGCCATAGAAAATCGATTCCTTCGGCACGATGGAAAAGGAGGGGGTCACTGGATTCGGGCCAAGTTTATCAACGGGAGTTTGGAGCGCGAAGGGCAAAATACAGTCACTCGACACGCACCGCGCGACGAGTGGCATCGTAGCCGAGCCCGGCGGGCAACTGCAGGACGGCGGAATGATGGGCGTCGACCCGCGCGGTCAGCACGCCGCCTTCCACCGAGGTCGCGCCCGCGCCGGCCCGGAGCTTGAGACCCTTGAGTTGTGCGGGTGTCAAACCGCCGAGCCGGTATTCGCGCACGGCGTCCGTCCAGTTGAAGAGGCCGAGATAAAGTTCTCCGTCGGCCTCGCCCAGCATCACCTGGAAGGAATCCTTCGGGTTTCGCCCGTGTGCCCAGAAATCAAGCGGCACATAGCGGGCGCAGGCCGGGAGCGCCGCCGCTTCCTGGAAGAGTTTTTTCCGCTCGGGCCGCAGGATGGGGAGATTGTCGCTGTTGAGCTTCGTTCCGCCGAAAAGCCCGACGTAGTTGCTCCACATGGCGGCCTCGTTCAACGCCAGGTTTCCGCCGCTTTTCCTGGGATTCTTCACCAGAGTGCCGTCCTCATCCTCCTTCGCGCGCACCACGTGGTAATCGGCATCGTTCCACACCACCCGGCCTTGCAGGTAGAAGGCGCTGGAGTTGGCTTCGCTGCATTGGCGGTAGGATTCGAAGTTCGGAAAAATATCCGGTCCGGTGCGCAAACCGTCCACCAACCCGAAGACCGGGCCGTAAGGCGCGGAGCAGGCAACGAAGTACGCGTCGGCCCCCATGCCCTCGCGCCACGCCTTCAGGGCAAGTCGCAGCCGTTCGACGCTGGTCAGCCCGGGATTATGAGGAACGATCTTGCGCGTGGCATCGTTTTTCAGGGCGCGCCTTCGGATCTCCTCATTCAGGCCGTGAACCAGAAAATCGATCTTGATGTAATCGAAGCCCCATTCGCGGCGGATGTTCCGCGCCACCTCGCGGGTGTAGGCGAGCGCACCGGGATCCGAAAAGTCGAAATACGTGCTGTCGAGCCGGTCGCCGGCGTTGTTCGGCTGCAGCTCGCTGATCATCGTCCCGTGCTGATCGTGCAGAAAGTATTCCGGATGCTCGCGGGCGACCTTGGACACCCGGTCGCCACGCATGCCATCGAAGTGGAGTCCCGCGGTCAGGCCCGCCGCCCGGATCCGCGTGGAGAGTTCCTTTAGGCCGCCCGGCTGAAGATTGTCGCGCACCAGCATGTAGTCGCCGCGGGCCGGCCACCAACCGCCGTCAATCTGAATCAAATTGGTTGAGGGCGCGAGGGCCTTCACCGCCCGCATGTTGTCCAGCACGTTGGCCGCCGTCCAATCGCGACCATAGTAGTCCCACGTGGACCAGCCGACATAATGCGGCTGCGGTTTCAAGGTGATGTGCTGCTCGCGGGCAATCTCATCGGCATAGGAGTAGAGCAGGTCGCCCCAGTCCGGACCGGCCGCCAGCCAGAGTTTCTCCAGCTTCACCGTTTCACCCGCCCGCACAAGGCGGCCCTCACCGTCCACGCTTATTTCCACGCGACCGTGTTCATAGTGCAATTTGGACCAGAACGTATTCCACGTGAGGAAGGCCACCAACGAGTAGGCTCCGTCATGCCGCGCCATAAGATAGGTGCCGCTGTCCGGCGGTTTCGAATGCGCTTGGGCGGGATCAATCACCAAACTCGGCCAGCTGTTCATGACCGTGCCTCCGGAAGACACCAGCAGGTCCCGGGACCCGTCGTGCAGCCAGGGAAAATCCAGCTCCAGGCGAACGAGGTTCAAATCCTTGCCGGAATTGTGGGTCAGCCCGAGCTCAAGGTAACGGTAACCCCCGGGGCCGCCGGTGAAACGAATCGTTTGCGTGATTCGCGCCGACGCGGGGGTGCGGATGATCCTGGCATTGATATCGGCCTCGCCGAGCTCTTGGGCGCGGATCGAACCGACAAGCAAAAGTCCGGGAATCAGGCAGTGAAGCAATGTGCGAAAAAAACCGAAGGAATGACGGGGCGGAATCACGACCGGAGGAGGAGTTGTGAGAGGGGGATCGCCCGGAAGGGGGCGCGGCAAATCGAAGGGCGACGGCATAGTACTTCAGCCCCGGGTCATGCGACATAGACAAATTTCCCGCAAAACTGGACTTTTTGCGGTTCACGCGTTCCGCTCCTTTAAAAAGTGCAGAGCTTATGGAACCGGCAAGGGCAAGTCGGCGCCGCGCGGCTACCTCCATTTTGAATACTTCATCGGGGGGACACACGCCGAACTCCCGGCTTTCGAACCCGGCCACCGCAACCGTCTTCGCATCCGGATGCAGGCCATCCGGCAGGGTGACCTCATGGCGGTGCGTTACGACATCAGGTCGGCCAAGGATGACTTCGAGAGCTACAACGTCGCCGTGGACCCGAAGGAGGCGCACAATCCCGCTTATGCCGCCGCCTGGCACGCCATCACCCACAGTTCCTTCTCCGGCCTGACCGCCGCCACCGGCATCGGCATCGCGGACCAGATCGAGAAATAGTCCCGGCCCAAGAAGGACAAAAAGGAAGACCGAAAGAGATTGCGACCACCGGTTCGTCCCCGGCGAAGGCACCGGCAGCCTGAAATGCCGCGCCTGATTCCGATTCTTCACCCCACCGCGAAGCCCGGGGGCGTTGCGCCCTCAGCGTCGCCGATTAGCGGTCCGTCCGCCTCCCTTGACTGCCGCCGCAGGCCGCGCAAGCGTCACGACGTCTTCAATCGAAAGAGCCGAATCATTTCGTTTATTTAACGGCGCGCCAGCGCCCCACGCATGAGCAATCCCAATCGTCGCGATTTCCTTAAAACCCTCACGACCGCGAGCGCCTGCCTCGCGCTCGGCGGCGGCGCCCGCGGCGCTCCTCCGAGCGGGCCGGCCACTCCCGCCCGCCGCGGCAGGAGCTTGGTCGGCTTCACCGCGCCGAAACTGGAAACCGTTCGCTGGGGCGTGATCGGGCTCGGCCAACGCGGCTCGGCCTCCCTGCACCAGACCCTCGCGGTCGAACGCTGCGAGATCACCGCGTTATGCGACATCTATCCGCCCGCGCTCGAAGCCGCCCTCGGCGTGCTCGCGCAGGCCGGACGGGCTCGCCCCGCCACCTACGGCGACGGTCCGGAGGCATTTAAAAAACTTCTCGAGCACCCGGACATCGACGCGGTGCTCATCTGCACGCCATGGAGCTGGCATGTGCCAATGGCCGTCGCCGCCATGCAGGCCGGCAAACACGCCTTCGTCGAGGTGCCGGCGGCGGAAACCCTCGAGGACTGCTGGCGGTTGGTGGACACCGCGGAGGAAACCCAGCGCCACTGCATGATGCTGGAAAATTGCTGCTACGGCCGCGACGAGCTGATGGTGCTGCGGCTTTGTCATGAGGGTGTCTTTGGCGACCTGCTGTATGGCGAGGGCGCCTACAATCACGACCTGCGCCTTCAGATGAAGGATCTCGAGCACGGTACCGGCAGCTGGCGCACGCTCGAACACATCAAGCGCAACGGCAACCTCTACCCCACCCACGGCCTCGGACCCGTTGCGCAATACATGGGGATCAACCGCGGCGACAAGTTCGGCTCGCTCGTTTCCTTCAGCACCGCATCCGTCGGCATGAAGGAATATGCCGATCGTCATTTCCCCGCCGGCCATCCGCGGCGCACGGCGAATTATATCTGCGGCGATGTGAACACCTCGCTCATTCGCACCGCGAACGGCCGCGTGATCCTGGTGCAGCACGACACCCAGAACGCCCAGGCCTACTCGCGCGCCAACGTCATCAAGGGCACGCGCGGCGGCTTCGCCGGCTATCCGAACCGGATTTTCGTCGAGACCTCCGACGGCCAGGGCCAGCACGAGTGGGACCTCGACCTCGAGCCCTGGTACGGGAAATACGAGCACCCGCTCTGGAAAAAAGTCGCCGAGGTCGGCGCCGCGCTCGACCGCAACGGC
>Ga0164241_10003067_pt1 | contig 17293 bp, 18 predicted proteins | sample OricomyardsoilBY_FD_108780 | JGI IMG/M metagenome (GOLD analysis project Ga0164241, IMG submission 108780) | Backyard soil microbial communities from Emeryville, California, USA - Original compost - Back yard soil (BY) | ecosystem: Environmental > Terrestrial > Soil > Unclassified | place: USA...
GCCGTCGTCGGCGACCCGTCAGAACGTGAGGCCCGTTTCCGTGAGCCACGTTCTGACCAGCCGCGGGGCGAGCGGGTGGGCGCCCTGTGGCAGGCTGGTCGACATGAGCTCCACCCGCGTGGCGGCCGTCGACTGCGGCACCAACTCTCTCCGCCTCCTCGTCGCCGACCTCGACCCCGAGACGGGCACCCTGGCCGACCTGCACCGCAGCATGGAGGTCGTCCGCCTCGGGCAGGGCGTCGACCGGACCGGCATGATCGCCCCCGAGGCGCTGCAGCGGACCCTGGACTCGACGGCCCGGGCGGCCGCCGTCGTCCGCGAGCTGGGCGCTGAGCGGGTTCGCTTCGTCGCGACGAGCGCGTCCCGCGACGCCGGCAACAAGGACGCGTTCTTCGAGGGGGTCCACGAGCGGCTCGGCGTGTACCCCGAGGTCGTGTCGGGCGAGGAGGAGGCCGCGCTGTCGTTCCGGGGCGCGACGAGCGTCGTCGGCGGCCGGTTCGACGCCCCGTACCTCGTGGTCGACCTGGGCGGCGGCTCCACGGAGCTGGTCCTCGGCTCCGGCGAGCCGGAGGCCGCGTACTCGATGGACGTGGGCTGCGTCCGGATGACGGAGCGCCACCTCGCCACAGACCCGCCCACCGAGGCCGAGATCGCGGCCGCACGTGCCGACGTGCGAGCGGCGCTCGACGAGGCGCTGGCCGTCGTCCCGGTCGCGAAGACGGCGACGCTCGTCGGGCTCGCGGGGACCGTGACGACGGTGACGGCCCACGCGCTGGGCCTCGACCACTACGACCGGGACCGCATCAACGGCTCGGTGCTCCCCACGAGCGACGTGCTCCACGCGTGCGACGAGCTCCTCGCCATGCCCCGGGCGGACCGCGCGGCGCTGGGCTTCATGCATCCCGGCCGGGTCGACGTCATCGGCGCGGGGGCGCTCGTCTGGGCGGAGGTCGTCACGCGCGTCCGCGACGAGGTCGCTGCGGCCGGCGGCGAGCTCGCCCAGGTCGTGACGAGCGAGCACGACATCCTCGACGGTATCGCCCTGTCCCTGGGCTGAATCGCCCTGATCCGGGCTCGAGCCTGCGAGCGCCCGACGGGCGCGGGCTGGCCCCGGGTGGGGCCCCGGGTCCGCCTGCCGCCGGGGTGTACGGTCGAAGTGTGCTGATCGGCCGTGAAGGCCCACGCGGGGTCGACCCCCGCGCTCGACAGTCGGTGCCGTGACCGGCGACGAGCGCGCCGAGGCGAGCGTGCGGCGGGAACCCGGCACCGCGCAGGGACGACTGGCGCGGGACTACTCGGCGCTCGCACGCACCGTCCGGCAGTCGGGGCTGTTGCGCCGCCGCTACGGGTACTACTGGACCCGGCTGATCCTCGCCGTGCTGGCGCTCGGGGGAGTGTGGTGCGCCGTCGTCGTCGTGGGCCGGTCCTGGTGGCAGGTCGCGGTCGCTGCGGCGATGGCGGTCGTGCTGACGCAGCTCGCGTTCCTCGGGCACGACTGCGCGCACCGGCAGGTGTTCCGGTCGCGCGCGTGGAACGACTGGGTGGCGCGCGTCCTGGCGAACGTGCTCGTCGGCATCAGCTACGGCTGGTGGACCGACAAGCACGACGCGCACCACACGGACCCGAACCGGGAGGGCAAGGACCCGGACATCGGCCCGGGAGCCATCGCGTTCACGCCGAGCGCGGTGCGCGCGCGGCGGGGCGCCGTCTCGCGGTGGTTCGCGCGCAGGCAGGGCTGGTTCTTCTTCCCGCTGCTGACGCTCGAGGGCCTCAACCTGCACGTGTCGAGCGTGCGGACCGTGCTGGGCCGGCGCCCGGTCCGCCACCGCGGGTTCGAGGCGCCCGCCCTGATGGCCCGGCTGGTCGCACCGGTCGTGGTGCTGTTCGTGCTGCTGCCGCCGGGGATCGCGGCAGCGTTCCTGGGGGTGCAGCTCGTGGTCTTCGGGCTCATGCTCGGCAGCTCGTTCGCCCCGAACCACAAGGGGATGCCCGTGGTCCCGCCGACCCTCGAGGTGGACTTCCTCCGCCGGCAGGTGCTGATGTCGCGCAACATCCGCGGCGGTGTCGCGGTCGACTTCCTGATGGGTGGCCTGAACCGGCAGATCGAGCACCACCTCTTCCCGTCGATGCCCCGGCCGAACCTTCGTCGGGTGCAGCCCGTGGTCCGCGACCACTGCGCCGAGCTCGGCGTGCCGTACACGGAGGTCGGGTTCTTCCGGTCCTACGCGATCGTCGTGGCCTACCTGAACGACGTCGAGCACAGCGCGCGCGAGCCGTTCGCCTGCCCGGTCGCGGGTGCGCTGGGACGCACCTGAGTCCCTCGGGACCCGCTGAACCGACGACGCGCGGTAGGAAACTCTAGCCGGTACCGCGGTTCGCGTAGTACCGTGCGTGCTGTCAGACCGACCGCGCCGACGTCGAGAGGGACCGCATGGACACGACCCAGCTCCTCAAGGGGGTGCTCGACGCCGCCGTCCTGGCGGTCGTCGCCGACGCCGACGGATACGGCTACGACGTCGTCCGCCGCCTGCGCTCCGCCGGCCTCGACGACGTCGCCGACGCGTCCGTGTACGGAACGCTCCGCCGCCTCTACGCCGGGGGAGCGCTGACCAGCTACGTCGTCCCCTCCGACGAGGGCCCGCACCGCAAGTACTACGGCATCAACGCGCAGGGCCGGGCGATGCTCGACGTCCAGCGCAAGGAGTGGGGCTCGTTCGCCCACACCGTCACGTCCCTCCTCGACCCCAGCGAAGGAGCAGCCCGATGAGCACCACCGCGCCCCTGCCCACGCCCGCCGCCGCGCTGCGCACGTTCGTCGACGACTACGCGGCCGCCGTGCGCCGCGAGCTCGACGACCTGCCCGCCGAGACCGTCGACGACCTCACCGACGGCCTCGAGGCCGACCTCCTCGACGCGCTCTCCGACACCCCGGTCGGGTTCTTCCGGCCCGACGACGGCCCTCGCCCGGGTGCGGACCTCACCGACACGGTGGTCGCCCCGCCCGCCGGTGGTGCGGCCGCCTCCGGCGCACCGGGCGCGGGCGCTGCGCCGTCGTCGGACGTGCCGTTCACGCCCGCGGTGCTGGTACGCAGGTTCGGCAGCCCGCCCGCGTACGCGGCGGAGCTGCGCTCGTCGGCGGGGCTCGCGCCGCGCGTCGCCGCGCAGGGGGCGGCGACGCGGCAGGGGATCGCGGCGGCGTGGGCGGAGACGCGCGCGGGCTGGGCCCAGCGGTGGCGCGAGCTGCGGGCGGCGCCCGGGTGGAAGCCGGTCTTCGAGTTCCTGGAGGTGCTGCGGCCCGTCTGGTGGGTCGGGCGCGCGTGGGTGCTCGCGACGGCTCTGCTGTGGTTCCAGGAGTCGCCGGTCGGCCTGGCGCCGTCGAGCGGCGCGGGCTGGTTGCTGCTGGTCGCGGCCGTCGTGTGCTCGGTCCAGTGGGGTCGCGGCGTGTGGCGCTTCGAGCCGCGCCTGCGATGGGTCGGGCGTGCGCTCGCCGTGGCCGCTGTCGTGCTGCTGCTGCCGACCACGGCGACCGCGCTCGCCGGCTCCTCGTCCGGGTCGGGCGGTCCGGTGACCGTCTACCACGACGCGAACCGGTCCAACGGTGTCTGGGTGGACGGGCGCGAGGCGGAGAACCTCTACGTCTACGGTCCGGACGGCAAGCTCGTCGACGGTGCGCGCGTCTACGACGACACGGGCAAGCCCGTCAGGGCGCTCGACGACGCCCAGGGGATCGAGGGTGGTGGCCTCGTGGTGTCGAACGACGACGGGACCGAGCAGTGGTTGGCGCTGCCGTCGCTCGACCGCGCGGGTCGCCAGGCGTGGAACGCGTACCCGGTCGAACGGGTCCCGCTGGCCCAGGACGAGTGGGGTGGAACGCAGTACGACGACGACGGCGCTCCCGTCCTGCAGCCCGGTGCGGCCCCCACCGCTCCGGTCGCGCCGTTCGACGAGGTGTCGCCGCTGACGTCGCGGGCCGCGCTCCCGGAAGCCCAGGCGCTCCCGGGCGACGGGACCACGCCCTCGCCTGCGCCGAGCGACGGCGCCAGCTCCGCGCCGTCGTCGGACGCGAGCCCGACCCCGAAGCCCACGACCCCGACCCCGCCCCCCGCGAAGTAGGCCTCCGCGCGGCCTACTTCGCGAGGTACCCCGCGCGGAGGACTGCTTCGCCGAGGTACCCCGCGCGGAGGACTGCTTCGCCGAGGTACCCCGCGCGGAGGACTACTTCGCGAGGTACCCCGCGCGGAGGAGCGCTCGGGGCGCCGTGGGGCGGTCGGGGTGAGGCGCATATCACCAGGTGAGCGCGTGATTTCTCGCTGGAGACGTGCGGTAATAGTCTGTTGCCCATGCCTCAGAACGATCTGACCTCGGTCAGCCCTGCCCACAACGGTAGTCACGCGGGCACCACGGTGCCGCGCATCCTCGTCATCGGCGGCGGGTCGGTCGGCCTGTACGCCGCACGTCGGCTCCGTAAGCGGCTGGGCACGCACCAGGCGCAGATCACCGTCGTCGACCCGAACCCGTACCTCACGTACGCGCCGTTCCTCCCTGAGGCGGCCGCGGGGTCGATCGAGTCGCGCTACGTCGTCGCCCCGTTGCGCAAGGCGCTGCCGGGCGTCGAGATCGTCGAGGGCAAGGTCACCTCGATCACGCACGCCGACCACCGCGTGACCGTGGAGCCGAAGGAGGGCGACGCGTTCGACCTCACCTACGACGAGGTCGTCGTCGGCTTCGGCTCGGTCGCACGTCTCCTGCCGATCCCGGGCCTTGCCGAGCAAGGCATCGGCCTCAAGACCGTCGAGGAGGCCATCGCGGTCCGCGACCAGATCCTCGACAAGATCGACGTCGCGAGCACGGTGACGGACGAGGCGCTGCGCCGTCGTCTCCTCACGTTCACGTTCATCGGCGGCGGCTTCGCGGGCATCGAGGCCATCGCGGAGATCGAGGACATGGCGCGCGCCGCGATCAAGAAGCACCCGACGCTCACGCAGTCGGACGTGCGCTTCGTGATGATCGAGGGCACCGGCCGCATCCTCCCCGAGCTGTCCGAGCCGATGGCGCTGTACGCCCTCGAGCAGCTCAAGGACCGCGGCATCGAGTTCCACCTCAGCACGTTTCTCAGCTCGTGCGTCGACGGCCACGTCGTCACGTCGACGGGCGTCGAGTTCGACACCGACACCCTGGTGTGGACCGCGGGCATCAAGTCCAACCCGGTCCTCGGCGACTCGGACCTCCCGCTCGACAAGCTGGGCCGCCTGCAGGTCCTCGCCACGCTCCAGGTCGCGCAGGAGGACGGCACGATCGTCCCCGGCGCGTGGGGTGCGGGCGACTGCGCCGCCGTCCCGGACGTGCTGAACCCGGGCAAGTTCTGCCCGCCGAACGCGCAGCACGCGATCCGTGAGGGCGTCCAGCTCGCGGAGAACCTGGTCTCGAACCTCAAGGGCGAGCCCACCAAGGAGTACTCGCACAAGAACATCGGCACCGTCGCGTCGCTCGGCCTGTACAAGGGCGTCGCGGAGCTGTTCGGGACGTTCAAGCTGCGCGGCCCGCTCGCGTGGGCGATGCACCGCGGCTACCACGTGCTCGCGATGCCGACGTGGAACCGCAAGCTCCACATCTTCAACGGCTGGGTCGGCCAGGCCGTCTACGGTCGCGAGACCGTCGCGCTCAACGCCGTCCAGGACCCGCGCGCCGCGTTCCGTGCCGCCGCCCCGGCCCCGAAGAAGACGGACGAGCCGCTGAAGCAGGTCGCGACGTCGGCCGCCGCCGACGCGAAGTGACGCCTCGCTCCTGAGCGAGCGCGGCGGGGACGGACCTTCCGAGGTCCGTCCCCGTCGTCGTCCCCGGGCCGCTCCGAGGTCCGGGCCCGCGTCGTCGTCCCCCGCCCGACGACGTACGCTCGCGGTGCGCGCGAGCGCACGCCCCCGTAGCCCAACCGGCAGAGGCAGTCGGCTTAAACCCGACGCAGTGTGGGTTCGAGTCCCACCGGGGGCACCCGGGTCGAGCGACGGACGGGCACCACGTGGCCACGCCGGTGAGCCAGCCACATGAACGCGCCGGTCGCCACCACACCGAACGCCACCGCGAAGATGCTGCCCTCCGGTCCGAACTCGCCCCCCGTGACGAGCGTGGAACCCGAGATCGTCGTGTCCAGCAAGCCCTGCCGGGTGTGGGTGCCCGACACCTCGGTGCTGAAGATGGCGCTCGCGGCGACGTTCCAGCCGAGGTGCAGCCCGATCGGCAACCAGAGCTTGCGGGTGGCGACGTACGCGGCGGTCAGCATCCCGCCCGCCGAGATGGCGATCGCGACGGCGCCCACCAGGGTGGCGTTCGCGTTGAGCAGGTGGATCATGCCGAACAACGCTCCGGTCAGCACGAGCGCGATCCACGTTCCGGTCCAGCGCTCGACGTTGCGGAACAGGACACCGCGAAACAGGAGCTCCTCGGTCACCGCGGCACCCGCCATGATGCCGAGCAGGGCGACGGCGTTCGCCGGACTGCCGAGGCCCTTGATCGTGTAGTCGCCGAAGAGGGCGATGCTCGCGATGACGGCCCCGAACAACGCGACGCCGAGCAGCGTGCCCCAGCCGATGCCGGCGCCCGCTCCCTTCCGCGAGACCTCGACGGGCGCGCGGTGCTCGGTGCGCCGCACCACCCAGCCGTAGACCAGGACCGCGACGACCGCTGTCACGACGCCGGCGGCGAGCGCCAGCGACGGGCTGTCCTTCACCGCCGCCATGCCCAGGTTGCCGAGGATCCAGACCGCGGCGACCGCCAAGAACTGCCATACGAGACGCATGATGACTCCTTTGCGAGAATCCGCGGCGTGAGCGCCGCAGGGTGGTGCAGGACGAGTCCTCGAATCCGAGCCAGAATGCGCTCGGGTGAGGGTTCGTCGCCGATCAAGATGTCACTGCAGGAATGGCACGACCGAACCGTCGTGCGATTCAGCCGGTGAATTCGTCGACGCCGAGAGCGAACTCCCAGTGGCCCACTCCGTTGCCGGCGAGGCCCATCGTGACCAGACCCATTCCTTCCAGCCAGTGCGCCATCCTCAGGCCGCCGACGTCGAGCGGGCGCAGTCCGAGGCTCTCGACGAACGCCTTGACGCTCGCCTTCGCGGGCTTGTCGTCCCCGGCCAGGAAGACGGCGGGCCGGCCCTGCTCCAGGACGTCGCGGAAGATGGTGTTGAACGCCTTCACCACGCTGGCGTCGGCCGGCGCCGCCTTGGCGGCCTCTTGGGCGACGGACGTCTCCCCGGCGTAGGCGAGCCCGTCGAACGTCGCGTTGAAGGGGTTGCTGATGTCGACGATCACCTTGCCTGCGAGGGCCTCTCCGTACTCGGTGACGACCGGGACGACGCCGGCGTACAGCAGGGCCGTGACGACGATGTCGCCGGCGGGGACGGCGCCCCACGTGCCCGACGTCGCCCCGCCCCCCAGCGCCTCGGCCAACGCGTCGGCCTTGGCCTGGTCGCGTCCCACGACCTCGACGGTGTTGCCGCCTGCGACAGCGCGCGCGCCGATGGTGCGGGCCATGTTCCCCGTACCGATGATGGTGATGCTGCTCATGATCTGCCTCCTTCGTTGTGGATCAGACGTGTGGGTCAGATCGCGGTGGTTCCGCCGTCGGCGACCAGCTCCAGGCCGTTGACGTAGCTGGAGTCGTCGGACGCGAGGAACAGCGCGACGGTGGCGATCTCGTCGGGGCGGCCCATCGCTCCGCGGGGGATGAGGGACTCGAACGCGGCCTTGGTCTCCGCGTCGAAGAGCTCTTCCTGCTTGGCGGTGGCGACCTGGCCGGGAGTCAGCACGTTGACCCGGATCTTCCGGTCGCGCAGCTCGTTGAGCCAGACGCGGGCCCAGGCCTGCTGGACGGCCTTGCTTCCCGCGTAGAGGCTCCAGCCGGGGAAGGCGCCGAGGGAGGCGTTGGACCCGGTCATGAGGATCGAGCCGTCGTCGTTGATCAGAGGCAGCGCCTTCTGCACGGTGAACAGGGTGCCCCGCACGTTGAGGGAGAAGGCGCGCTCGAACTGTGCCTCGGTGATCTCGCCGAGGGGGGCGGGCTCGCCCATCCCGGCACTCGCCCACAGCACGTCGATCGAGCCCTTCTCCCGCTTGACGGTGTCGAACAGGCGGTCCAGGTCGTCCAGGTCGGACGCGTCGCCCTGGACTGCGGTGACGTTGCGGCCGATCCGCTCGACGGCCTCGTCCAGGGCGTCCTTCCGTCGGGCCTGGATGAAGACGTGCGCGCCTTCCTCGACGAAGAGCTGGGCGCCGGCCAGTGCCATGCCGTTGGATCCGCCGGTGATCACCGCTACCTTGCCATCGAGCTTTCCCATGTTCACTCCGTTGAATTGACGTTGTCGGTCGGGTCGGTGTCGAATTCCTCGGTTCGAATTCGCTCGGTCTTTCTTGACCATGTCACCGGCGTGAGCCGGTGTCCAAGACCCTTTTCGACCGCGGTGATACCGTGAAGGCATCGTCGGCCGGGGAGGCGCCTTGGATCTGGACCTGCGCAAGCTGCGCTACTTCGTCGCCGTCGCCGACACGCTGCACTTCGGGCGTGCCGCCGACGAGCTGCACATCGCGCAGCCGGCGCTGAGCCGGCAGATCCGGGCGCTCGAGCACGACCTCGGTGCCCCCTTGTTCATCAGGGACAGCCACGGCGTGGTGCTCACCGACGCAGGCCGGCAGCTGCAGGACGACGCCGGTCAGCTGCTCGCCTCCGCGCACGCGGTCCGGCGCCGGGTGTCGGTGGCGGCCCGTGGGGGGCGCCGGCTGGTCGTCGGGTTCCGTGCCGGCATCCCGGTCATCCCGGCGGCGCGAGCGTTCGGGGCGCGGCACCCGGACGTGGTCGTCGACGTGCAGCGCACGGAGTGGGACGACCAGGCCCAGACGGTGCTCGACGGCCGTGTCGACGTCGGCTTCGTCCGGCTGCCCGTCGACGAAGCCGGGCTGCGTCTGACTCCGCTCTTCAGCGAGCCGTTCCTGGTGGCGCTCCCGACCGGTCACCGCTTGGCGGGCAAGGAGGAGATCTCCGAGGCCGACCTGACCGGCGAGCCTCTGATCTGGCACGGCGACGCGAGCACACGCCCCACCCGGCTCCCGTACCCCGACCCGGGACTCCGGGTGCACGGGTCGGACGAGAAGCTCGAGCACGTCGCGGCCGGTCGCGGTATCACGTTCGTCGCGAGCTCGGAGAGCCTGTTCTACTCCCGGCCGGACATCAGCTACGTCCCCGTCCGGGACCTGGCGCCCGACCAGGTCGGCGTCGCGATGGCGGCTTCCCGGCCCTCGCGGTTGGCCGACGACTTCTTCGCTGCGGCCCAGGCGACCGCGGAGATCACCGCCGAGTGCGGGAGCTACGAGATGTGGCGGCTCGCGAGCGCGGTCGAGCCTCGCGGTTGAGCGGTTCGTTCCGAGCCGACATTCGCGTATGTCCTCGGCGGTGCCGTGATCACGTCGTGGGGAGACCGATGATGACGAGTGGATCGGAACGCGAGCCCGACGTCTTGCTGCGCCCGGAGCTCGACTTCGGTGCGTTCACCGGCGCCTTCGACGCCGAGCGCAGGTCGCGTGGGCTGACCTGGTTCACCTTCACCGACGAGCTGTGGGACCAGTCGGCCGACCTGAACGCGCAGCGCCCTGAGGACCACTGCCTGTGCGGGGGAGCGGTCTCCCGCTTGCCGGCGCGCGAGGACACGTCCTGCCAGTACGCGCTCTTCATGCTGCGGTGGCTCGGTCGCCCTCCCGAGGACTTCGTCCGGGACGCGCGCGACGTGGGCGACACGCGTCTGCCTGACGCAGGACCCGATCGGCGGCTTCGCTGGGACCTGCCCCAGCTGTACGTCGCCCTCGACGAGCGACGCAGGGAGCTCGGCCTGACGTGGTCCGGGTTGGCGGACGTGCTGAGCTGCACGCCGTCGCGACTGACCAACCTCCGGTCCGCCCGGCAGGCGGACCTGGCGCTCGTCATGCGCGTCACGCAGTGGCTCGGTAGGCCGGCCGCAGACTTCATTCACCCCGCGACCTGGTGACAGGGGCCGCGCGCGAGCGGCACTCCGGTCGGCCGTGGCCGGCGGTCAGGCCTTGACGTACCCGCGCGCCTCGACGATCAGGCCCTCGCGGATCCGGACGAGGTTGAGGCCGCGCACCCGGTCGTCCGTGCCGGTTCCCCAGACGAGGAGCCACGGCTGCACGACGGGGTCCCCAAGGATCTCGGTAGTCTCCGGCGTGAACGTCAGTGCCCCGTCCGCGGCCAGCTCGGACCACCGCGCCAGGCAGGCCGCACGGCCGACGTGCCGAGCGCCGTCGGGCCCGGGACCGGAGTCCTCGATGACGCAGTCCTCCGCGATCAGGTCGGTCAGGAGCTTCGGGTCGTGCAACCGGAACGCGTCGTTGTACCGCTCGAGGACGTCCTGCGTGGTGCGGGGCGCGGCAGGCGTGGCTGCGCCGGGCGACGCGTCGGGCTCGGTCTCGGCAGCGAGGGGCACCTCGCCGGTCTTGCTGTAGCCGAGCGCCTCGACGATCCGGCCGTCGACGACGTGCACGAGCGTCACGCCGCGGACCGACTCGGCGAGGGCGTCGCCGAAGCGGTACCGCCACAGGATGGTCGCCCGCTCGCCCTGGTGCGGGTCATGTTTCGGCTCCTGGGGTGTCGATCGGGTGTCGGCGGGCGTGGCGGGTCACGGCAGCGCGTCCCGGCGGCGGGTCAGAACGGCGGCCTCGGCGGCGTTGCCGATCAGGTCCAAGGCACGGTCGTAGGCGGCGGGGGCCTCGTCGACGCGGCCGAGCCGGCGCAGCAGGTCCGCGCGCGTCGCGTGGTACGGGTGATAGTCGTCCAGTGCGGGCGCGAGCCGGTCGACGAGCGCCAGGGCGACCTCGGGTCCGTCGAGCTCGGCCACCGCGATCGCCCGGTTCAGCGTGACGACCGGTGAGGGGTCGAGCCGCGCGAGCTGGTCGTAGAGGGCGACGACCTGCGACCAGTCCGTGTCGCGCGTCTCTCGGGCGGACGTGTGCACCGCGTTGATCGCCGCGAGGATCTGGTAGCGGCCCGGGGCCACGCCGGCGGCGGCGGCGACAAGGCGTTCGCGCACGAGCCGGTGCCCCTCGGCGATGAGCCCGGCGTCCCAGGCTCCCCGGTCCTGCCCGTCGAGAGCGATCAGCTCCCCACCCTCGACGCGTGCCGGACGGCGGGCCTCGGTCAGCAGCATCAGCGCCAGGAGCCCGGCCACCTCGCCGTCGTCGGGCAGGAGGCCGTGGAGCAGGCGCGCGAGCCGGATCGCCTCGGCGGTGAGGTCCTGCCGGACCGGGTCGGTGCCAGGGCCGCTGGCGAGGTAGCCCTCGTTGAACACGAGGTAGAGCACGGCGAGGACGCCCGTGACCCGGGCGGGGAGGTCATCGGCGGACGGCACCCGGTACGGGATGCGGGCGGCCTTGATCTTGGCCTTGGCGCGCGTGATGCGCTGTCCGATCGCGCCCTCCTGCACGAGGAAGGCTCGGGCGATCTCGGGGACCGTCAGGCCGCCGACCAGGCGCAGGGTGAGCGCGACCCGGCTCGGCATCGCCAGCGCCGGGTGGCAGCACGTGAAGACCAGGCGGAGCCGGTCGTCGTCGACGGCGCCGTGCGGCTCGGGAGGGCTGTCGTCGTGCAGCATCCGGGCCTCCTCGTGCTTGGCGTCACGCTTGCTCTCGCGCCGGATCCTGTCGACGGCCTTGCGCTGCGCCGTCGTCGTGAGCCATGCGGCGGGGTTGCGGGGGATACCGTCGACGGGCCAGCGCGCGACGGCGGTCGCGAACGCCTCGGCCGCGGCCTCCTCGGCGACGTCGAGGTCGCCGAAGCGTCGTGCGAGGGTGCCGACGAGCCGGGCCCACTCGGTGCGGTGCGCCCGGGCGACGGCGTCGTCGGCGTCGTTCACAGGAACGGCCGCACCTCGATCTTCCGGGCGCAGACCTGCGACGCCTCGGTCGCGAGCTCGAGCGCCACGTCGAGGTCCGGGGCCTCCCAGATCCACACGCCCGCGAGGAACTCCTTCGACTCCACGAACGGTCCGTCGGTGAGCATCGGCTCCTCGCCCCGGTTGTCGACGACCGTCGCCGCGCTGGTGTCCGCGAGCCCGCCCGCAAACACCCAGTGGCCGGCGGCGATGAGCCGTTCGTTGAACGCGCTGATGAGGGGCTCGCGGTCGTCGCGGCCGGGGTTGATCCTGTCGTCGATCACGGAAACCAGGTACTGCATCGACGTCATCTCCTCGGGTGTCGAGCCTGCACGGGCGGGTCGGGATCAGGCCGTGGCGTCGTGCGGGAGTCCGGCGGGCCGGTAGACCTGGATCGTCACGCCCTTCGAGTCGACCCGCGACTCGACCAGGTCGAGCGCGCGGTCCGGCCCGGTCTCGGGGAACAGCCTCGAGCCCTGACCGAGGATCACGGGGACCGTGATCAGCGTCAGCTCGTCGACCAGGTCGTTCGCCAGCAGCCAGCGCACCAGGACCCCGCTGCCGTGCACCTGCAGCTCGCCTCCGGGCGCGGCCTTGAGCTCGCGGACGGCGTTCGCGAGGTCGCCACGGAGCACGGTCGTGCGAGGCCAGGTCGGGGCCTCGAGCGTCGTCGAGGCGACGTACTTGGGCGCGTGGTCCAGGGCCACGCCGATGGGGTGGGCGCGCATCGCGTCGACCGTGCCCCACGAGCCCTCGAACAGCTCGAAGGTGCGCCGGCCGAACAGGAACGCGGCGGCGCGCTCGTAGGTCTTGGTGATGAGCGCGCGGGTCTCGTCGTCACCTGCCCCCAGGGCCCAGCCGCCGCGCTCGAACCCGTTCCTCGGGTCGTCGGACGTGGCGCCGTTGCCCTGCATCACCCCGTCGAGGGTCACCTGGGTCATGGTCGTGAGCTTCATGATCGTCGTTCCTCCGCCTCGGTGCCGCCCCCGGCGGGGGTGGCCTCACCCTCTCGACGACGACGACCCCGCGGATCCGACATCTCTGCCCGGACGAGTTTCAGACCCGGGAGTCAGCGGTCCGACAGCACGACGGCGCGCAGCACCTGCCGGAGCGCGCGGGCGTCCGTGGCGCTCGCGGGGGAGAGGAACTCCTTCTCGGCCGCGGCGTACGCGGCGTCGGCCCGCTCGTAGAGCGCGAGCCCGACGTGGGTGAGCTCGACGACGTTGCGGCGCCGGTCCGTCGGGTCCTGCCGGCGCGTGACGACGCCCTTCGCTTCGAGCCCGTCGAGCAGCGCGACCATCGTGGTCCGGTCGACGCCGAGGAGGCGGGCGACCTCGAGCTGCGACGTCGGCTCGCGGCCCACGAGGAGGCGGAGGACGCCGAGCTCCTTGCCGTCGATCCCGAGCGGCTCGAGCGCCGCGTCGGCGAGCCCGTGGAGCCTCGCCGTGGCGTGCTTGAGGAGGTAGACGAGCGAGTCCTCGGGGTCGCGACGGGCGAAGACGTCTCTTGACATGCCGAAAGCGTAGCCTAGGCTGATCGTCAGTAACACTGACAGTCAGCACGGCTACGGAAAGGTCCTCTCATGATCCTCGTCACCGGCGGCGCCGGCTTCATCGGCTCCCACACCGTCCGCGCCCTGCACGACCTCGGCCAGGAGTGCGTGCTCCTCCAGCGCCGCCCGCCCGAGGTCCCGGAGCGCCTCGCGGACCTGCCCGTGCACGTGGTCCAGGCCGACGTCGCGGACCTCGACCGCCTGCTCGAGGTCGGGCGCGCGTACCCGATCACGGGCATCGTCCATCTGGCCGTCGCGCTGCCCTGGCCGGCCACCGACGACCCTGTCCGCGACACCGGTCGCGCGGTGGACGCCTTCCTCAACGTCGTCCGCGCGGCGCAGGCGTGGGGCGTCCGGCGGGTCGTCACCGCGAGCACGATCGGGGTCTACGGCGGGGTCGCCGCGGAGGGCGGGCTCGCCGAGGACCTGCCGCTGTCGATGCGCAACCTCCACGTGATCCCGACCTTCAAGAAGGTCACCGAGCTCCTCGGCTCCTACCTCGCGGACGCGACCGGCGTCGAGATCGTGAACGCGCGCATCTCCGGGACCTGGGGGCCCGGTGGCCATCTGCCGGACCCGTTCTTCCCCGCGTCCGTGCTCGCCCGTGCCGCCGCGACCGGCACCGAACCCGACCTCTCGGGGCAGATCGCCCCGCCCCATGCCGAGGACGCGCTCGACCTCTGCTACGTCAAGGACACCGGACGCGCCCTCGCCCTGCTCCAGACCACGCCGGAGCTGCACCACCGCACCTACAACGTCGGATCGGGGCGTCCGACGAGCAACGCCGACGTGCTCGCGGCGATCGCGAGCGTCGAGCCCGGGTTCGGGTTCGACCTGCCGTCGGGCGGAACGGGCCCCGTGACCTGGCTCGACACCACGCGCCTGCGCGAGGACACGGGGTTCGAGCCCGCGTTCGACCTGGCCGGCGCAGCGCGGGACTACGTCTCCTGGTTCCGCGCCGGGCACGACGCGTAGCCCGCGCGCGCGGGGCGGGAGCGGCGCGGCGCCACCGGCCTTGCTCCTTGCTAGAATGGGACGAAGCCGTCCAATGATGTGGCACCGGGCGGCGTCGACCGGCTGGAGTGAACGATGCACGCGGACTTTGCCGAAGTCCTGGCCCACGAGGCGCGGTCGCTCGCTGCCGTGACCGACGTCGGCCACCTGGACGGCTGGCGGCACCGGCTGGTCGCGCACGTGATGGCTCCGCAGTCGGCCTATGCGAAGGCGCTGCGGTCCGACGGAGAGCCGGCCGCGCGAGCCGCGTTCCTGGACCAGTGGCACGACCTTCTCGCGACGACCCTGGTGCGCGTCCTCGGTCCGGGCCCGGCGGCCGGGCCTGCGACGGACGTCCACCGGACAGCCCTGCTGATCGTCGCCGCGGTTCACGGCGGCGCGGTCCTGAGTCGTCTCACGCAGGACGCCGGCCCGCTCAGCGCGTCGCTCGAGCTCGCGCTCGGGCCCTTCCTCCGGACGGCAGGTCGCGGGCCCGGCTCGACGGGCTCGGGCGGCGCCCTCGGTACCATGGCTTCGTGATGACGTCCGCCGGCACGGCCAGTCCGAGGCGTCTGACGGCACGGGGTGCGAAGACGCGGGCGCGGATCGTCGCCGCCGCGGCCGACCTGATGTACGTCCGCGGCGTCGGCATGACGACGCTCGACGACGTGGTCGCCGCGAGCGGGGTGAGCAAGTCGCAGCTCTATCACCACTTCGCCGGCAAGGATGCGCTCGTCCGGGCGGTCGTCGACCTGACGGGCGAGCGCGTCATCGAGCGTGAGCGTGACGCGCTCGGACGCGTCTCCACGATGGCGGGCCTGCGGAGATGGCGGGACTCGCTGGTGCAGAACAACGCGCTGCGGCACGGCGCCTACGGGTGCGCCCTGGGCTCGCTCGCCTCGGACGTCGCCGACCACGACGACGTCGCGCGCCGCGCGCTGGAACAGCTCTTCGCGGAGTGGCAGGGCCTGCTCGCGGACGTGCTCCGCAGGCTCCAGGGCACTGGCGCGCTCCCGGCCGACGCCCCGGTGGACCAGCTCGCGACGGGCCTGATGGGTGCGCTTCAGGGCGGCTACATGCTCGCGCAGACCGCGCGCGACGTGGCGCCGATGGGGACGTCGATCGACATGGCGCTCGCCCACATCGACAGCCTCTCCGCCCGGTAGGCCCGACGGCGCCCAGCGCAGTTATGGACGATGAAGTCCAGTTTCCGTACGATGGTGGGCAGCATCGTGAGGATCGCTCGGAGGAGGCGCCAGATGAAGGCGGTCGTGGTGACGGACCAGGCTGCGGGAACGGCCGGGATGACGGTGGCCGAGAGGCCCGAGCCGGAGGCGGGGATCAACGACGTCCTCGTGGAGGTCCGTGCCGCGGGCTTCACGCCGGGTGAGCTGACCTGGCCCGGGACGTGGACGGACCATCTCGGACGGGACCGCACCCCGTCGATCCCCGGGCACGAGGTGGCCGGGGTGGTGCGCGCGCTCGGCTACGGGACGAGGGGCCTGACGGTCGGTCAACGGGTGTTCGGCCTCGCGACGTGGGACCGCGACGGCACGCTCGCCGAGTCGGTGGCGGTCGAGGCGCGCAACCTCGCGCCCCTCCCGGGCGATGTCGACTTCGCGGTCGGCGCGAGCCTTCCGATCTCGGGTCTGACCGCGTGGCAGGGGCTCTTCGTCCACGGCCGCTTCGAGGCCGGTCAGAGCGTCCTCGTGCACGGCGCGGCCGGTGGCGTCGGATCGATGGTCGCGCAGCTGGCTCGCGAGGCCGGCGCGTACGTCGTCGGCACCGGACGGGCCCCCGACCGCCAGTCCGCGCTCGACTTCGGCGCCCACGAGTTCCTCGACCTCGCGGCCGACGCGCTCGACGACGCGGGCGGGGTCGACCTCGTGTTCGACGTGATCGGTGGCGAGATCGGCAAGCGGTCGGCCGGGGTCGTGCGCCCCGGCGGGACGCTGGTGACCATCGCCGGCCCGCCCGAGGCCACCCCGCAGGACGGCGTCGCCGTCGACTTCGTCGTCGAGGCCGACCGGGGCCAGCTCGGCGAGATCGTCGCGCGCGTCAGAGACGGGCGCCTGCGGACCAACATCGACCGCGTCGTGAGCCTCGACGACGCGCCCGCCGCCTTCAACGCCACCGCGCGGGTCGTCGGCAAGACCGTCGTCCGGGTGCGGCCGTGAGGCCCCGGCCGACGACGACGCACGCCGCCTGGGGCGCGGGCCACCCCAGGCTGCTCGTGACCGACGGCGACGCCCGCTACGTCCACGACATCGACTGCGACGTCACCCACATCGGTTCGTCGACCGACGCCGACCTGGTGCTGCCCGCCACCGACCCGCTGCACGCGAAGATCCTGCACGACCCGACCGACGAGTACGTCCTGTCGATGGTGGGTCGGGGGGAGACCAGCTCGGGCGGGCACGAGACGCTCCGCACGGGAGCGCACTTCACGGCGGGGCCGTGGCGGCTGGTGTACGCCCGCGACGAGTTCGCCGACCACGGCCGGCCCTACGGCGGCCGGAGCGGCGGTGAGTTCGCGCACCAGCGACCGCAGGCGGAGCGGCCCGACTACGCCGCGGAGCACCCGGCGTCGTCGCTCCGGCGCTGCGAGCGCAAGGATCCGGGTGAGTCGGGCGGCGCCGACGCGAGCAGGGCGGTCGCGCGCGCCGTCCTCAGCGACGCGGCGGCGGACGCGCCGGGGCGGACGACGCCCGACGTCCGGATCGTCGACGACCGAGGGGCCGGCGTCTACGAGGCCTTCGTCGGTGAGCGGCAGGTGGGCGGGGTGACGTACAACGTCGTCGGCGACCGGATCGTCC
>Ga0164241_10003068_pt1 | contig 17292 bp, 16 predicted proteins | sample OricomyardsoilBY_FD_108780 | JGI IMG/M metagenome (GOLD analysis project Ga0164241, IMG submission 108780) | Backyard soil microbial communities from Emeryville, California, USA - Original compost - Back yard soil (BY) | ecosystem: Environmental > Terrestrial > Soil > Unclassified | place: USA...
ATCTCTGGATCAAGGACGGTAAACCGCCTCCGCTTGACACCCGCACTGACGGAAAGCTGATCACGCGCGAAAATTTCGAGCAGGTCCTCAAGGCCGAAGGCATTCTTTAATCAGCAGCCATGTCGGCCATCGTCACCGACTCCGCGCTCAGTTTCGATGCGCTCACCATGGAATTCCCCGGAGTGCGCGCACTCGACGGGGTTTCGTTTGGCGTGCGGCGCGGCACCGTCCACGCCCTCATGGGGGAAAACGGCGCGGGTAAATCCACCTTGTTGAAGATCCTCAGCGGCGCTTACCAGCCAACCGGCGGCGGCGTTCGACTCGCCAGTCAACCCAAGGTTTTCAAATCCACCGCGGAGGCGATCGCCGCCGGCGTGGCGGTCATTTATCAGGAGCTCCATCTTGTCGCCGACATGACCGTCGCGGAAAATCTCCTGCTGGGCCGTTATCCCCGGCGGGGAATTTTCCTGGACCGCGCGGCCATGCGAACCGAGGCCACCCGTCTGCTTCAGCTTGTGGGTGAGGATATTTCCCCCGAAGTCCGTCTCGGCCGGCTTTCGCTCGCGCAACGCCAGATGGTCGAAATCGCCAAGGCGCTCGGACGTGGCGCGGAATTCGTGGCGTTCGATGAACCGACGAGCAGCCTGTCCGAAAAGGAAACCGCGCGACTCTTCACGATCATCCGCGATCTGCGCGATCGCGGCCACGCGATTCTCTACGTCACACATCGCATGGATGAGATTTACGCGTTGTGCGACGCGGCCACGATCTTGCGCGACGGCCGCCATGTCGTGACCCACGACGTGCTCTCCGGCGTATCCCGCGACAGTCTCGTCAAAAGCATGGTCGGGCGTGAGCTGACGAATATCTACAATTATCGGCCACGTCCCCATACCCCGGACGGACTCGTCGTAAAGCAGCTCGCCGGTCCCGGTCTCCGTGTGCCGGTATCGTTCAATGTGGATCGCGGTGAAATCGTGGGATTTTTCGGCCTCGTCGGCGCGGGTCGCACGGAACTCATGCGTTTGCTTTGCGGCGCCGTGAAACCGGCCAGCGGCGAAGTGCGCGTGCATGGCGAAGTGGTGGCGTCCGGCTCGCCGCGTTCGGCTATTCGTGCCGGGCTGGTTTTTTGCCCTGAAGATCGCAAGAAGGAGGGCATCATCGGCGTGCGCTCGGTGGCGGAGAACATCAATCTCAGCGCAAGACGCTCACGTCTGCACGCGGGCCTTTTTCTCAATGGGAATTGGGAAAAGAGCAACGCGATCGAACAGATTGCACGGCTCGGGGTGCGGACCGCGTCTCCCGCCACGCCGATCGGCCTCCTCTCCGGCGGCAATCAGCAGAAGGCGATTCTCGCGCGCTGGCTTTCGGAAAAAGTTCGCGTGGTGGTGCTCGACGAACCGACGCGCGGCATCGATATCGGCGCAAAAAGCGAAATCTACGCGTTGATTCACCAACTCGCGGCCAGCGGAGCCGGCATTGTGATCGTATCGAGCGAACTTCCTGAAGTGCTCGGCATCTCCGACCGTGTATTCGTGATGCGGGAAGGTTCGATCGCGGCGGAATTTAACCGCTCCGCCGCGACGCCCGAAGCCGTGCTGCACGCCGCTTTGCCGGCTGCCAGTCCATCCCCCTGAATTTTCATGAGCCGGAAATCCGCCCCGCAACCATCCACTTTCGCCCGCGCCTGGGATTCGGCCGGCATGTTGCTCGTGCTCGCGGTGCTGTTTCTCATCTGCTCGTTCGGCGTCGATAATTTCCTCACCGCGACAAACCTTCGCGGACTCGCGCTCGCGGTCTCCACCATCGGGATGATCTCGTGCACGATGATGTTGTGCCTTGCGGCCGGCGACTTCGATCTGTCCGTCGGATCGGTCGTGGCGTTTTCGGGCGTCCTCGGCGCATCGGTGATGAACGCGACCGGCAGCGTGCTCGTCGGAAGCGCCGCCGCCCTCGCCTGCGGCGCGCTCATCGGTCTCGTTAACGGCGTGTTCGTCGCGCGACTCGGCATCAACGCTCTCATCACCACCCTCGCGTCGATGCAGATTGTGCGCGGCCTCGGTTTTATCGTGTCGGATGGCCGGGCGATCGGCGTCCGCACCGATGCTTTCTTCGCTCTGGGCAATACGTCGTGGCTGGGCGTGCCCGTCCCCGTTTGGCTGACCGCCGCGGCTTTTATTATTTTCGGAGTGTTGCTCAACATGACCATTTTCGGCCGCAATTCCCTTGCCATCGGCGGTAACAAGGAGGCGGCGCATCTGGCCGGCGTGCCGGTGACGCGGGTGAAAATCGTCATCTTTACTCTTCAAGGAGTGGTCGCCGCCTTCGCCGGCCTCGTGCTCGCCGCGCGCATGACGAGCGGCCAGCCCAACACCTCGCAAGGGCTGGAACTCGAAGTCATTTCCGCCTGCGTGCTCGGCGGGGTATCCCTCAGTGGCGGCGTCGCCCGGATCGGCGCGGTGATCGCTGGAGTCCTCATCATGGGGCTCGTCCAAAACGCGATGAATCTCCTCAACATTCCACCATTCTACCAATACGTCGCCCGCGGTTTCATCCTGCTCGGCGCGGTGATGCTCGACCGGCTCAAGCACAAGCATTGACCCGTAGGCCGGCGAACTTTCCTCGTAGGCGAGTAACCAATTGCCACCATTCGTGAAAATGCTTCGCTTGGCGTCACTTTCACGGAGATGGCGCGTTCACCTAACTTCAGTCTTCCATCACCTCCGCAAGGCTGGAAACCGCGCGGTGCACGGAAAACCAAGGATCGCGCGGCGACGACGGATGAGTTCTTTCCAGCCGTCATCGACTTCCTCCAAGCGCACCGGCTGCCCCCTGCGAAAAAACCCGGCTCTTCGTCCCGTACCGGGCTCCATCGCCCAAATAACCCCGGCAGGGCGCCGATGACGCCGACCCGTTCTTTCAAAACGTCCATTTGACGGTCATGGGGCCCGCGCCCTTCCCCGGCCGGTTGCCACTTGACCATCTCAAATTGTCTAACAACTTGTTAGACATGAAAAGCGCCAGCATCCGCACCGTGCAGCACGAGCTCGCGGCCATGATCGCCCGGGTCGAGCAGGGCGAGGAAATCATCATCACCCGCCATAACCGGCCCGTGGCTCGCCTCGCCCCGATTTCCCCGGCCGAGAGCCCCGCGACGAGCAAGCCCGCCCGCCTGCGCGCTTACTGGCGCAACCGACCGCTCCCGCCCGCGGTCCGGTCAAAGCGAACCCACGCCGAACTCGTGGCCGAGGGGCGTGGCGAAGTATGAGCGCCACGGTTTACGCTGATACCAGCCTGCTGGTATCGCTCTATCTCTCCGATGCGAACACACCCGCCGCGGTGAGTGCCGTCACCGCCGCCGCACGCCCGTTGCTTCTGACTACATGGCAGCAATTCGAAATGGAGAATGCGCTCCAGTTGCGTCTTTTCCGCCGGGAGTCGAGCCGTGCCGACCTCGCCGTGGCCGACGAGCGCCTGCAGGCCGACCTCGCCGCCGGCGCCGTGCTCGCCGCCACGCTGCCACTGCCGCCCGTGCTGACGCTCGCCCGCCAATTGACCGCCGTCCACAGCGCGGCGCTCGGCACCCGCGCCTTCGACGTTTTCCACGTCGCCGCCGCCCTGCACCTGAAGGCTTCGGCATTTCTGAGCTTCGATGCCCGCCAACTCGCCCTCGCCCGCGCCGCCGGTCTCCACGAAGCCTAACCACCTACGACGCCTCCCTTTCCCATCCTCCCCCATGCTCACCGAACTGAAACGCGAGGCCTACGAGGCCAACCTCCTGCTCCCGAAGCACGGCTTGATCAACCTGACGTTCGGCAACGCGAGCGCCATTGACCGCGCCCGCGGCGTCTTCGCCATCAAGCCCAGTGGGGTGGACTATTCGATGTTGAAAGCCGCCGATATGGTGCTCGTCGATCTCGAAGGAAAGAAAGTGGAGGGAAAACTTAATCCGTCCTCCGACACGCCCACGCATCGCCGGTTATACCTCGGCTTCACCTCGATCGGCGGCATCGTGCACACGCATTCCTCGCAGGCGACTTCCTTTGCCCAAGCCGGACGCGCCGTGCCCATCTTTGGCACCACTCACGCGGATTATTTCCATGGCGAAATTCCTGTCACCCGGAAAATGACCGCGCGGGAGATCAGCAACGGCGCTTACGAATGGGAAACCGGCAATGTCATCCTCGAACGTTTCAAGAAACTCGATCCACTCGATTGCCCGGCGGTGCTGGTCAATCGTCACGCGCCTTTTGCCTGGGGTCCGACCGTGGCCAAAGCGGTGGAAGTTGCCGTCGCCGCGGAATGCTGCGCCCACATGGCGCTCATGTCGCTCCAACTCTCCCCGAAGTTACGCGCCATCGAGCCGGAATTGCTCGACAAACACTTCAAACGCAAACACGGCCCCGACGCCTACTATGGGCAGAAGAAATAGCGGCCTGCGGTCAGGTTTTCCTGAAAGGACGGCCTTGGAGGCAAAAACAAGTCCGTCATACGGCCCGCAAACGTATTCACGGATAGGGTAATGGTTGACGAATGGCACCCGGAAGGGTGCAGTCGGGGACGGTTGTCTTTCGAACTGAGCCTCCAATGTCGTCACCCCTTCGCTCCCTTTTCCGATTCCAAGAAAGCGGCCTCCTGCTGGTCATCGTCGGCCTCGGCCTGCTCCTCACTTTGTTCAGCGGCACCGTCCGCGTCCCGCAGTTCGAACGCGATGCCGAGGGCAACCGGAAGCGGGTTTTCATCACCAACGCCGGCGGGGATCGCACGCCGGCGTTCGTGGAAAAGAACAAGTTTCTCAATACCCAGAACCTCGCGCAGCTCGCCAAGGACACCAGCTTCACCGCCATCATGGCCGTGGGTATGGCGGTTGTCATCATCTCCGGCGGCATCGATCTTTCCGTGGGGTCGATCTACGCGCTGGCTTCCGTGCTCGGAGCAATGGTGCTTCACCGGTATGGAGCCGACGGAGCCGGCGCGGGCCTGCCGTCGTCGCTTGGCGTCATCCTCGGCGTCGCCGCGTGTGTCGGCGCGGGTGCGCTCTGCGGACTCCTGAACGGAAGCCTGATCGTCGCCCTGCGCGTCCACCCCTTTATCATTACCCTGGGGGCGATGGCCATCTTGCGGGGAATCGCTTTCGTGATCACCAAGGGACAGTCCGTCGGCGGCTTCCCTTCGGCCTTCCGCGACATCGTCCGATACGAGGTGGGCGACGGTCTCAGCATCGTTCCGATGCTGGTCATGCTCGTCGCCCTCGTCGTCGGCTGGATCTATCTCTCCCGCCTCGCGGCGGGCCGCCGCGTCTATGCGATCGGCGGCAACGAACTCGCCGCGCGCTTCAGCGGCATCCGCGTGGAACGGGTTAAGCTCTCCGTCTATCTCATCTCCGGCTTCACCGCCGGGGTCGCCGCCCTTCTCTCGATCGGCTACTATGGGGCCGCCACCTCCGGCGACGGCCAGGGTTATGAGTTGAACGTCATCGCGGCGGCCGTCGTGGGCGGCGCGAGCCTGGTCGGTGGCCGCGGCTCGGCCCTCGGCGTCGTGCTCGGGGCCCTCATCATCCAGATGATCAGCAGCGGCATCGTCATCCTCGGCATCGACCAGAACTACAGCCAGATCATCATCGGCACGGTCGTGATCGCGGCGGTGGTGCTCGACAATTTCAATACCTGGCTCTCGCGCCGTCGCTTGACCGCAAAGGCCGGCTGATTTTCCTGTCACTCAAAACAACTCCATGCAAAAAATCCTATCCCTCCTCCTTGCCGGATTCGCCGGCGCCGTGCTCGCGCAGGCCGCGCCGCGCACCATCACCATCGGCCTCGTCGCAAAATCCCAAGGCAATCCCGTCTTCCAAGCCGCCCGCGTCGGCGCCGAGGACGCCGCGAAGGAACTGGGCGGGAAGTATAAGATGAACATCAAGATCGATTGGCGCACCCCCAACGAGGAAGACGCCCAGAAGCAGGCCGAAGCCATCGAACAACTCGTCCTTTCGGGCGCGGAAGGCATTTCCGTCAGTTGTTCGGACGCCAACAAGCTGACCGACGCCATCAACTCCGCCGTCGATAACGGCGTGCCGGTTGCCACCTTCGATTCCGATGCGCCGGCCTCCAAGCGGTTCGTCACCTATGGGGTGGACGATATCGATTGCGGCATTCAAACGATGGCCGAACTCGCGAAGGTCATGCATGGCAAAGGCGTCGTCGCCATCCTCGCCGGAAATCCCAACGCCCCGAACCTTCAAAAGCGCGTGCAGGGCGCCAGGCAGGAAGCGGCCAAATACCCCGGCATCAAGATCCGCGATGTTTATTACCATAAGGAAACCCCGCAGGATGCCGCCGCCAAGGTCGAGCAGGTCATGCAGGCCAATCCCGACATCACCGGCTGGGCCATGATCGGCGGCTGGCCGCTGTTTACGGAGGACGCCCTCAAATGGCAGCCCGGCACCGTGCAATGCGTCGCCGTCGATGCCCTTCCCGCGGAACTCGCCTATATCCGCAGCGGCCACGTGCCGGTGTTGCTGGCGCAGCAATGTTATGAATGGGGCCATCGCACCGTCGAACTTCTGATCGAAAAGATTGTCGATAAGAAGAATCCTCCCGCCGTAAAGGAAGTGAGCGCCCTGATCCCCGTCACGAAGGCGAACGTCGACGAATTCGCCAAAAACTGGGAAAAGTGGCTGCCGAACTAACCGGAAATCATTGCCGCAAAGGAACGCAAAGAGCACAAAGTTCGTTGATGAAAACCGTCAACGAACTCTGCGACGCGGTTCGGGAAACCGCTTACGCAATCCACGTTTTTCACGGACAGGACCACCTTGAAAAAGTATACGAAAACGCACTTGTACACCGTCTGCGCAAACGCGGTCTGGATGTGAAACAACAACACCCGATCAAAGTTTTCGACGAAGATGGGACGCCAATCGGCGACTATCTGGCAGATCTCTTGATCGAGAATTCACTAATTGTGGAACTCAAGTCCGCCAAGAGCCTTGCCGATGAACACGCCGCTCAGTTACTCGGCTATCTCAAATCCACCAAAATTGAGCACGGTCTTCTGATCAATTTCGGTTCCTACACGTTTCAGATCAAGAAGTATGCCTTGGGCCAGTTGCCACGACCCAATTCCCCAGGTGGCATGGTTGCCCTTTTCTTTGCGTTCTCTGCGTTCTTTCGCGGCTAAATCCACATGCCTTTTCTCGAATTCAACGGCATCACCAAGCGTTTCCCCGGCGTGCTCGCGCTCGACGGGGTGAGCTTTGCCATTGAACGCGGAACCTGCCATGCGCTCATCGGAGAGAACGGCGCGGGCAAAAGCACGCTCGGCAAAATTCTCGCCGGCGTCCAAACCGCGGATGGCGGTGAACTCAAAATGGACGGCCGCGTCATCGCCCCCGCCACTCCGCTCGCAGCCCGCGAGCTCGGCATCGCGATGGTGCACCAGGAACTCGCCTTTTGTCCCAATCTCAGTGTCGCGGAAAACCTCTGCCTGGGCGATCTGCCGCGCCGGGCGGGATTCGTCGATCGCGGCGCATTACGCAAAAAGGCGCGGGCGATGTTGAGAACGATCGGCTCGACGATCGATCCCGACGCGATCATCGGCACGCTTTCCACCGGCCAGGAGCAGCTCGTCCAGATCGCGGCCTCGGTCGGCACCGGCGCAAAAGTGCTGGTGATGGACGAGCCATCGAGTTCGCTTTCCGCCAGCGAAACCCACGAGCTTTTCCGGCTCGTGCGTGAACTCAAGGGCCGCGGCATCACGCTCATCTATGTTTCCCATCGCCTCGAAGAACTCTTCGCGCTGTGCGACAACATCACGGTCCTGCGGGATGGCCGTCACGTTTCCACCGGTCGCATCGCCGATACCACACCGCACCGCATCGTCACCCAGATGATCGGGCGTGAGCTTCTCGTGCAGAATCCGACGCATCTCACGCGCGAGCCCGGCGAGTGTCGTCTCAGCGTTCAAGGCCTCACCTCCGGCCGCAAATTCCGCAATATCGATCTCGAGGTCCGCGCCGGCGAAATCGTCGGCGTCGCCGGCATCGTCGGAGCGGGACGCAGCGAAGTTGTCCAAGCGATCTTCGGTCTGGATCCCGAAGTCACCGGCCGCGTGGCCGTTGCCGGCAGGCCGCTGCCCCTTTGTTCAATCGACGCCGCGCTGGCCGCCGGAGTCGGCCTTTTGCCAGAAGATCGCAAACGTCAGGGCCTCGTGCTTGGCCTCAACTGCCGCGAAAACACCGCGCTCGCGATGCTGCCGTCACTCTCCCGTCTCGGCTGGATCCGGCGCGAAGCGGAGAAGTCCCTCGCCCAGCGCTTCGTCAGCCGGCTGCGCGTCAAGACACCCTCGCTTGAAACTCTCACCGCTGGCCTCAGCGGCGGCAACCAGCAGAAAATCGCCCTCGCCAAATGGCTGGCGCGTTCGTGCGACGTGCTCCTCATCGACGAACCCACGCGCGGGGTCGACGTCGGCGCCAAGGCCGAGATTTATCAGCTCCTCGATGAGCTCGCCTGCGAGGGCAAAGCACTGCTGGTCGTCTCCTCCGAATTGCCCGAACTAATCGGCCTGTGCCGCCGCATTTTGGTGATGCGCGAAGGCCGCCTCGCCGGCGAAGTCGCCCGCGCCGACTTCAGCGAGGCCACGCTGATGCAATTGATGGCCGGAGTGGCGGCCGCATAGATTCAAAGGAAACGTGATCGCAATCCGTAAGGTGGAGCGACTTGAGCTCAAGGCGCTTCAGGATTCCCGCTCGCAAACGAGCCGTCGCCTCCGGCTATGGCTGACAGCAAGCCAGCGGGCTGCGGTCAACCCGTTCCACCTTCTATTGCATCGTTGCGTATTGGTGTCTGTTCGGACTAAAGGGTTTCCCTTTAGGCGGACTTCGGTGGAAATGACAATTCGGTGTAAGCTGTCGGTTTGAGCCGGTCCACGGCATCGACTACCAAGGGCAGATGCGACCGGATAAGCGGCCAATTCGTTGTAAGCAAAACCAGGATGGCTAGCCGTCGCTCCGCCAAATCTGCTGATAGCGGAGATTCTGGTCAGTCGTAATAATCGCCTCGAAGCCGGCTGACTCGGCCATCCGCAAAAGATCACCATTCTGTAACTCGTCCCAATGCTGCTCGTATGCCGTGGACACGTGATGGCCACGGAGAAAATCCCGGAGAGGAACAGGCGTTCCTTGATCAAAAAGGATACGCACGGAGATAAATTAAACTTCCGCGAGACTACGCTGGGCGTGTTCGAGCACCGCGTCCGCTTGCAAGCGCGTCACACCCGGAAACCAAGCGATGAAATCTTCGACGGTCGCCCCACCTTCGAGATTTTCGAAAAGAGCGCGCACCGGAATACGCGTACCCTTGAAAAGCCATGCGCCGCCGACTTTCCCGGGGACACGCTCCACGACGGAACATTGTGACCAATCGAGCATGAATTGCACAATGTGCATCATTCCAACTGATGCAAGTCCATGACTCAGCACCCGGAGCGCAAACAAGCTCAGTAACTCGGATATACCTTCGAAATATAAGCCCTGGAGCCGCGTTGCCTCGCAAAGCCGGTCGCGCATTCCCGCGACGTGCTGCTCATTGACGAGCCCACGCGCGAAGACGGCGCGAAGGCGGAAATTTACCAACTGCTCGATTAACTCTCGTGCGAAGGAAAAATGCTGCTCGTGGTTTCCTCGGAACTGCCGCAATTGATGGCCGGAGTGGCGGCGGCTTAATTTCGGAATGCAGGGCCGGCGCTTGCGCCGTGCCTCGTACAAGAGTTCGCCGCAAACGCGACCCTGCAGAAAGGCGATGCCCCCTACTTCGTCTTTTTCGCCGTCATATGTTGACCATTCTGGTGAAGGATCAAACCGATGACCTTGCCTGCTCCATCGCGCTGAAACGAAATTTGCGCATTCACGACCTTATAAAAGAATTCGTCCTTCACCGACGCGGACAACGGTGCCTTGCCCTGCCCGGTGGCCTGCGCGAAAAGAGTCCCGTCGGTTTCGGTGATCGTGATTACAAACTGGGGCGCGAGTGGATAGTTGCCGACATATTCCCGCAGGACTTCGACGGGCAGTGCCACCTCCTTGGGCGGGGACGGCAGCTCGCCGCGGGGAGCCCGCTGGTCGCGGCCGTTTTGATGCAGCACCAACGCCGTGACTTCTCCCGGCGCATCCCGTTCGAAGGAAATCTCCGCCGGCACCCCAATGATGGCAAAGCGATCGGGCGCGATCGGCCTCATCCCAAACGCGGGCTGTCCGGTCGCCTGGCCGCGGAGCGCACCATTCACTTCAGTGATGTCGATGGCAAATTCCGGTGACAGGGGATAGCGGCCGATGTAGCTTACTGCGTCCTTGGTGGTTTCGACCTTGGGCTGCGGAGGCTTGGCGCCCAACAACCCAAAGCCCAGCGGCTCCGCTGGCAGTTGAACATTGGCCAGAATGGCGACCCCGGCACCGGCCTTGGGATTGAACGCCACAAAGGCGTGGCTTCCCGCCGTGGCACCGTTGTGCCAGATGACTCCTTCGTCGGTAATAAACCATCCCAGACCGATATGCCCGCCAACGTCATCGACCGTGCGCTGTGGCTGGACGATTGCTTCGATCGCCGCGTGTAGCGGACTGGTGCCGTGGCCTAGACAGGCCGCCAGAAAGCCCGCCATCCCACGAGCCGAACTCCGTAGCGCACCGGCCGGCGCGTAGGCTTGGAATGTCCAGTTCGGCACGGTCTTGCCGCCAGCGTGACCCGGGGGAAAGTCCGACGGTGACGGCAAGCCGGCCAGGCCGATCGTTGTCGCCTTCATGCCCAACGGTTCAAGCACATGCGAACTCAGCGCGTCGGCATAGCTTGTGCCCCAAGCCGAAGCGAGCGCCTCGCCCAATACCGCCGCACCGAAATTCGAGTAGGCCACGCCGCGACCTGCTGGCGCCATCGCTCCGTCCTTGCGCAAGGCCTCAACCAACATGGCCCGATCATACTTGGCGTAAGGATCGGGATTCGTGTCGGGATTGGGACCGATGTTCGACGACAGTCGAGGCAGGCCCGAAGTGTGGGTCGCCAGCGTGAGCAGCGTGATCTTGGCCAACGCGGCTTGGTCCGGATCACCCGGCGGCAACAGGTATTTTGCGGCGGGATCGTTGCGGCTGACTTTGCCGAGGCGCTCGCTTTCTGCGAGCAAGAGCGCGGTGAACACCTTCGTGATCGAACCAAGCTCGAACTGCGTGTCGGGCGTGATTGGCCGGGGATTCTCGCCGTCGAAATGGCCGGACTGGAAAAACGCCGCTCCCTCCGCGTCAACCCACGCGAGGGCAATCCCGCCCGGCTGGCCTTCGATCCAGGCGTCGAGGCGGCTCTGGACGTCGGGCGGCGGTTTGGCTGAAGCCAGTGAAACCAAAAGGAGGACAGTCAGTAGCGGGGCGACGGTTTTCATGCGGATTTGAACAGGGACTGATTATTGAGGAAAGAGTTCACGGTGCAATTTCTCGAGCTCCGCGATGCGTGGCTCGAATTGTTTCCGGACCGCACTCCGGTTGATTGCCCAGACGAGCCAGCAAAGCAGTACAATGAAAAGCCCGATGGCACCAAGCGAAAGCGGTTCCCGAATGGGATCCCATGGCCGGGTCCGGCGAACGATGACAATCGCATGAATCACCATGGCGGCCGCACAAGGCATGATGTACCAGGCCCGAACCCGGAGCAGCAGCCGGCGCTGGTGACGCAGCTCGGCGAGATCAGCCTCGATCTTCGCCAGCAGGGGCGCGTTTGCATCCAACCGGTTGCGCCGGCTGCGCAATCGTTCGCGGATAAAGACTCCGGCTACACCCAGAATTAGCAGCATCGCGAAGGCCAGCGGCCAACCTGACGGCCCGATGTATTGCCAAAACTTGAAATAGACGAATACCATGAAAACGCAGGCTAGAAGTTCGGCCCAATCGCGCACCAGCAGAGCGGCGGCCATTTTGCGATGCTTGCCCTCGAAATTCTTCCGCAGCTCAGCGAGGTCGGCTTGCTCGCCAACCGGCAGGGGCTGCCGTTTCCAGATGGCTTCGTAGTCACTCAAGTTCATGGGTCACTCCTTTCAGAAGTTCGGCGAGGCGTTGGCGCGCCCGCGTCAGCGAAACGCCGACATGGTTTTCCGTCAGTCCGGTGATCTCGGCGATCTCGCGATAGGGGCCAGCCGTCGAGCGCCAGCAGCATCAGCGCCCGGTCGAACATCGGCAGGGCGTGGATGGCCGCGTAAAGTTTATCCAGCAGTTCCTCCTCGCCAGCCCGGTCGGCGGGCGACGCGGCCTCGGTGGAGAGGAGGGCGATGTCCGCTTCCGGTTCGAGATGTCTTGTCCGGCGCGACGTCCCCCGCCGCCAAGTCAACGCCGTGTTGAGGCAGACGCGATAGATCCACGTCGAGGGTTTCGCCTGGCCGGCATACGATGAGAGCGAGGTCCAGAGCTGCAAAAGCATCTCCTGCCGCAAGTCCGCGGCATCGGCCGGGACCGGCGCGAAAGAACGGGTCACCTTCACGACGATGCCACGATGCTCCTCCAACCAGGTCTTGAAGAGGTATTCGCGGTCGGCGGGTGGACTCATCTATCCCGATTAGTCGCCGCAGATCGCAGATCCTTACAGCCTTTTCCGAAAAAATTTGTCCAGGGCCATGCATGAGCGGCGCCGGCACTTACTTGACGGTTCGATAAGATTGGTTGCATTACTGTCCCGCGATGCGTCCGGTTACCCTCAGCGTGATTGCGGCCCACGTCGGCTGCTCGAAGAACACCGTGTCGTTGGCGTTGCGCGGCGATCCGCAGATTCCGGTCTCCACCCGCGACAGGATCCGCAAAGCCGCGGACAAACTGGGCTACAAAACAAACGCCGTCGTCTCGCACCTGATGGCGCAACTGCGGTCCAGTCAAACCGCGCGATTCCAAGCCAAGCTCGCCCTCGTCAACGCCCATCGCGATCCGAAGGCTTTTCGCACCCATGCCACCATCCCGGCGTACGTCCAGGGCTGCGAGCGGCGCGCCGTCAAGCTGGGCTATGATTTCGATCATTTCTGGCTGCACGACCCGAAACTGAGGGCCGAAAGCTGGATCCGCGTCCTTCGCACCCGCGGCATCAAGGGCCTCATCATTGTCGGCATGATGGATCAAAATCATCTGCCACCTCACCTCCGTCCCGTGTGGGAGGCGTTTCCCTGCATCGTCACCGGCGTGCGCACGCGCGATCCCGCCCTTTCCTTTAGCTGTGTGGACCACCACAACCTGACGGTGCGCGCCTTTGAACAAGCGCTCGCGCTCGGCTACCGGAAACCCGCACTGGTGATCGACGAACGCATCGACCGCCTCGTCGAGGGCCGGTTCTCGGGCGCCATGTTGTCGGCGCAGCAATCGCTTCCCGCCACGCAACGCGTGCCGGCGTTTACCCAGATCGACCGGGCGCGCGCCGAAAGCCGCCTGTTTTCCGGCTGGTTCGAACGCCATCGGCCCGACGTCCTGCTCTCACTCTACAACATCGTGTTTCCCTGGCTGAAGGGAAACGGGCTGCGCGTGCCGGAGGACGTGGGCGTGATTCAGCTGGAGTGGCGCGAAAGCCATGCGGAAATCTCCGGCATGAACCAGCACAACGACGCCGTCGGGGAGGCCGCTGTCGACATGCTCGTGGGACAGATTCACCGGGGTGAAACCGGCATTCCCGTTTTTCCCCGCGCGACCCTGATCGGGGCCAGCTGGATCGACGGCCAGTCGGTAAGGACGCAGGAGCCGGAGTCCGCGCGAAACCGCGCCAAAAAAAAGAGCCGGCGACCAGCCGTTACTTCACGCGGGCCCGCTGCAGCCGGCGATGCGAGGTAAACTGACCGCCCAGGGCACGGGCGGTGCCATCGTGCAGTTCCTGCAATGCCAGGTAGCGGGCGTGAGCCTTGCGGTCGGGCCTGCAACGCGTGCTTTCGTCGAGACTCACCGCACGGGCGCACAAACCGACCAGCGTGACACGCGCACCGTTTTCGTTCTGCCAGGTCCATGCGGCCTGCAGGGCGCCGCCGAGCGCCGCGCCTTCGTCGGCCGCGATGCCGACAACAGACACGCCAAACACATCCGCCATGATCTGGCGCCAGACCGGCGATTTCGCCCCGCCACCCGTGAGACGGATTTCGGAGGGCGACACCCCGAGTTTCCGCAACCGCATCAGCCCATAGTTCATGCCGAGAGTCACACCCTCCATCGCCGCCCGCGCCAGATGAGCCGGGTTCAGCGTGCTGCTGTTGAGTCCGAACAAAACGCCCGAGGCATCCGGCAGCGAAGGCGTGCGCTCGCCCTCCAGATAGGGCAAAAGAAACAGTCCGCCCGCACCGGCCGGAACCGACGCAATCGCCGCGTTCATGGCCGCGTGGTCCCAGCCGAACATCGTCCGGATCTGCTCCGTCACGGTGGTGACATTCATCGTGCACAGCAAAGGCAGCCAAGAGCCGGTGGAATCGCAAAATGCCGCGATCTCCCCAGTCGGATCCACCACGGGTTTTTTCGCGTGGGCGTAGATCGTGCCGCTGGTGCCAAGGCTCGCGGTGACGACGCCCGGCCGCACATTTCCCGTCCCGATGGCCCCCATCATGTTGTCGCCCCCGCCGGCGCTCACCAGCACGTCATGCGGCAATCCCAGCCGGTCCGCAACCCCGGCCCGCAAGACGCCGGCCGGCGCAGAGGAAGGCGAAAGCTTCGGCAAATATCCCGCGAGTTCCGGCCCGATCGCCTCGATCGCGGCGGAGCACCATTTGCGCCGGCGAACATCCATCAATGCGGTGCCGGACGCATCGCCATGCTCCATGAAATAATTTCCGGTGAGATGGAAATTAAGGTAGTCGTGCGGCAGCAGCACATGGCGCAGTTCGCGGTAGTTCGCCGGCTCATGGCGCTTCAGCCACAGAATCTTCGGCGCCGTGAATCCCGGCAAAAAGGAAACGCCGAGTTGCCGGATGACGGCCTTCGCGCCTCCGAGCTTTTTCGTCAGCCGCGCACATTCATCGGCGGTCGAGGTGTCGCACCACAGCTTGGCCGGCCGGATTACCTTCCCGTCGGCGTCAAGCGGGACAAATCCGTGCTGCTGTCCCGAAACCCCGACGCCCCGCACCGCCGAGCGGTCGACTCCGCGCAAGGCCTGTTCGATCGACTGCTCCATGGCGGCCACCCATTCCTGCGGATGTTGCTCCATGTGCCCGGCGGGAAGGCCGGCAATGAGCTGATGGGGGGCGCGGCCGGTGCCGACGATCCGCCCGGTGTCCAGATCGAGGACGATGGCTTTCGTGCTTTGTGTGCCGCTGTCGATGCCGAGGTAGAGGGACATGGGGGGATCAGGGTTTTGAAGGAAGCAATTGCGCGCCGTCTGCGACCTGCAAGGGCAGAATCTCCGGCATCCGGCCAAATTTCGCCAGGTAGGCACACGAAACCTTTTCGGCCGCGATACCGTCGAAATCCATCCCGGTGAGGGCGAGCACCGCCCCGCCAAATCCACCGCCGGTCAGGCGCGCGCCAAACACACCCGCCCTCCCCGCCAGTTGATCCACAAGGAAATCGAGTTCGGGCGTGCTGTTCTCGAACAGATGCTGGGAACTGCGGTGCGAAGCGGTCAGGAGCGAGCCGACTTCCGCGACATCACCAACCGCGAGCGCGCGGACGACTTTTCCCACCCTCGCGTGTTCCTCCACGATGTGTTCGGCGCGCTTGGCGAGCACTGGCGGCAATCCGGCGCGACGCGCGCGAAATTGCTCCGGGGTCAGGCTCGCAAGCAAATCGACGCCCAACGCTTTCGCCGCCTGCTGGCACTCGGCGTGCCGCTGCGCGTACATGCCGTCGATCAGCGCGTGTTTGGCCAGCGAATTAAAAACCCACAGGCGCAGGCCGGCGGGCATCGGCGTCGTGGAAAAGGTCGGTCCGCTGCAATCGATGAAGACGAGGTGATCCCGCTGCGCGAATGCACTCGTCCCCTGATCGAGCACGCCGCAGGGCACGCCGACGAAATTGTTTTCGGCGTCGCGGCCGATTTCGGCGAGCTTTTGCCGGGAAATTTCCGGCGCGGCGGCCAGTTTCAAAAATGCGAGCGCGGCGGCCAGCTCAAGGGCGGCACTGCTGCTAAGGCCCGCTCCCGGGGGCAAATCCGAATAAACCAACAGGTCGAAGTCCGGGGGCCGCGGCAATCCGGCCTTGCCCAGGCTGTTCCAAACCCCGAGCGGATAATTCAGCCAGGATTGCGCGCCCGTTTGTCTGGTCGGGCCGCCGGACGGCAGGGTAAGCACCACCGGGTTCTGATCGCTGCAAAACCGAAACTGCCCCGGCAGTCCGCGCGAAACCGCCACCCAGACGTGCCGGTCGATGCCGGCCCCGAGAACCGCGCCTCCATTGTAGTCGGTGTGGTTGCCGATGAATTCCACGCGTCCCGGCGCACGCGCGACCACCGCTGGCGGCCGGCCATAAAGTTGTTGAAAATGCGAAGTAAGCTTCGTTTCCGGGGTCATGAATCGGGAGTGAAGGGTAAGATGACGAGGCTTCGACCTCGGTGCCGGTTGCCATCACGAAACATGGCAACCGGTTTGATAAATGAAGGATGCCCGGACGGGATATCGGGCGCCCGATCAACCATGCAGATAAGTATTCAGAAGATTTTCCAAATACTCCTGCCTGCCGGAACGCGGCTTGGGTTCGCCAAGCTTGCCCAAGGCGAGCTTGCTCAGCTCCTTGAAACCAATCCGGCGTTTCTCGATGTCCTTGCCATAGCCGGCATCGAAACTCGCGTAGCGGTCGGCGACGAACTGCCCGAATTTGCCGTCGGCGAGGATGCGGCGGGCAATCTTGAATGCCAGCGCGTAGGCGTCCATGCCGCCGATGTGGGCGTGGAAGAGGTCATCGGGATCGACCGACGGACGGCGAAGCTTGGCGTCGAAGTTGAAGCCGCCGGAGCCGAGACCGCCGGCCTTGAGGATGGAAACCATGGCGAGGGTGAGTTCCTTTACGTCGGTGTTGAACTGGTCGGTGTCCCAGCCGAGCAGCAGGTCGCCGGAGTTGGCGTCGATCGACCCGAGCATGTGCTGCGAGGCCGCGACCTCGATCTCGTGCTGGAAAGTGTGGCCGGCGAGCGTTGCGTGGTTGGTCTCGATGTTGAACTTGAAATGTCTCTCCAGCCCGTAGGTCCGCAGGAAGGCGATGCCCGAGGCGACGTCGAAATCGTACTGGTGCTTGGTCGGCTCCTTCGGCTTGGGCTCGATCAGGAACTGGCCCTTGAAGCCGATCGACTTGGCGTAATCGACCGCCATGTGGAGGAACGC
>Ga0164241_10003069_pt1 | contig 17291 bp, 11 predicted proteins | sample OricomyardsoilBY_FD_108780 | JGI IMG/M metagenome (GOLD analysis project Ga0164241, IMG submission 108780) | Backyard soil microbial communities from Emeryville, California, USA - Original compost - Back yard soil (BY) | ecosystem: Environmental > Terrestrial > Soil > Unclassified | place: USA...
CCGGGTCGATGCCGGCATGGTAACTGCGGATGACGCCGGAGGTTTCGAGTTTGTTTACGCGCTCGAGCGTGGGGGCGGGCGAGAGGCCGATTTCCTTGGCTAGCTGGGCGTTAGTGATGTTGGAGTTTGCCTGGAGGATTTCGAGGATCTTGCGATCGGTAGCGTCTATTTTGATGGGTTTCATGTCGAGGAGTTGTGGTTAAGTTATCCCAAAGGTTGCCTTTAAGCGTCTGCAATGCTCAAATGACGATTTCGGGTCAGGTTATCAGAGCATCGCTCCAAATAAAATTTGGCGAAAATATATAAAAAAGAGATGTTTCCGTAGTTTAGGCGTGAAAAGATTATGTTTCCGATTGCAAACGGCGAATTTGAGGGTCGTTTTTTCTGGATGGAGAACACCGTCGAACAGAAGAAAAATGTTGCCCTATGATCGGACGATTTGATTGCTTTGTGCTTTACCAGAGACGAACCAGTTTTTCCCGGTAGAAAAATCAATCAGGTTGCTATCGCCGAGTTGCGTGGCCGATGATATGCCTCAGGCAATACCTACGTATCCTAAGCAAATCCCCTCTACTTTTTTTCGATAACATTTTTTAAGATTCCCAGAAGTCGATCCTCGAATTTTTCCAACGTAAATTCCTCTTCATACTTCATTCTTCCTGCCTTACCCATTTCCGAACGTAGCTGTGGATTTCTGATCAATACCTCGAGTGCGTTGGCTAGTGAGTTCACATCTTTTTGTTGCACCAGTAATCCAGTAATTCCATCCGCCACAATATCCTGGATGCCCCCCTCGAAAGTGGAAATAATGGGCAATGAATAACTCATTGCCTCTAATAGCACCAATGGAAAACACTCGTAGCCATAGTAAGTGGGAAATGCAAAAATATCCGCCGTTAAGAAAGCACGTTTCTTCTCTTCTCCATATTTCCGCCCCTCATAACTTACCAGACCGTCTAATTTTAACTCGGTTCTTCTTTCGTTGAATTGGGAAGAGGATATGCTTCCTTCACTGCCGATAAAAACACAGTTATATAGAAGCTCCTTTTGCTTCAACAACGCTAATGCCTCCAATAAAACAAATACTCCTTTCGACTCGATTAAATTGGACAAGAAGAGTATGTTCACAGCCCGGGATTCAATCGCAGGTTCCCTCGGGTTCCTGTGTTCTTTCATGAAATTGCTTTCATCCTCCACACCATTGGCACAAACATGCAATTTTGATACAGGTACAAAATCCTGAACATCAGCGTAGAGATGCGGCGACAAAACAACTACGTCTGCATCTTTAAATACGAAACGATAAACAATTTTATGCACAGCGCTATTCTTGTAAAGACGGACGCCCTTGTTGTGCAGATGGTATAATCTTTTTACAGAGAATATTTTTAAGAGAGCGATAAGAATCAAATCCTTATACAACGCCGCACCAGATACAGTCAAAGCAAGATAGCAAAGCTTCGGCCGTTCGAAGATCAATAGCTTAAGCAGTTGTATCCATGTGCCTAGAAAACCGAAAATCTTTCCAAAACTGACCTTACCGGTCTCTGTAACTCGCTTAGATGCTAACAGATTTAAATACGAACATTGAAATGATCCATTTATGGTAGCACTATTTCTGATATTCAACCCAACGATTGAGGAACCATGAACAGGCGGGGGGAGATGAAGCAAAAAAAGTACTCTTTGATTTGGCTTCATGGGGTGAAACGAGGTGGACACTTATCAAACGACACTAAGATTTCACAATTACCCATAAAGACTCCTTAACGAAACAGCGTATTGATGACCTTTCGTCTGACCAATTCAGGTAAACTAAAAGGCTTTTTCATTTGCCGTTGCAGCCGCGGAACAACCAGCTGTGCATCACAAAATACAAAATCGCGTTTTTCTCCGCTATCCTGAGGCGTTATTGTGAAATCGACGCCAAATGTATTTGTCGACTCATTGTCGAACCCAATATTCTTCGTTTTTGAAACCAACGGATATATTACTTTCAATCTATTTTCAGAAACATGGACCTGCATCTGTATGTCCCACGTGGAAATCACCCCGCTCAACTGCTTTTTAAGCATCCTGTACAAATCGTGTCCTTCACTATTTAAACGTCTTTTAAAACCCGGCGAGGTCATCATCATGGTTTTGAGCTTGCTCTTCTCGAAAACTACGTCTTTAACTCTGTTGGACCAGCTAGCCCACCCATATGAACAAAACCTACCGAATACCATGCTATCATAAGGGTAGTCTCCTTTACTAACAGGATAACAAAACCCCGAAACACAGAAAACAGAACGTTCGTTCTCGTAAAAATCCAATGCATCCAAAGTAAACTTCAGGAAATTGGGTGTTACGACAATGTCATCTTCGACCACAAGAAATCGATCGAAATGGCTACACAAGTAGCCCAATGCGGAAACGAAATTCGGGCCCGTGCTCAGGTTCGTTTCTCTATAATGCTTGTGGACCTGCTTAAATCCAGTAATAGAATCAATATAGGCTCTGGTTTCAAGAACAGCCTTCTTATCGCTCTCGCCCTTAAAGCCATCGCAGAAAAAAATCACCTCCATGGAAGCACATTCTGGATTCCTAAGCAATGCCTCTACACTAATCCTAAGTTTTGCCGCTCGCTTGTAGCAAAAGATCGCAATAACTGTTGTTTTACTCATATGGGTTCGTTATCCGACAGCTCGTTAGTTACAGGAAGCGGCCGCTATCTTGTTGTGCGGCATGATTCTACCGGCCATAATATCCATCAATTAATACCTTCATTCTTTCATAGTTTGTTACCCAATTATGATGCTGCGTTACAAACCTATAGGCATTATCCACTCGGGACTCCACTAACTCCGGATTCTCTCTAATCGTTTCAAGCGCCTGAACAAATTCATTTAAATTCTTATAGGTGAAATATCCATCCTTCAGACTCCCGAACGCATACATATTATGCTCCAATCCCACTACAATCTTTTTATGAGCCATGGCATCCAACACTTTATTCAGAATACCGCACTCTTTACGCAAAGTCGTAATGAAAATATCAATTCTATTAAAAAAGACCCACAGATCATCGACTCCTCCTAAGTGTTCCACATCGTGCTGCTTAAAAAGATTTAGCGTATAATCGTCAGCGCCGCGACCCGCAGTAATTATTCTTATACCCGGATACCTAATTTTCAACTCAGGCAAGTATTCCGTGAAAAACCAGTCCACGTCACTGTAGTTACCGGCCCCCCAATAAGAAAGCAATCCCAACGTAAAGCTGAAATCCTTAGACTTCCTCTTCGATAGATCCGGAAAATCCGCACCGTTAGTCACGACTTCGATATTCGAACAACTAAACTTCTTCTCCAAATAAGCGGCATCATGTTCAGACACAACAATAACCTTATCAAAGTTTCTGACAACATTCCGCTCAACAAAATAATACTTTATATAGCGCAAAGTCGCTCCTATTAAGTGCTTATTGAAGAACAATCTCCGTTGGATATAAAACCTCATCATGCTTGCAAAGCATAATGTTGATGAATCCATAACGAAGGCCACTTTACCCTTTTTAAATTTCTTTAAGTAAAGATTTGAGGCCACGATGCCGAACGGTATTGCACCCTCATCCCCATCAGTCACAGCGTTAATTACCTTAACGTTTATAAAAACGTCCCTAACCTTGTCTATTATCTTTGAAAACCCAGGAAACTTCTCATTGACGCTGTCTACAAAAAAATAGTATACTCGTTTACTCACTTCCCGTTCTGTTCTATGATTTTCCAACTGGGCTCTGTTCATTGATACATTCTGATTTATTTGCTATCTGTTTTCGCATGGTCACTCTATACCTCATTCGTGGCAATTGCTTCAGTCGCCATTCGTCCTATAACCAACATGAGCACAGATGATCATGAGCCGCTCTGCGGTACCTCATTTCCGTGCACTCATTCTACCAGCGAAGAGATCAGGTTCTTAAACTGGTTTCTAACATCTATTGAATTATGATTCCTCTCCGCAACATTAATTGCGTTTCTTGCTATGTCTTCTCTTTCCTTCGCATTTCCGACAAGTTCCTTGATAGATTCACTCAATACCGAAATATCATTTTGGGTAATAACTTTAGCCCACTTGTATTGTTGCGCATATTTAACCATTGCGGTTTCTTCAGGAGCAAAAACAATAATCGGCGTGCCGCTGATCATATATTCCGAAACTTTTGTGGGCATGGAGTATCTGATATATCGCCACGACAATTCTGAAAAATCATAGGGTAAGATCAGGAAATCAGCTTCGGCAAATTTTCTTGGCAAGTCGCCATACTCAACAAAGGGTGAATGCTCAACACAATCATACTTTTCAAACCATGAAATCTTTTCCTGGGTTTGCAGCACAAATTTCATTGAAATGCCAAGCTCTTTGTTCACTTTCAATATTGCCTTTGCAATTAGTTCCAATGAGCTTTCTATCCCTACGCCCATTCTGCCAGCATACAAAATCACCGGGGAGTCACTTAGATCATAATTTGTTCTTTGATGTTTATTCCAAAAGTGAAGATCGATTGGATTGTGAAATGTTGTGAAGCTTTTACCGTATCTCTTTTTATACTCATTCGCCATTTCATCGCTAATACTCATCAAGGTATCCGCGCTGTCCATCAGCCTTCTTAATTCCCTGTCAATTTTGTTATGCCAGTACTTTTTAAAGAGTCCCGTGGAGCTTATGAAGCTTGGCCAATCATCCATGATATGAATTATCATGGGCGTTTTTAAGAAGGAATGCATTTCCTGCACGAACAAGATCTCATCTCTTGCCTGGACCTGCACGTAAAGAACGTCGGGATTAAATTCTTTTAACCATAAGCAAAACTCTCTGGTTAGTTTGATCGACGAAAGACTGTGAAAAATGCCAAAATATTTCAGCAACGGATAGAATGCGTCGTCAACCAATCGTTGTCTAACGTTAGGCTTTTCATATATATTGGGCTTATGATCGGAATTGGTATCCCTCGAACTGTCTTCGCTACTTTCGACTACTCCCGACTTGAATTTTTTCTGGAATTTATTGAAAGGGAAAATCCACGTATTGTTGTCAATTCCCAGTTGATAATAAGAACCACAGATATCGGTGTTCAAATTTCGGAGCATATGACCCGTACCGACCACGGCAATCTTATCTTTGTGCCATCCCTGAAACAGATTCGATAAGGTGATACCACCTCCCGTATTTCGATTAAACGGCTGTCCGAAGATTAAAACTTTAGGGAATCCCATAGCATTGAAAAGTGCATCTCTCCTGCGCGCCTAAAATATGGCATAAAGGGCGGATTCCCATAGGGAAAGGGGTCGAAATCACATGTTTGGTGAGTGCAAAAGTTATGCAAACGTGTTAAACAAATTTATAGATTTCATGCCTATTGACTGCAGAACGGCCACGCTCGTGGTTGCGCAAACATTTATGTTAACCTGTGACATGACGATCGCTCTCCCGCCACATAAGTTCGTAGAAAAATCAACCGAAAAAGGCCCTAATCGGGACCGCTCAGTCAATGCGGGAATTACGTCATTGCACTCATCAAAGTGAAAATCGAGCAATTCCTGTGTTACTCCGGAGCCACCGTCCCATTCTGGTCCGGAATAGAGGATACTAAACAAAGCCGATTACAAATACTTTACATTGGGTCTTGCTGAAAGCTGTCCTTGCTTTGTTCTATACTTTGACACTGACAGCCGAACGAGAATCATTGAAAAATGACCCTCTTCTCTACGATTATATTATCACTTGACAGGATGTCAGTCACAATACTTTCAGGCAACATTCGTATTGTTTTCGAATAGCAAATACCCACACACATCCAGACCATAATATGATTTAAGGAAAAACTATAAACGTTTGTCGGATACAGTTCAATCACCCAAAGCAAAATCCAGATCGCTGCTGCCTTGCAAAGCAAATTTCTTGAATAAAAAATACCTTTAAATATTGCAGGAATTAACATAAGCAATATTAGTCCCAGGTTTACCACGCCTCCTTTCAAGATAATGTTTAAATAATCTGTTTCAATCATCGTTCGATAGCCCGTTGTATCTTCTAAATCAATATCGGGACAATAGTACTTTCCATTGATTCCCTTACCGATAAACCAATCCATGGTGCTCATATCATTGTATAGACATACTTCAACATTAGTTCGCGTATCTTCGTACATCCTTTCCGTCAATAGTCCAAATAAGCCATTCCTATCTTCATGGAACAATTTCGCTCCATAAAGAAACAGCGCTGAACCTATAAGCGCGGTAAAGAATATAGCGATGAATTTCCTTTTACCCGTACTCAGATAAAGCCCATATGCAATAATCAACGGAGTAACATTCATAAATATTAACGCCCTGCGAGCACGGATTATGGCGAATGTGACACTAACGACAATCACCAATGCCGCAAACACCTTTCTTCGGTTCGTGTGATACAAAAACGTTAGCAATATAAATCCGCTAGGAACACTTAACATCTTTGTAAAATGCTCGAATGTGAATTTTGTAGCCGTGTTTGTTTGATCGAGGTCCATCAGGTTATCGATAAAAAGCACATCGTAAATAATAAACACTATGCCCAGGATGAAAATGACCCTGACTATTTTCTTGTAGTAAATAATATTCTTCGGGAATAGAAGTACAAGGGGCACGAAAAAGCGGAAAAGTCCTGCATCCACGTCAAATAGCATCTTCTTTACCTCTTCATAATCAAATGAAAAACCTCTGAAAACAAACAATACCCAACCAAAATAAATAACGTAAATAACTTTAAGGTAGCTGCTATCGAATTTCCACCGAACAAGTCTCGCTGCAGTGGGTATGAATAAAACGATTCCTAGAATCTGTACGAGTTGACAAAAGACGGCATTAACTGTTGTCGTTGCAGAAAGGGTAAAACCTGCCGAGTAAATAGTGATACCGAGCCAGAAGATATCAAGCCGCTCTGTTTCCCTTCGACCAGAATCTGAATCCAGTAAACTTTCAGAACTATCCGCCATTTTAATAACCTCTACTGATGCTGAAGAATCAGCAAGCTTACATTTACATCTGTGTAGGAACGAAATACCAGAACATCATTTGATCCATATCCCCCTTCTATTCTTATTGATGATCTGGTGATATTGTAAAGGCGCCATAACCATGGCATTCAGGTTGCCAACGACAGCAGCGATAAACAATGCATGCACGCCCATTTTGTAATGATGAATTAACAGATAGGCAGTAGCCAGATAGACAATTGGACTGATAAGCGATAACAAAAACTGCATCCTTAATGCACTAATTCCGTTCAGAAAGATGACGTATTTAAGTCCAAAGATTTGTGTGTTAAAGAAAATAAATCCCCACAGAGAAAGAAAAAAGCTTATATCAACCTTATCTTTTCCAAGCCATAGTTCATAAAACCAATTTGAAAAAACCAACATCAGAACCGATACCATGAACACCAGAATATTAAGATAATTGTATTTTTTCATTCCATTCTTGATCCATTGTAAATCATTGTTAAAATAAGCCTCAGTCGAAGCTGACCAGAATGGAGTGACAAAAATGATAAATAGCATACTCACCATTGAAAAATACTTATGCACAACGTTGAATGAGGTTACCTCAGCAGGACCAAAATTCCGTGCAATAAGAATATTGGCTGTTTCGAATTGCACCACCGCGGCGAATTGAATTACAAAAAATGTCAAACCTAGATTAAATAGGCCCTTGGCATAGGAGAAATTGATTTTAGAAAACCGAGGTTTATACTCTCTGTACTTTGTATTAAATAATATCAGATTAGCTGCCACCAACGTTATAATAGGCGATAGGCATAACGCTATGCCCAGATATACCAGAGAGCCCTGAGTGGTTTTTAGGAGAACGCATATAATTCCAAGTGATATGACTTGTGGTATAGCATCTATAAGTGCCGCCTTTGCCGGCGCCTGATCTGCGATAACAATAGCGCTGATTATTTTCAGAATAAATGACAAACAAAAATACGTCACTACGATCATAACCAACAAGGATAATTCGGGTTCGATCGACGGAGTTAGATTAAGTATTTTTGTCCAACTCAAATGAGGATTTATAAACAGAAATATGATCCAGATTCCAATAAAAACTAAGGCCAAAATTGCATAGGTTGTGCTTACGTAGACCTGTGCAGACAAGGTATCTCCTTTCGCTTTTGCCTCCGCAAACTTATTTCTTAATCCATGAGTTAAGCCAATATCAAAAAAACTAAACCATCCTATAACTGAACTAATGGTGAGCCAAATACCATACTGTGAAGAATTAACGTAATTAATTGTTAAGGGTACCAAAATTAAACTTGTGGCTAAACTCAACCCCTTGATAATAAGCAGAGCCAGAATATTCTTCTTGGCTTTGATACTTCGTTTCTGACCCGTAATGAAAAAATTAATTACAGAATTAACAGTTCTTTTCATAGGAATTAAAGGGCGAGAAACTGGAACGCATCCATTTAGGCACGCTGCTGGCGATTAAAACAAATAAAGTTACGGTATTCAAATTGGTTTTGCTGCGATAAGTACAAATTAAACTACGAAATGGTGTCTGTACAGAAGTAAATGGTGGGGTTCTTGATGCAACCAAATACTACAATAACGTTTGCATTGCTTTGTAAAAGCCAGGAAGCACACACAAGTGAAAGTCAACGTCACGACCACACGCCTGACAGGAGGTCAGAATTGGTAGGCTGAACATCCTTGAATTAAACATCATTCAAAAGCTCCTGCTAGTTTACGACAGCGCTTTTCGGATTGCCCTGGAAACATCTCCGGCAAAAACTTTCATATTAATGCTATCCACGACCAAACGCCGCGCGTTAAGCTCCATTACTCTCAACCGTTCAAAATCATAAAGGATGGAGTTGATGGATGCTACCCATGCATCATCGGTGTTGGGCTCGACACCTATTCCGATGTTCTCTATATGAAGATCAATATCGAAGTTTTGATTCTTCGTCATCACGATAACCCTTCCCATGGCTAACGCATCAAGAAAGCTGGTGAGACCCATCATACCATTATAGTCATCCCGCAGAGGAATAAGAACCATTCGTGCCCGTTTGTGCTCCTCACATATTTCATTAAATGGAAACGTGCCACTAAGGATCTCTACATTTCCAGGTTTGTCTATTAACGCTTCTGCAGGAAAGGAGTCCTCCCTGCAATATATTTTAAAAGGGAAATTGATTCTTCGGGCAATGCGTACAATCAAATCAAAGTCACGTCCCGTATGCCCAGATGTGAGAATAAAACCTCTTTCAGCTGGTAAAGTATTATCAAGATGAGGAGCGTAAAAATCAGGATCAGCTCCCCATAGTGTGACACCAGATTTGTTTTCTACTATGGAGGCATTCAATGAGTAAGTTTGTAGCAGTTTTCTCTTCATGGATGAACTGAAGAAGAGTAAGGCATCGTAACTCGAGATCAAATGTTTGACAAGCCAACGTTTGAGTCGATTACTGCTGGGCTTCCCGAAGAGATCCTGGTGAATCAAAATCAGCACTGGCTTGCGTATCAGGCCCATCCACTTGAACACGGCGAGCAGCCTGGTATTGGTGGCTGCATATGGAGCATAAACAATGTCACACTGGCGAAGGGAAAGCAGCGTTCTCAGCTCCTGGTCCAGAAATGGAATGTCAAACCATGCGCCAATTTTGTTTAGAATTGGATATCGGGCATGTTGCAACGTAATGATCTCCATACCATGCGACTTTTCCAGTTCCAATGTGGCGAACAAATGCTGGCTGGGCCAACAGCCTATTGAGAACTGGTGCTTCGCATCGTGCATATCGTAGGTATTGACAAACAGTACTCTAATGTGCCTTCGCATTGTTTCGTATTGATAACGGATTAGACCTGACATTACATAGTTTACGATGCAGCCTCCTCAATTCGTTAGCGCTGATTATGAACTCCTGCGGAGCAGGAAAATGTTCTGAAATTCGGAGCACGTGTGCACGCAACGATCTTAGTAGTGTCAACTCAGTCGTAGGACCCTGAGAACTGAATTCGAAAGTTTCGTGTCCCCTTATTTTCTGTAGTATCCATAGCCCATCTGTTCGCTCAACAGTTTGTTATCATTTAACACAATATATACGTTGCCGATATTTTTATTTCTGAGTTCACTTAAGACAACTCTCAACAGCTTCTTTTTGGTCGTATTATATCGGGTGATAATCAAATTTAAACTCGCGAACTGGACTAATGCAAGAGCGTCAGAAACCTGTGCCAAAGGAGGCGTATCAATTATGATGTATTCGTATTGCTTCTTCAGCGAGTCAAAAAGATCCACCATGATGTCTTTTTCCATCAAGTCCAATGGATTAGGGGCAACTGGCCCGGAATCGATATAATCAAGGTTGTTAATATCAGTTTTTTGAATCAAATCATTAAGTGCTATCTCCTCGTTTAGAAACAGACTTAATCCGGCTCTTTTGTCACCTTTTTTTCCAGGCTTCTTGATGATCGAATGTGCTTTGCGCAGATCAAAATTTATCAACACTGTCTTTTTGCCCATTTGCGCATAGGACGCTGCGATATTGAGAGCATTAAAGGTCTTACCGTCGCCTGATAAACAGGAGGTAACTAAAATTGTCTTGTGTGCGCTCTTGCTTAACGCAAAATTGATGTTGGTCCGCAACGTACGAAAGGTTTCCCTTGTTTGATCACCGGGCGCAGCGACAAACACATTCTTTCCCTTGGTATTCTCCGAGTGAAGAATTTTGCCAAGAACAGTCGCGTTGGTAATTTTCTCGATATCTTCCTGGGTGACAATCGTATTCTTCAGCGCTTCTTTTGCATAAACGATTGCCGCAGGAAATCCCAACCCGAACATAAAAGCAAGCGCCACAATTAGCAATTTTTTATGTCGCTTTCCGGGAACAACATAGGCACTGTCAATGACTTTGGCATCTGTTAACGTAGCCGCATAGCTTAGGGACAATTCTTCCCTCTTTTGCAGCAAGTATATGTAAAGGTCTTCTTTGATAGACTGTTGTCGTTTTATACTTACTAGCTGTCTTTCTTGAACGGGAATATTGCGAATAGATGATTCGATTTTTGAATTGAATGACTCCAACTCCTTCTTGGTGTTAAGAAGAGCCAATTTTGTATTGGCTATATTATTTTTTATGGCCGTTCTGGTGGCATCTATCTGGCGGTTGAGTGGATTAAAAACCGGATTATTCTCCGGTGTAGTGGCCAGCAGTTCAACCTTCTTATTTTGGAGCTGCGATAGCTGTAGAATAAGGTGATTCAGTCCCGGATCAGAAATTCCAATGACGGACGGTAGGTTTTCAGCGTGTTCAGAGGCAGCCAAATACTCCTCTATTCCCTTTACTACATTCAACTGTACATTAACTTCGTTTAAGCGGATGTCATTTGTCTGCACGTTTTGCAGATAAACCTGGGACTGAGAGGAAATATCTGTCAGACCCCGACTGCTTCTGAAAGTTTCAACCTCCGCTTCTGAAGCATTCAACTCTCCGGAAAGAGCAGCGAGTCTTTGATCTATAAAGTTAAGCGTGTTTTGATTTTCTTGCGCTTTTTCGGCAATGGTGGCAGTGTTATAGTGCTCTATTAAGGAATTGAGAAAATCCTTCCCTCTCTGTTCCACCTCATCCTTTATCATTAAACCTACTACCGGAGCATCCTTATTAGACAATTGAATTTCCAAACCTGCCTGATATGCATCGGCAATTTTCTCAGGATTAGTCAATGCAATACGGATTGTTTCACCGATGAAATCACCAATATGTTTTGTCGACTCAATTCTCCACAAACCAAGTCCATCATTGTACTGCTGGCTGAATTTGTATGCTTGCTGTTTGTTAGTCGAGTCTTTAAGCAGGAATGTCTTATTGTTCCAGATAACAACCTCAAAATATCTGTCCTTAACATACGTCCCATTATTCAGTACGCTGAATTGAACTGGGCTTTCTGTATACAACTCCTTCTTCCTGTAACCGTCTTTCAAATAATATCTAGTCCCTAAATGCAGGGCGTCCACTACTTGAAGGATCAGGTTTCGGGAATGCAAAACCTCCATCTCATTTTCCACCAGTTTCGAAGAGTGAACTACTTCTATCTCCTTAAGAGACGACCTTTCATCACTGCTCTTCTTCTCATCCTGGATCAACAACGTCGCCTTTACTTCATATACCGGATTTAAAAAGTAGAGATAGATTGTGGCCAACACCATCGCAACTAACAGGCTGATTGCAAAATATCGCCAATGGTATAAATAACGCGTCAATGTCTGAAGCAGGTCAAATGAATCATCCTGCTTCAAATTTTTTAAAGGAGAATAAAAGCTGTTTTCGTCGGTACTCATGACTAAATTCAGAATAGCGTGGAGAAGTTAACGGCAAGCACTGACATAACCCAACAAACAATCATCCTGTTCTTCATATCCCCGATTGACCTCATTAGTATGGTTTAACCTGACTGACCACAAATCACGCCATTGTTTCGTAAATTTTAATGTGCCGTGTTAAAATACTCTGCCCAATTGAGGCAGTGAGGGCAATTTCCCATTTTTTTTGCATTTAGGAACTAGCAACCAGAATTTGCTATACGATACCTGGGGGAAACCGGGAAAATGTTATCAAAATCTGGCTAACCCGCACGTTGCTGGCACTGCTATTCAGGCTATCATTAGGAAGAAGGGAGCATTCAAAGTATACTTCGCAAATAGGATAATAATGATAAGACATCACAGCATGCGCTGCGTTGCGAGTGTTTAAACTTTTCTTCCTCGTATCACTCCCTTTCTGAAAAAGGGAGCGTAGTCCCATAATGGAATTACATTTCCTTTGTCGAACTCAGTAATATAATTACATTTTTGCAATACTATATCAAAATGGCTACCGTCAAATTCCCATACAGAAACGATATAACCATTTGAAAACTCCGTTAAAAATTCGTTCGACGCCAATATCGACCTGGCGCTCTCCGCATGATCAACGTGGTGATACGTACAAAGCGCAACCCGCAAATTACGTCTCGTCGCCAATATATTCCTGGCTCCTTGCAGTAGATCCAGTTCGCTTCCCTCAATATCAGCCTTTATGAAGTTGATCTCGTTGTGACCCAAAAAATCGTCTAAAGTCGTAAAATCATTTTCGCTGATGTTCGAGACATACTTATTAACTATTACAACCTTTTCTTTCCATGGGCCAAATGTCATTTTCAGTGCAGCCACCCATTCTTCCAAAACTTCGAACAAGTAAACCTTCTTTACCTTATCAATCACTGAAAGTGCAAATATCCCTTCAGCTGCTCCAATGTCCGCCACTACATCTCCTGCCTGCACGTGCACGCCAGCGGATTCGTAGCGGTGTGGAGAGTTGACATCCTGCTCTTTAAGAAGCGTACTATAGTATTTCCTTATCGTGTTATCGTCGAATACATGTGAATAGCAACTCTCCTTTTCGGGAAAGTACAATCGCTTGTTATCATGTAGCACATATTTCATATTGCACACATTGTCGAAGTAAACAACTACCTCCTCAGCGTCGTAGCGTTTGGTATATTCATACGGGAGCATCGCTATCGGATTATTCTTAATAAACGAAGCGAGCTCCATTTCCTCTTCTGTCAAATCTGAAAATCTCTTATTCTGATAGGTTCTGATTGTGTCATAAAACTTATTTGCTCTTCGTCGCAGGCGCACATCCTTTACCTTCAGTTTAACTGACTGCGGGACAAATTTTTTAAGATACTCTATAGACTTATTCATATTTACTAAATAGTGCTCTGTTAAAGGCACAAGTTAGATAGTTCAATTAGCCATTGAATCTCTACAATCTTATAGACAATGGTTCCGATTCACGCCGGCAAAATGCCGATCGCTCTTCTCCTGCATAATCTGGCCGTGCACGTAAGCTACCGGAGTTCACTACTTTCCCCTTAGCGTCTTCCAGTAATAAACTGAGTCTGCTCTTACATCTTCGGATGACGGTTGGTGAAATCGTAACACATCCAGGGTCCATAGACGCAGAATGGACGCTGTAATTCCTGATCCTTGACAGTAAGTACAAGTCAGGGGCGATTTGTAACCAAATTGTCAAGACCCCTTAACCGCGGATTGGTCCGCGCCAACGTCACCCGCAAAAGTGCCATCGTAATATGATCCTATCAGTCCAGCTTTTTTGATAGCACTTTCAGAAAAAAGATCGGGCCGAAATAGAAATACCGTTTCCACATTCTTTTCGGCTCGGTCAAGAATCTGCCAAACCACTCCAATCCCAGGTTTATCCAAATACTGCTGGGTCGTTGCATTGTGCCTGCGTAAAAGTCGAATACTGCGCCGATAGAGGAAATTACGTTTGCCTTCAACAAGTGCTTATGGCTGTTGACCCACTTTTCTTGTTTTGGCGCCGTCATTCCCACAAAAAGCACGTCGGGACAAAATTCGTTGATCTTCGCAATCATTTCTGTCGAATCTTCTTCAGAGAACTCCGAAGTAAAAGCGGGAGAAAAAGAACTGAACTGGATGTTAGGGTATTCGACTGACAGTCTATTTCCAATTTTTTCCAACACTTCTTCTGAAGAGCCGAGGTAGAAGCATTTTCCGCCTTCCTTATTGATTTTCTCTAACAAATAGAGGTGCAAATCGGATCCAGCAATTTTTTTAACTTTTTTCTGAGTCAGAAATAAATTTGACCAAACGACGCCGATACCATCAGGCAACAAAATATCAGATTCAAGCAAGGCCCGTTTAAAATCTATATCGTGCTCTGCCACGCAGAACGAGTATTGATTGATCGTATTGATAACAAGTCTATTATCCAGGGTAATGGTGGAGAGACATCCTCCAAATATTTTGTAATCAAAATAAGGGACAAACTGACCGTTCATAGTTGCTTAAATCGTTCATATGGGTTAACTGATAAGCGTTGGGAATGAAGCTATAGCTACATTAGACGTTTGGCTGTTTAATTATTGATATTAAACCAACAAAAATGGGTTCACTCGGCACAAATCAACCTTTCAACCTTCAGGCTATGGGAAACTATCGAGGAAGAGACAACTTCCCAATGTGCGTTGGTTCCCAAGATATATGCTTCTCTTTCAAGAACCAATCATTTTTTTAGGGATAGTGAGTCTGATATAGCCAAACCGTTATGAAAACGATTGATATTACAGAAAGATGACGATTTGATAGCAATTTCTTTTTCTTATGGCAACGGAAGATCTATCCGAACGGGCATTACGGGATGGCTTTTCGAACCTGAGGAGACAGCAATTACTTAGAGAAATAGATTTTTTTCCGAACTCAACCTGCGTTTCAGACTACTGAGCTGGGTTTCGTGCACTCAGTGTGACATAGATTTCATTATACCGTGCGATGCCGGTTTGCAGCGAAAAGTATTGGTTAAAAAATTGAGTTTGAGATTGCCGACCGATGCCAGCATCTAACAATGCTGATGGCACGTTGTCTGCATTACTTGCGAGCAAGAGTCCATTTACTCTACCCGACAGGAACTCCTGATCACCCCAGCCCGGATTGGACACGACAGGGACATTCATTGCTAAAACTTCTGCCATCTTAGTTGCCGAAGATCCCTTCTTTGAGAACGATGGTTTGATAAAACATATTGAAGCATCTGCAATCGCGATGTATCGTGGTACATCCTTTCGTTGAACGGTCAACGTAATAATTCCATCACCGGATACCGCATCCCGATCAGGTGTTAAAAGAAGAAATCTGGCGTCAGGTTTAAATTCCCGAAGCTTTCGATAAAATATCAACATCTCCTCCAACATGTACCACGTTCCCAGCGACCCGAGATACAGGAGCACAAAATCGTTACGACCTATGCCGAGCGACAATCGGAGATCGACTGCATCAGCAGCTTTATACCGGGCAGAATCGAACAGATCAAGGTCAACACAGCATGGTATGACTTGAATTCGATCGGTCAGGTTCCAACTGGATACCTCTTCTTTCGCAGCCTGAGTCAGGACAACAACGCAGTCTGCCTCTCTTACCAAACGACGCTCAACACGCTTGAAGTAGTTGTAAATGAAGCGAAATACAGGATTATCAAGAGACCATATTCCTCCTTCAATTCGCTCGTCCGCCCAAAAGCCTCGCATGTCAAAGATCAACCTGACATCATACTTACGCTTTAGTCGAAGCCCCACCAGCGCCGTCAGATAACTGCGACAATGAACAATCGAATCTGTTCTTTTGCGCACCAGACTGCTTGCCAACCTCCACAAAACGAACAGATCGTATAACGTGGATAGAACAGGAGGATTCTTGTGATACATCTGCGGATACCACGTTATTCCTACGTCTTTACAAAGTTCTTCGATCTGGCGTTGCCCGGTTGCATACCGCTCCAGTTTCTCGAAACTCACTATAGAAATCTTATAACCGCGTTTGGCGAGACCAATCAAATAGGGCAATATCTGGGATTGTCCAAGCGGATCAGTCAGTCCGTCGTAAGAGAGAAACAAAATGTTGCTGGTATTACTCATCGATTCTTACTGCGTGGTCTTTCATCCAGTTCTGAAGCACAGACATTACCCACAGCCTGTTGTAGAGATAGTCGCGACCATTAAGAAATTGCAGCTTGAGCTGCTTCACATCCTGAACGTCGAATATACCCAGCTGCTTCACGGACAGGTCACTCAAGTTATCCTCGATAATATGGCGCAGATCACCTTTCAACCATCGCGCAAGGGGGACACTGAATCCCCATTTCTGACGATGGATCATTTCCTGAGGAAGATACTCCGCTAAAATCTCTTTTAGAATCCGTTTAGATACTCCCTTGTGTGTTTTCAATGAATACGGAAGGCTGAATGCAAACTCAACGATCCGGTGATCAAGCAACGGACATCTGCATTCCAGCGCATAGTACATAGATGCACGATCCACTTTCACCAGCAAGTCATCCTTGAGGTAATACTGAAAGTCGAAAAGTGCCTGACGCTCAGCTGCCTTCAGGCTTGTCATGGACACCGGATCCTGATAAGTAAAATAGTTATTCGTGCGCCATTCGGGGAGCAACACATTGTCTATTTCGCGATTGGCAAAAAAATACTGCTCCTGGGAGAATATGTGACTGCGCAGTTGGTCTTTTGGCACTCGCTCTAGTAAGTGCGCAACACGAAGTCCACGACTCTTGCCAGCTGCATTGAGAAGCATCCGGAGCGGCTCCTTTACCATGTTGAAGCCCGGCAAATCCAGGCGTTGCGCCCATTGATATGACCCATAGCCCTGGAACAATTCGTCCCC